>Ga0209262_10000481_pt1 | contig 18036 bp, 16 predicted proteins | sample Lowcelwee11metaG_FD_187171 | JGI IMG/M metagenome (GOLD analysis project Ga0209262, IMG submission 187171) | Freshwater pond sediment microbial communities from the University of Edinburgh, under environmental carbon perturbations - Low... | ecosystem: Environmental > Aquatic > Freshwater >...
CCCATAGCGTCCCGGTACCACCCCTTCCCATCCCGAACAGGACCGTGAAACAGGACCGCGCCAATGATAGTGGGCTTCCGCCCGCGAAAGTAGGTCAGCACCAGACTCCCCACACCAAAAAACGCCCCTCTCGCTCATGCGATAGGGGCGTTTGTCTTGGCTATAGCATTGCTTAGTATGCCAGCAAAGGTTAACGTAAAAAATCAGGAGCTATCACAGCGCGTAACACGGTTTGGTCACGTCCTTCACGACTTCGCTTCGAAAACCACCAAACACAACCTTTTTTTACACTCCAGTCCGCCTCGGCACCGGAGAGCAGCAAGGCAGCAAGCCTACCCAGTGAAGGCTGATGTCCAACAAGCAACACTGCGCTTGGGTAATCTGGCCAGCGCGATGCCGCGATGATATCGGCAGTATCTGCTCCGACAGATATTTTCGGTTCAACTTCATATGGCATAGCTAAGGTATGAGCCGTTTGTTGTGTGCGTACAGTTGGACTAACGAGAATAGTGGTTTTTCTCGGTAATTGGGCCTTTAACCACTTAGCCATGTCATGTGCTTGCTTTTCACCACGACTTGTTAGGCGACGCTTACTGTCAGGGATTCCTGCTGCACCTTCTTCCGCCTCTGCGTGACGCCATAAAATCAAATCCATTTTTTCTCCAATCTTTTTTTGCTGGATGCAGGGTGCAGAAGCATACAACGAGATAGTTATCGCATGATTACAGAGATAAGCTATTGTTCTAATAGTGTGTTTAAGTATGAAGTTTGGGCAAGCTCAAGTGTCTCAGATGATGAAGGTCTGCTGGTATTGCAGCTAAAAGTTTCTGATGTCTAAGGCCGTGCCATCCGCCGATTAGACTGACGGCTTCACGCAGAAGTGGATCATCATTTGCACAGTCCATCAATAGCTCACCTGCATTAGCCAGATCATTGATTTGCCCAAGTGTCTCCTGCAGATTGGCTAAATGCGTAAGAACTTGGCGTATGGACTTGGCTGAGGCAAGCGGAGAGAAGAACTCCAATGCATAGCGCAAACGCTTAATTCCGATACGGAGCATATGTAGAGACGCTGGATCCTCAACGTGTGCATGGTCTGCTAATTTAAGTACCTTTTTCTTAAGTTGGCGAAGTCTATTTTCAGCAAATTCGATTAGAGTTGATTGCGATGAAATATTGCAATATTTCATCGCAGATGTGGATGTGCACGACAACGCTTCAGTGGGTTCATGAACAGGGTTGGGTGCAGCAGGCGCAATAGACAAGGTTGAGTTGGAGTTCTCAGTCAGACTATGCAGCGCAGAAAGGGCTTGCAATACGATAATCCCATAGCGCGACGAGCGAAGAAAACGTAGGGCATTCTGGCGTGCATCGAATCGCTGTTCGGTAATGACGCCTACCAGAGCTGCAAGTCTGGGTTCATCAGGTAGTGCAAGCAAAACTGGCTCGGCAATTTCAGCCTGAAGCACGTCAAGGTCGCGCGCACGGCCTAGGTGTGCCATTAGTTCGCGCAGTGGAGCGATGAGCGGAGTAGCGAAATTCTCGGGTAGGAGTGGGCCAAATAATCTAAGAGCGGCTCGCAAACGTCGTGTAGCAACACGCATTTGATGAATATATTCAGGGTCATCGCTGGAAATTGCATCTAAATGATTATGCTGAAGATGATCAAGGCATGAAAGAGCAATCTTACGAAACGCTGTTGTGGGTGATGCAGAAGCTTCCAGAGACGTCTGTGGTGCCTTGAATGGAGTGGCCGGGGTTAGTTTGAATAGACGGTAGCCCCGGTCAGCCTTAGATAACGGGGCGGGTGCGAGTGGGATACGCTCGGCCAGTATTGAAGCCAATTGAAACAAGGCAGCTTCGTTGCCTTGAATCAATTCGATTTCAACCTCTGATATGGATTGCCGGCGTCCCCCTGCTGCAATCCATCCCCGGTCGAGCATCATAACGATACGCGTACTTGAATCAGGTTCGAAAAGCCATGTAATACGCTGAAAGTTTGTTTCAAATATTGGCGCGATACGAGATATCAACTTAGGACGCTCAAGCCATTCACGGACCTTGTTTTCTTCAATGAGGCTGAAGTCAAAGTGTCCTACATAAGGAACCTCCCACTCCGGGCGCGCGGACAGACCACCCACAGAAATTCCGGCACATTTAACTGTCTGCAACCATAACTTGCCTTGCGCACGTAGGCGAAGGCCAATGCCGCGTGTGCGTAATTCGAGGCGTGGAGTATCGTAATACAGGTTGATGAGGCGGAAGGATTGCTTATTGGCCGCTTGCTTGAGTAGCGGGTGGCGGAGAAAGTTGCGCTGGGCACCTTCAGCCAAGGCTAGCTTGAGTTCAATTTCTTGGGCCATGAAATGGAGTTACCGAAATAAAACTGAAGCATTGTAGTGCTAGCACCCCTTGAAAATTATTACAAATCTCAAGCCGCCCCCCTATTCGTGACGCAACGCATCGATCGGAGACATCCGAGCAGCCTGCCGGGCAGGGTAATAGCCAAAGAAGATGCCAATGGCAGCGGCAAAACTTACAGCCATGAGCGTGGCATAAGGCGATAGCTTGATCGGCCAGCCGGCAAACTCGCCGACAAGATGGGCGCCTAGGCTTCCCAATAATATGCCGATCAAGCCTCCAATGAGCGAAAGCGTGATGGCCTCGATAAGGAATTGTTGAAGAATATCGAGCGAGCGCGCACCAACGGCTCGTCGCAGGCCGATTTCTCGCGTACGCTCAGTGACCGATACCAACATGATGTTCATGATGCCGATCCCACCGACCAACAAGGAAACCGAAGCGACTGCGGCAAGCAATATGGCTAGTACGCGAGACGACGCTTCCTGTGCCTGCAGAATTTCCGATAGGTTGCGGACGTTGAAATCATCTTCCTGACCCGGTTGCAGTCGATGTCGCTGACGTAGCAGATCGCGCATCTTCTCCTCAGCTTCTTTGATCTCGACGCCTTGTCTGACTTTAACTGTAAACGATCCTACCGAGCGGGACTTTGCTAAAGCTGTGGCTCCGAGTACGCGTTTGCGCGCGGTAGAAATGGGCAGCAAAACGATGTCGTCCTGATCTTGCCCAGACATACTCTGACCTTTCCTCTCGAGTACTCCGACAATCGTGAGCGGTACCTTGCGGATGCGGATGATCTGGTCGATTGGGCTCGAATCGCCATAAAGATTTCTCGCGACAGTCAGGCCGATGACGGCCACTTTAGCTGCGCTATTAACCTCAACTTGTTCGATGCCGCGCCCTTCGGCAATTTGCCACTCGCGGGCTTCGAAATACTCAGGGGTGACACCATAAAAAGTTGCCGACCAGTTGGCGTTACCTGCCACGACTTGACCACTGCCGCGTAAGGCCGGAGCGGTGGTCTGTATTTCATCTGGCAATTCACGGGCAATCGCATAAGCATCATCTTCACTGATCGTCTGAAGAGAGCCAGCGCCACTACGCGCGCCGGTAAAGGTTGCCGAGGCCGAGAAAACCATGATGAGGTTAGCTCCAAGGCTGCGGATTTGCGCCTCGACTTTTGCTTGTGCGCCACTTCCCACGGCAATCATGACGATTACTGCACCGACGCCGATGATGATGCCCAACATGGTCAGTGCCGAGCGTAGTTTGTTTACGCGCAATGCGTTCAAGGCAATGCGTAATGTCGCTAGAAAATTCATGAAACTGTTTTGATACTGGCGATGCTTGCCAGAGATGTTGCTGCATCATGTGGAGTATTCGGACGATCTTCCACTACTATGCCGTCGCGAAAGCAGATGATCCTGCTGGAGAACTCGGCGATGTCCCGTTCGTGGGTAACCAGAACGACGGTAAGCCCCAAGCGATTGAGTCCTTGGAGGAGTGTCATGATTTCGATGCTGGTGCGAGAATCGAGCGCGCCGGTCGGTTCGTCGGCGAGCAGTAACAAGGGATTGTTGACCAGTGCGCGTGCAATGGCGACACGCTGCTGTTGCCCGCCGGAAAGCTGGGAGGGCTGGTGATCCATGCGTTCCGCCAGCCCGACCTGGGCGAGGCGCTGTTCGGCACGTAGGTTGCGCTCGCGCTTGACCAAGCCACTGTAGAGCAGCGGCAGCGCAACATTGTCTAGCGCCGAGGTGCGTGCGAGCAAGTTGAAATGCTGGAAGACAAAACCGATCTTGCGGTTGCGCACATAGGCGAGTTGGTCGTCCGAGAGATGGGCTACTTCCTCTCCCCCTAGCCAGTAATCACCTGAGCTTGGACGGTCGAGGCAACCCAACAAGTTCATGAATGTCGACTTGCCCGACCCCGACGGTCCCATGACGGCAACAAACTCACCAGGCTCGATAGCAATAGCTACGCCGCGTAGGGCAGCGACTACATTGCTGCCCATAATGTATTCTTTGGCGAGGGCTTGGACGCGTATCAGCGGTTCCGACATGGCGCTATAGACTTAGAACATGCGCAGCCCTGGTGTCGCGGCCTTATTCGTTGTGTTTGCGTTGCCGACAATAACGGCAGCGCCTTCGGTGATGTCGCCGCCAATAATTTCCGTCATTGTCCCGTCGTTGAGGCCAAGTTTCAACGCAATCGATTTTGGGTTTCCGTCGTCTCCGACTAGCCAGACACGGCCGTTGGCGCCTTGCCCGGATGCGCGCGCTGCTTGTAAGTTGGCTATGATTTCCTCATAGCGTGGCCTTTGTTCTGGATTGAGTATAGCGAGCGTCTGCTCGCGAATCTCGGCGCGGTTGCGCTCGGTTGCCTTTGCATTTTCGCCCTCGGGCAGCTCGCGCGCTGCAGCGAATTTATCGCGCATCGCAGTATAGATATTGTCGAGTTTGGCTTGCTGATTGGCATCAAGTCCAAGCTCCTTGACCAGTTTCTCGCGTATTTGTTTTGTCCCGCCTGCGCCGCCTCGGGGCGAGTCGCTCTGTGTAGCCGAGGTCGCGGTAGCGCTCTTGTCATCCCCAGTCCCTATGGGGCGGAAGCGTAGAGCAGCGTTAGACACCTTCAGTACTTTTTCCTTTTGCGCAGAAACGATGCGCACATTAGCGGTCATGCCCGGCAATAGGGAGAGATCGGCGTTGTTCGCCGAAACGACAACGGTATAGGTGACAACGTTGGATTCGACCTTGGCGGCTTTGCGCACCTGCTTGACCGTGCCAGCAAAACTGCGGCCGGGAAAGGCATCCACAGTAAAACTTGCTTTTTGTCCGAGTTTGATGCGGCCGACATCTGCTTCGTCGATGGAGGTTTCCACCTGCATGTCGGTAAGGTTTTGGGCGATGATGAACAGTTCAGGCGCCTGTAAAGATGCCGCAACAGTTTGACCACGGTCGACGCTGCGCTTGACCACGACGCCATCGACTGGAGAGCGGATTTCCGTGCGACCGAGATCGACGCGCGTTTGTGCCAGTTGGGCCTCGCGTTGCCGGACCACTGCGGCGCTGCTCAAGATTTGGGCGCGTGCGACTTCGAGTAGCGCCTTGGCTGCGTCCAGTGCGGCTTCGGCTTTGTCGAGCTCTGCTGCGCTGATGAACTTGCGTTCGACCAGCGATTTCTTGCGCGCATAGTCGCGCATGGCTTCGCGCAAGCCGGCCTCGACGCGGTTTACATCTGCGCGTTGTATCAGTGCTGTTGCGCGCGCCGCCTCAAGATCGGCCTCAGCCTGGCGCACTTTGTGCGCAAAGTTTTCCGGATCGATGCGCGCGATGAGTTGCGAGGCCTTCACTTCGCTATTGAAGTCGGCAAATATTTCCTTGATCTGCCCCGAGACTTGCGAGCCCACTGGCACGGAAACTACCGGATTCAATGTGCCTGTTGCCGCCACCATGGCAGTTAGCGGCCCGCTTTCGATCTTGACCAACTTGTACCGTGGGGCATCCGGTGCAGCAAAAAATAAACGATAGCTACCGACGCCAATGACGACAAGTAGGGCTAATGTAGCGCTGGTGAGGACGAGACGGCGTGTATTCATATTGAAATTCTAGCCGAAGGGTACCTGAACGCTGTCTCGCCAGCGCCGACTTTTACAGACGCTTACATCGCATCAGGCCAGGCCTGCGTTTCCGGCGATACCAATCAGGCGCGGCGTGTTGAGCCGGCGCGGCGTAACGGTCTTTTTGTCGCGCAGCCAGCGTGCCACCACTTCCCAGATCGGTTCGCCCTGGGCGCCTTCGGCCACCGGCGCCCAACCTGCGACCTTATATTTCTTGCTGGCATCGAGTGGTTTGCTATTCAGGCGCATATCCTGAATGCGGTTGCCGATTCTTGCATTCGGATCGCAGGTATAAGTCAGGCCACCGACGCGCACCATATCGCCACCCTGCTGGTAGTAGGGGTCGGGGTTGAAGAGATTGTCGCAGACGTCTTCGAGGATCATCTTGATCTGCTCACCGCTCATTTCGGTGAGCGTGGACATCGGGTAGGTGATTGCCGTCTGGTCCATCACATGTTCGAAAGTAATCGCCTGACCCGGCAGGATCGAGGTGCCCCAGCGGAAACCGGGCGAGAAGGCAAGGTCGGCGCCTTTCACTTCCATCATGGCGTCGAGGATCAGTTGGTCCCAACTACCGTTGAAGTTGCCGCGGCGGTAGAGCAGGCCTTCGGAGACGGCGAGTTTTTCTTCCAGCTTGGTTTTATAGGGCGCGCGCACCTTCTCGATCAGCGCGGTCATCTCCTTGTCTGCTGCCAGCAGCATGGAGAACACCGGCAACAGTTTGTAGCGGAAGTCGGCGACCTTGCCGTTTTTCACGTCAAAATCGAGTACGCCGAGGAATTTGCTGTTGGAGCCTGCATTGGTGACGAGCGTGACGCCGCCTGCATTCTTTACCTTCACCGGCTGCGGCACGCCATCGTGCGTGTGGCCGCCGAGAATGGCGTCGATGCCAGTGACGCGCGACGCCATCTTGAGGTCGACGTCCATGCCGTTGTGCGAGAGCACGACCACGACTTGCGCACCGGCGCCGCGTGCCTCATTAACGGCCTTCTGCATCTCCTCGTCTTGGATGCCGAAGGTCCAGTCCGGCACCATGTAACGCGGGTTGGCGATCGGCGTGTAGGGAAAGGCCTGGCCGACGACGGCGAGCTTCACGCCGTTCATCTCGCGCATCGCATAGGGCTTGAAAACTGCATCGCCGAAGTCGGTGGTCTTGACGTTCTGCGCGACAAAATCGACCTTGCCGGCGAAGTCTTTCTCGACGATTTCCTTGACGCGCTTGTCGCCGAGCGTGAACTCCCAGTGGCCAGTCATCACATCGACGCCGAGCAATTTGCAGGCATCGACCATGTCCTGGCCCTTGGTCCACAGTGAGGTAGCAGAACCTTGCCAAGTGTCGCCACCGTCGAGCACCAATGCGTTCGGGCGTCCAGCGCGCAACTGTTTGATCAGCGTGGCCAGATACGCGAAACCGCCGACCTGTCCGTAGGTTTTGGCAGCCTGCTCGAAATCGAGGTAGGTAAAGGCATGCGCCTCGCCCGTACCCGGCTTGATGCCGTAGGACTTGAGCAAGTGCTCGCCTACGAGGTGTGGCGTCTTGCCAAATGCGCCGCCAATACCAATATTTACATTGGGTTCGCGGAACCAGATGGGCAGCAGCTGGGCATGGCAATCGGTGAAGTGGAGAAAATGCACGTTGCCGAAGCTGGGCAAGTCGTAAAGCATTTCGCCGCCCTGAGCAGCGAGCAGGTTGCGAGAATTGAGTGCAAATCCTGCTGCCGAAGCAGCAGCAAGGATTTGCAGAAATTCGCGACGGTTCATCGACATGAAACGGACTCCTTGGGTGTGAAAAAAGCCTGGCATAGCCAGGCTTCTTCGAGCTTGAAGTTGTTATTTATTCACAGGAGACTCTGGATCAAGCAGCAGCGCGACCAGATCCTTGATCTGCTTTTCACCGAGTGCGCCAGCGTGGCCGAAGCGGGGCATTTCGGAGCAGACGTTAAAGGCCTTGGCGTTGTAGATCTTCGAGTAGACGTATTTCTGGATATCCGCCGAATTGCCCCGCAGTTTGCCAAACTGGAACAAGCTCGGCCCAATGGTGCCGAATGAGGTTTCCTTCGGGCTGATCTGATGGCAGTTGTAGCAATTGCCGCCGACTGGAAGGCCTGGGTCATCGGTCCAGGTGAAGCCGCGACCGCTCTGGGCGAGTTTTTCGCCAGACTTCCAGTCGCCTATCAATTTGCCGTCGGCGGGATACTTGACGCCGGCCAACTGGTCGGCTTCGATGCGCTTCGTAATGTAGTCGGGTGGTTGGTTGCCGCTGCGGTTGCAGACGGCTTGCAGGCCATCTTCTGCGAGGCGGTCAGTAGAGGCCTGGCCGCGTGGCTGGAAATCCTTTTTGATGACGGTGATGGCCTTGGCGCGATAGTCAGCGTCGGCAGCTGCCGGCAGTGCGGTAGCCAGCAATGGGGCGGCCATGGCGGCCAGAAAAGTATTTTTCGTCATGTCTGTCTCCCTGTTAGCGCTTGATACCCGGGCCTTTGTAGACCTGGCCGTTGGCGTTGCCGATCATGTAGGTCAGCAGGTAGGCGACCGCGTCGGAGGCGTATTTTGGTTGGGGGAAACGTTGCTGGCGAAAGCAATCGCCCATGCGCCATTGGTGGGTGAGCATCACGCCGCCGGTCATGCGATAGCCTGGCCAACCTTGTACGCCCTTGATGGCGCCTTCGGCCGTGCTGATGTTCGGCAGGTTCTGCATGCGGATGCGCTTGCCGTCGGAGCCGTGACAGGTGTTGCAGGAGAAATCATAAGGACCGGCACGATAGGCGGCCATTTCCTGGCCGATTTTCCAGGCTTCAAGTACCTTCGGGTCTTTGAGCGGTACAGCGATCTTCATGTTTCGCGAGTGGCCGGCGACATAGGTGACCAAGTTAGTGACGTCGGGAGTGAAGTTCGCATTCGCGAAGGGTTTCTTGGCAATGTCATCGAACTTGAAGCCCTGCTTTTCGACCATGCACCAGACGATGCGGCGCTCGGCATCCATGACCGCATCGGCGTCGGCAAAGTAACGTGGCATCTTCACATAGGCGCCTTCGACCTTGCCGACACCCTGTCCGAGGTCGCAGGTATCGGCAAGCGCGACGTTTTTTGGGCCGCGCGGGGTTTTCCATTGCTCCTCACCCTTCATCTCGAAGAGTTCTGCCGGGTTGCTATCCTCCATTTCGGCACGGAACTTCTCAAATTCGAGCGTGGCAGCATCCTTTTCTTCTGTCACTGGCGTCGCAACTTGCGGCTTAACCGTGGCCTTTACTGCTGGTTTCTTCGGTGTTTGGGCAGTTACGCCACCTGCTACCAGCATGGCGCATAAACTGCTCATGAGGTGTCGTCTCATAGTCTCCTCCGTTGTTGTGGGTTGTTTCAACTTTATACCGATTGAAGCGCAAAGCGGGTTCATGCCTGCAAGTAACGCCAGCCCTGCGTGAGTCTTTCGGCCAACTGGCTTTCCGCCGATGTGGCTTCTTCGACTTGAGGCAATAGAACCACATTAATGCCGCGCTCGTGCATGCGTTCGATCGCCTGATGGCAGGCGATCAGCCGCAGGTTGTCATGGGATTGGCGCAAGGCCGTGACGCGTGCTGCGTAAGGGGAGCCACCAGACCGCAACAAGTGAAGCCCCGGTCCGTTGGCAATGAATTCGACCCGTAGCGGATTGCCGGCCTTATCGCGCGTGTTCGCCAGTTGTTCGGCCATGTGCAGGGCCGCCTCCATACGTGCCGGTTCGTCAGAGAATAAGTGGAGTACGACACGTCCGCCATCGGCACGGATTGCGTCGATCTGCTTTAGTGGGACGTGCACCGTATCGATTCGCTCATGTGCGAACCAACCAGAGAATAGGCCACATACCAGCAGGATCGAGGCGGCTAGGGCATTCGTCCAGCGCGTTGTCCAGCGTGGATGCGTGGATGCCGCATGCGTGCGCGGTAATGGAAAGGCGCCGCGAACCATCTGCTTGAGTTGCCAGCGTTCGCAGGCACGCGTACGTAAGGCGCTGTCTGCGGCGATGCGCTCTAGCAACGTTGCTCGCTCAGCAGGATCTAGCTCGTTGTCGATGTGAGCATTGAGGATTTCATCTGAAATTTCGTACTTCATGTCGGCTTCCCTGTTATCTAGCCATGGAGTCGGCGGATGCTGGAGGGGGCTCGCGCCGGCTGCTCCACGAGACTCTCGCGCAACGCGACACGGGCGCGTGATAGACGGCTCATGACCGTGCCGATGGGGATGTCGAGGATGTTCGCCACCTCGGCGTAGGAGAATTCCTCAAGATCCACCAATGTGACAACCTCGCGTTGTCCGGCAGGCAATCTGGCCACTGCATGACGCACGCGTCGCACGATCTCGTTTTGCAAGTAATCATCTTCCGGGGCCCCTGTCGTGGGGAGATCGCACTCATCGACCTCGGCTATATCGGTTGTGTCCTTGCGGCTGCGAAGATGGTCGTGCCAACAGTTTGCCAAAATGCTGCACAACCAAGCGTGTAGAGCTTCGGGGTCGCGCAGTCGATCATGTTTTGCCAGAGCCTTGGCAAGAGCTTCCTGTACAAGGTCGTCGGCCAGTGCTTGGTCATAGCACCATGAACGGGCAAGTCGCCATAGTCGAGGGCGACTTTCTTCTAATTTCTTTTCAAGTTGCCGCGAACGACCGATAAACCCCAGTATGCTCACTGTGCGTATGCCTTGCGTTGGTTCAATATTTCATTGACGGTACAGCCTTTCCGTTTATTCCATTCTTTTTCGGCCGTGCGTGCCAGTGAAAGAAAAAGGGGAGAGCGTCTGCTCTCCCCTTTTTCAATATAAATACTCGGGGTGTCAGGCTACCGCTGCCTCGTCAGTACGCTTATCGCCCTTGTTATCGACCCAGCTTACCGTGACTTTGTCGCCAGCCTTGGCGCCTTTGACCTTGAAACCAAAGACCGGATTGCGCGACACCGAGGTACCGAGTTGCCCCGAGACCACGGTCTTGCCGTTCAGTGCAATGCTCATGGTCTGGATAAAGTGTGCGGGCACGGTCTTGCCGTCGTTGTCCTTGCGCTGGCCGGTTTCCATCGCGTGGCTCATCAGTACACGAATCTCAGCAACATCGCCCTTCATCTGGGCACGAATCTTCATCGGATCTGCCATCTTGTGTTCCTTTCTTCTTTTTCCAGTTGATTAGCCGCCGCAGCCGCCGACTGTGACTTTGACTTCCTTCTGCGTGCTGTAAAACTTGCCGTCGGCTTTGGCAACGGCACGGATGATGGAAGTCTGGGAAACCTTCAGTCGTACGGAGGCATCTGCCAAGGCTCCATTGGCAAACTCAAAGTGCGCTGACAAAGGGAAGGGGTTCATCTTCACCAGGATGGAAATCGAAGTGGTGTTTGGGATGTTGCTGGTGACATCGACAGGTACAACGGCACCATTTTCGGCGATTTCCGGTGCCTTCATCATCAAATCCTTGTTGTCACCGGCACTTGCCGCACCAAGACTCTTGGTGGCCTCGTCAAGATCCTTCGCTTCGAAAGCCGTCTTGTTCCAGTCATTGGCATAGGCCATGGTGGGCTTGAGTACACCAGCCGCCAAGAGCCCGGCTAGCATACCTGTGGCACCAGCACCCTTGAGCACTGTTCTGCGAATCATGTCCATTTAATTGTTACCTCCTGTCGTTGATGGTGTTGGGGTCGTTCAATTAGCACTGGATTTTCTGGACTTTTGGCAGACAATGCAAGCGCCCTCTGGCTTCGTTTGGTACTCAATGTTTCGATCCGAGAATAGCGTGCGCTTATGTCGGGGGTAGCCAGTGTCCGGACTTTCCCCCAGCCTTTTCAATCAGGCGTATCCCATCGATCACCATGCCTCGGTCGATGGCTTTGCACATATCGTAAATGGTCAATAGTGCGGCGGCGGTTGCCGTCATCGCTTCCATTTCAACGCCGGTTCGACCGATGGTTTCCGCAGTGATCGTGCAGATGACGCAGCAAGCCTTGGCATCGAGTTCGAACGCGGTATCCACATGGGTCAGTTGTAGTGGATGGCACAGTGGAATCAGGTCGGCCGTGCGCTTCGCTGCTTGGATCGCAGCAATACGAGCGATACCGAGAACGTCCCCCTTCTTCGCTGATCCCGAGCGGATCGACTCAAAGGTGGTTGCTTGCATAAGGATTCGTCCGGAAGCGCGTGCGATGCGGGTAGTTTCGGCCTTGGTGCCGACATCGACCATATGCGCTTCGCCTGAGGCATTAAAGTGGGTGAGTTGCGGCGTGTCTGTGTGTGACATTTTTTCTTGCACTTTGACTGGCGACGTTGCGCGATAGTACCCGCTATCATAACCACATGAGATTCTTACTGCGTTTCATTTTGGCGGGAGTGTTCCTGTTGCCGTATGCGGCAATCTGTGCGGACAGTTTGCCCGATCTTGGCGAACTTGAGCGAAGCGGCTTGTCCCAAACGACGGAACGTCGCCTTGGCGAGCAGATCATGCTGGAGATTCGGCGCGATTCAGCCTACCTCGACGATCCCGAGGTGGCGGGTTATATCGGTCAATTGGGGCGACGCTTGGCAGCACAAGGCGAGGGAGTGCGGCAGACTTTTGAATTTTTCGTAATCAAGGATTCGATGTTGAATGCCTTTGCCTTGCCCGGAGGATATATCGGCGTGCATACCGGGCTGATGCTGGCGGCGCGCTCGGAATCGGAATTGGCTGGCGTGCTGGCACACGAGATATCCCATGTCACCCAGAGCCATTTGGCTCGCTCGTTTGGCAAGCAAAGCCAGGCCCAGTTAGCAACCTTGCTATCGTTGGCGGTCGCAGTACTGGCTGTACGGAGCAATCCGGATGTGGCGATAGGCGCCGCGATGACGGGCCAGGCGGCAGGTATTCAGCAGCAATTGAACTACTCACGCGATTTTGAGCGCGAAGCTGATCGTCTGGGCCTGAATCTGATGGAGCAAGCGGGGTTTGATCCGCGCGGGATGGCGAGTTTTTTTGAGCGTATGTTGCAGTTCGGCCGACTGTATGAGAACAATGCACCGGGATACTTGCGCACCCATCCATTGACTACGGAACGTATTACCGACATGGAAAACCGCATTGCATTGCGGCCTTATCGCCAAGTTCTCGATAGCGAAGAGTTTGGTTTGGTGCGCGCCAAACTGAAGGCGCAGGAAGGCATGCCTGGAGACGCCGAAGTGGATTTTGCCAACCAGTTGGCGGAGCGCAAATACAACGCCGAGGCTGTGGTGCGTTTCGGCCATGCGCATGCCTTGGTACGCAGCGAGAAATTGGCGGAGGCCGCAGCGGAAATAGCCACCTTGCGTCGCCTCAAGTTGGAGTCTCCATTATTGGAAACGCTCGATGCATCAGTTCGGGCAAAACGCAAAGATATTTCTGGAGCGTTGCGGGTATTGCGTGCGGCAGCTCAACGTTATCCTCATGCGCGTGCCTTGACTTATGCGCTGATCGAAACGCAATTGTCCGGAGGAGACGCGGCGACGGCACTCGGTTCCACGCAGAAGGAATTGCAACTTACGCCTGAAGATCCTCGACTTTTCGCTCTCCAGGCAAAAATCTATGCCGCTATGGGTAAGCGCCTACTGCAACATCGTGCGCAAGCGGAAGCGTATTTGCTTGAAGGCCAACTACATTTGGCCGTAGAGCAATTGGAAATCGCCCACAAGGCGGGCGATGGCGATTTTTATGAACTTTCCCAAGTGGATGCGCGCTTGCGCGAACTGAAGCAACGCAAGTTGGAAGAGATGCGTCAGCGCGATCGGCAGTAACGAATATTTTTTGAGATTTGATCTGGATCAAAAGTTCTGATTGCTCAGGCGACTTCCTGAATTCGGGTCACTTATTCTCTAATCAAAAATTAGGATTATTCGGCCTTGGCGTAAGTGCTAGCCTTCGACCCTCGCCTAAATGGCTGGGATGGCCGCACCGTAGTTTGGTAGGACTGGAGCGGCGGACGTAACCAAACATAACGAGGATTCTGGAGGACACATGGCGTTGGTCAATCCGCATGGTGGCGGCAATCTGAAGCCCCTGCTGCTCGAAGCTCAGGCACTAAAGGACGAACTGGCACGCGCCAAGTCGCTGTCGCAAATCAAGGTCAGTTCGCGCGAAGCGGGCGACATCATCATGCTGGGCATCGGTGGCTTCACACCACTCGATGGCTTCATGACCCACTCCGACTGGCAAGGCGTTTGCGATGGCATGAAGATGGCCAACGGCCTGTTCTGGCCGATTCCCGTGACGCTGTCGACCGACGATGAAGCGATCAAGGTGGGTGGCGAGATTGCCCTGGTCGACGAGTCCGGCACCATTCTGGCCACCATGAAGGTGACAGAGAAATACAGCATCGACAAGGCCCACGAGTGCATGCAGGTCTACAAGACGACCGACATGGAGCACCCCGGCGTCAAAATGGTCATGGCTCAGGGCAAGTACAATCTGGCCGGCCCGATCAAGGTACTTTCCACCGGCACCTTCAAGGAAGAGTACGGCGAGCAGTTCATGACGCCGGCCGAGACCCGCGCCAAGTTCGAGCAACTGGGTTGGACGCGCATTGCCGCCTTCCAGACGCGCAACCCGATGCACCGTTCGCACGAGTATCTGGCCAAGATCGCCATCGAGACAATGGACGGCGTGCTGGTGCATTCGTTGCTGGGCAACCTCAAGCCGGGCGACATCCCCGCTGATGTGCGTTCCGAAGCGATTGCCACCTTGGTCGAAAACTATTTCGCCCCTAACACCGTGATTCAGGCTGGCTATCCGCTCGACATGCGCTATGCCGGTCCGCGCGAGGCGCTGCTGCATGCGTTGTTCCGCCAGAACTACGGCTGCTCGCACCTGATCGTCGGCCGCGACCATGCCGGTGTGGGCGACTACTACGGCCCCTTCGACGCCCAGAAGATTTTCGATCAGATTCCGAAGGGCTCGCTAGAGACAGTCAACATGAACATCGACTGGACCTTCTGGTGCAACAAGTGCGGCGGCATGGCCTCGCAGCGCACCTGCCCCCACACCAAGGATGATCGCATTCTGCTGTCCGGCACCAAGGTACGTTCGATGCTGTCCGAAGGACAGCCCCTACCAGTCGAGTTCAGCCGTCCGGAAGTGGCCGCCGTCCTACAAAAGTATTATCAGGGTCTGACCGCCGAGCAGAACGTCAAGGTCGAGTTGAAGGGCCACTCTGCCGCATGAGGGCCGTGTAAAGAATTTGGAATGCCGTGCCCGCCGGAAGCGGATCGCCGAGTTTGCGTTCTGGCCGCCGGCCAAGGTGGGGTTCGGATCTAAATGGACCGCTGACATTTAAACAGCGGATTGTTAGCTAGCAAGGAGCGAGTAATGCCAACATTTGTTCGTACCGAGAAGTGCGATGGCTGCAAGGGTCAGGACAAGACCGCTTGCATGTACATCTGCCCGCACAACCTGATGAAGCTTGACAAGGATGGGTCCGACACTGGTCACGCCATGAAGGCGTTCAACCAGGAGCCGGAGCAGTGCTGGGAGTGCTACTCCTGCGTCAAGATCTGCCCGCAAGGCGCCATCGAATGCCGTCACTACGCCGACGTCGTGCCGCTGGGCGGTTCCGTGCAGCCCCTGCGCGGTTCCGATTCCATCATGTGGACCATCAAGTTCCGCAATGGCAACGTCAAGCGCTTCAAGTTCCCGATCCGTACCACGCCCGAGGGTTCCATCGACCCGTTTGGTGGCAAGCCGATGCCCAAGCTGGCCGACATCGAAGCCGTCGGTTCGTTCACCCGCGACATGATGGGTGGCTTCCGCTCTGGCAACCCTGCCGAACTGATCCGCAAGTAATTATTGACCGAGGAATTAAACATGGCTGGAACATTTGACAAACCAGAAATCGTCCAGGAAGAGTTGGACGTTCTGATGATCGGTGGCGGCATGGCTTGCTGCGGCACCGCTTACGAAATGATGCGCTGGGCCGAAGCCGTCAAGGCCGAAACCGGCAAAGAACTGAAGATCAAGCTGGTCGACAAGGCCGCGATGGACCGTTCGGGCGCTGTCGCCCAAGGCCTGTCCGCGATCAACACCTACATCGGCGACAAGCAAGACCCCGCCGACTACGCCCGCATGGTCTCCAACGACCTGATGGGTATCACCCGCGACGACTTGGCCTACGACGTCGGCCGCAACGTTGACGACTCCGTGCACCTGTTCGAAGAGTGGGGCCTGCCGATTTGGAAGACCGCTCCCGATGGCGTGCGTCACGATGGCGCTGAAGCAATCAAGGAAGGCCTGCCCCTTCTGAAGGACGGCGGCCAGCCGGTCCGTTCGGGCAAGTGGCAGATCATGATCAACGGCGAATCCTACAAGTGGATCGTTGCCGAAGCCGCCAAGAAGGCGCTCGGCCTCGACCGCATCCAGGAGCGCGTGTTCATCGTCAAGCTGATCAACGACAAGAACGACCCCTCCAAGATCGCTGGCGCTGTCGGTTTCTCCGTGCGCGAGAACAAGATCTACGTTTACAAGGCCAAGGCCATCATGCTGGCTGCTGGCGGCTGTGTGAACCTGTTCCGTCCCCGCTCCGTCGGTGAAGGTACGGGCCGCGCCTGGTACCCGGTGTGGAACGCAGGTTCCACCTACTCGATGGCGGCTGAAGCCGGCGCCGAGCTGACCATGATGGAAAACCGTTTCGTGCCCGCCCGCTTCAAGGACGGTTACGGCCCGGTTGGCGCTTGGTTCCTCCTGTTCAAGGCCCGTGCAGCCAACGCCTACGGCGAAGACTACATGACCAAGAACAAGGACATGCTGAACGACTACCCGCCCTATGGTCAGGCTGCCGTTCCCGCTTCCTGCCTGCGCAACCACCTGATGCTCAAGGAGATGAAGGAAGGTCGCGGCCCGATCTACATGGACACCGTGACTGCGCTGGCCAAGCTGCGCGAGACCCTGTCGCCCAAGGAAGTGAAGCACCTCGAAGCCGAAGCCTGGGAAGACTTCCTGGACATGTGTATCGGCCAGTGCGGCATTTGGGTTGGCGAGAACATCGAGCCCGAGAAGAAAATGTCCGAACTGATGCCAACCGAGCCCTACCTGCTCGGTTCGCACTCCGGCTGCTGCGGTATCTGGGCGTCCGGCCCGACCGACGTCGGCGCACCGACCACCGAAGAACTGCCGGGCGTTCCCGCTCACCTGCCGCAAGGCTGGAACTGGGGCTACCGTGGCATGACGACGGTCAAGGGCTTGTTCACTGCCGGCGACGGCGTGGGCGCTGCCGGCCACAAGTTCTCCTCCGGTTCGCATACTGAAGGCCGCCTGGCTGCCAAGGCCATGGTCAAGTACTGCATCGACAACGCCAGCTTCACTCCGGAACTCGACACTGCTCCCGAAGTGCTGGCCGAAGAGATTTGGAAGCCGGTCCGCAACTTCCTGGAATTCAAGGACTACACGACCGCCATCGACGTCAACCCCAACTACATCACCCCCAAGATGCTGCAGTTCCGTCTGCAGAAGATCATGGACGAGTACGTTGCAGGCGTAGCCACCTACTACAACACCAACGACAAGATGTTGGCCGTTGCAGAAGAGAAGCTGGGCATGCTCAAGGAAGACGCCGAGAAGATGCGTGCGAAGGACCTGCACGAGTTGCTGCGTGCCTGGGAAAACTACCATCGCATACTGACGGCCGAAGCCCACATGAAGCACATCCAGTTCCGCGAAGAGAGCCGTTACCCCGGCTTCTACTATCGCACCGACAAGAACTTTGTCGATGAAGAGAACTGGCATTGCTTCGTGAACTCGATCTACGACAAGAAGTCCAAGACCTGGACTTGCTTCAAGCGCAAGCACGTGGATCTGGTTGACAAGTCCAAGCTGTTCAAGGCCGCCGCGCCGCACTAAGCGCGTCAGGTTGTAATATCCAGGCCGGAGGCTGCAAGGCTTCCGGCCTGTTTCATTTGTGTATGCTCCAACCACAGTCAGCGCGAGGTTTTTTATGTCCCAGCCCGATGTCCCCTTCCAGCAAGGCCCCGTTGTCCCGACCATGGTCGAGGGCGGCCACAAGATCCAGTTTTCCTGCCATAAGGGGATCTCCTGCTGGAACGCTTGTTGCGCCA
>Ga0209262_10000482_pt1 | contig 17960 bp, 12 predicted proteins | sample Lowcelwee11metaG_FD_187171 | JGI IMG/M metagenome (GOLD analysis project Ga0209262, IMG submission 187171) | Freshwater pond sediment microbial communities from the University of Edinburgh, under environmental carbon perturbations - Low... | ecosystem: Environmental > Aquatic > Freshwater >...
CCGGGCGAACCACCTGCACCTGGCCGCGCAGCTTGGTGACCTCGCGGATGGCGGTTTCCAGTTGCTCGCGCAAGCCGTCGTTCACTTCAACGGCCTCGACCTGCAGACACATCTGGTCGTTGGCCATTTCACCGCTGACGACCAGCCGGGCTTTCTGCACCTGCGGAAAGCGGCGAGCGATCTCGGCGACCTGCGAGGGGTGCACGAACATGCCCTTGATCTTGGTGGTCTGGTCGGCGCGGCCCATCCAGCCCTTGATGCGTGGCGCGGTGCGGCCGGTGGGGCAGGTGCCGCTCAGGATGGCCGACAGGTCGCCGGTGCCAAAGCGGATCAGCGGGTAGGCCGGGTTGAGCGAGGTCACCACCAGCTCACCCACCTCGCCGTCGGCCACCGGGGTGCCGGTGCCCGGGCGCACGATCTCGACGATCACGCCTTCATCGAGCACCAGGCCTTCGCGGGATGCGGTTTCGTAAGCCACCAGGCCGAGGTCGGCGGTGGCGTAAGTCTGGTACACGTCCACGCCCTGTTCCTTGAACCAGGCCGTCAGGCTGGGCGGGCAGGCTTCGCCGCCGACCGATGCCTTGGTCAGGCTGGTGATGTCGACACAGCCCTCTTTGGCCTTCTCCAGCAGGATGCGCAGGAAACTCGGCGTGCCGGTGTAGCCGTTGGGCTTGAGGTCCACCATGGCTTCGAGCTGCTGCTCGGTCTGGCCGGTGCCGGCCGGGAACACGGTGCAGCCCACCGCGTGTGCGCCCGACTCCAGGATGAATGCGCCCGGCGTCATGTGGTAGCTGAAGCTGTTGTGCACCAGCTCGCCGGAGCGAAAGCCCGCGGCGAAGAGCGCACGACCCGCGCGCCAGTAGTCCTTGGTGGTGCCCTCGGGTTCGTAGATCGGGCCGGGGCTGGCGAAGATCCGCGACATGGCCGGGCCACGCACCAGCGCCGAGAAGCCACCAAAGACATCGTGCTGCCGCTTGGCTTTCTGGCGCTCCAGCAACTCGCTCTTGCGCGTGACCGGGATGCGGGTCAGCGCGGCGCGGGTGTTGATGGCCGAGACGTCGATGTCACGCAGGATGTCGGCAAAGGCGGCGCTGTTCTGTTTCGCATGGGCCAGCTGACCGGGCAGTGCCGCCATCTGAGCGGCTTCGCGCTGATCAGGGGAGCGTGTTTCCAGAGCGTCGAAGAAGTCGGTCATATCGAGAACCACAAAAGTTGGAGCGAACTGTCTGATTCGAGAACACCGCGGAACCGGCTTTGCCGGGCCGCAGGTGTTGCCCCCTTGAGGGGGTGACGCGCCCTTAGGCGCGGCGCGGGGGTGGGCCTAACAGAAGCGTTGGCTCGCTACGCGAGCCAACGCTTCCTGCGCTTGTAGCTCTTCACGTCCTTGAACGACTTGCGCTCGCCGCCACCCATACCGAGGTAGAACTCTTTCACGTCCTCGTTGTTGCGCAGGTCCGAGGCCAGGCCGTCCATCACGATGCGGCCGCTCTCCATGATGTAGCCGTAGTCGGCGTACTTCAGCGCCATGTTGGTGTTCTGTTCGGCCAGCAGGAAGGTGACCTTTTCCTTCGTGTTCAGGTCCTTCACGATCTCGAACACCTCCTCCACGATCTGAGGCGCCAGGCCCATCGAAGGCTCGTCCAGCAGCACCACGCTGGGGTTGGCCATGAGTGCGCGGCCGATCGCACACATCTGCTGCTCACCGCCCGAGGTGTAGGCCGCCTGCGAGGTGCGGCGCGTCTTGAGGCGCGGGAAGTAGTTGTAGACCTTCTCCAGGTTGCGTGCGATCTCGCCCTTGTCGGTGCGGGTGTACGAACCGGTCATCAGGTTTTCTTCGATCGTCAGGTGGGCGAAGCAGTGGCGCCCCTCCATCACCTGCACCACGCCCCGGTTCACCAGATCGGCGGGCGTGAGGTTTTCAATGCGCTCGCCGCGCAGTTCGACGCTGCCCTTGGTGACTTCGCCGCGCTCGGCTTTGAGCAGGTTGGAGATGGCGCGCAGCGTGGTCGTCTTGCCCGCGCCGTTGCCGCCCAGCAGGGCCGCGATCTTGCCTTCGGGCACGTTGAGCGACACGCCTTTCAGCACGAGGATCACGTGGTTGTAGATGACCTCGATGCCGTTGACGTTGAGAACAATGTTGGGAGTCGTCATGGTGTGTTCCTTGGGAGCCATTCACAAGACGCGGCATGCCGGTCTTGTGGATGGCGGCTGAAGTCAGCCGCCGAGAGCCGCCACCAGCGAGGTGACCCCATCAAGGGATGCCGCCAGGCCGGCTTTGCCGGATGGCTGGCATCGCCCCCTTGAGGGGGTCGCCGCGCAGCGGCGGCGGGGGTGGGTCAAGACTGGCAGTCCTGACCCGTCCTGCGCGTCAGCTTCTTGTCGGCGGCGTACTTGTCGGCAGCGGCCTTGACCATGGGCTTGATGATCTGTTCATCGGCCTGGTACCAGTCGCTGCTGAACTGCCACTTGCTGCCATCCCACGTGTGGATGCGGGCCCAGTTGGCGCCCATGTGGTCCTGGCAGCTGGTCGACACGGGGCGCAACACGCCCTTGAAGCCCAGTGCATCCAGTTTGGCCTGCGTCAGGTTCAGGTTTTCATAGCCCCAGCGCGCCTGTTCGCCGGTGATGACCTTGCCTTTGCCGTACTTTTCCTGGGCCTGGCGCACGCCTTCGACGGCGAACATGGCGCTGAAGAGGCCGCGCATGTAGAGCACGTCGCCCACTTCTTCCTTCGGACCGGTGCCCTGGCCTTTGGCGTGCAGCTTGTCCAGCACTTCCTTGACCACGGCCGAACCCTTCTCGGCGCCGTGCTGCATGGTGATGGCGTTGTAGCCCTTGGCGCCCATACCGACGTCTTTCACGTCGGGTTCAGCACCGGCCCACCATACGCCGTAGATCTTCTCGCGCGGATAGCCGGTGGCCTGGGCTTCCTTCAGCAGGGTGGAGTTCATCACGCCCCAGCCCCAGTTGATCACGTAGTCCGGGCGGCTCTGGCGAATTTGCAGCCAGGTGGACTTCTGCTCCACGCCCGGGTGGGTCACGGGCAGCAGGGTCAGCTTGTAGCCGTGCATGGCGGCACGTTCCTGCAGGATGGGGATCGCTTCTTTGCCGAACGGGCTGTCGTGGTAGACCAGCGCGATGTGCTTGCCCTTGAGGTTGGCCACACCGCCGAGTTTCTTGGCGATGTCCTGGATGATCACGTCGCCCGCCACCCAGTAGGTGCCGGCCAGCGGGAAGTTCCACTTGAACACGCCGCCGTCGGCCGACTCGCTGCGGCCATAGCCAGCGGTGATCAGGGGGATCTTGTCGCCAGGGGCTTTTTCGGTCAGCGCGAAGGTGATGCCGGTCGACAGCGGCTGGAACACCGTGGCGCCTTTGCCCTTCAGGCGTTCGTAGCACTCCACGCCGCGGTCGGTGGCGTAGCCGGTTTCGCATTCTTCGTAGGACAGCTTCACGCCGTTGACGCCGCCGCGGGCATTCACCAGCTTGAGGTAGTCCACATAGCCGTTGGCGAAGGGCACGCCGTTGGGTGCGTAGGCACCGGTGCGGTACACCAGCACCGGGAAGAACTGCTCTTTGGCCTGGGCCATGGCAGCGGTGGAGACCAGCGCACCCGAGAGGGCGGCACAGGCCAAGGATACCGAGAGAGCCAGATTGCGCATTTTCATCACTTGTCTCCTAAAGGAACGTTCAAACAACACACACACAGAAAAAACCGAGAGTCAGCAAACAGGGACTACACCGGAGCGTGTCCTCGCCAGAGCTCCCGTGGAACCGGCTTTGCCGGGCCACAGAGAGCGTCCCCCGTCCAGGGGGCTGAGGGCCGCGGCTCCGAACCTGCCTGCGCAGGTTTGGACAGCCCGAAGAAGCATGGGCTCTGTCCCATACTGCGGCCTGCAAGGCGAGCGAAGCGGCGCAGGGGGTCGTCATACTCAGTGCGGGAAAGGCCACAACCGCAACTTCTGTTTGCCGATGCTCCAGAGCTTGGCCAGCCCATGGGGCTCCACGATCAGGAACCAGACGATGAGCGCACCGAACACCATGAATTCCGTGTGCGAAATGCCGGCGGTGGAAATTTCCACGCCAAACAGCGCGCCCAGCGCGGGCAGGAACTGGTTCAGGAAGATGGGCAGCACCACGATGAAGGCGGCGCCGAAGAAGCTGCCCATGATCGAACCCATGCCGCCGATGCTCACCATGAACAGCAGCTGGAACGAACGGTCGATCGAGAAGGCGGCGGGCTCCCACGAACCCAGGTGCACGAAGCCCCAGAGACCGCCGGCCACGCCGACGATGAACGAGCTCACAGCGAAGGCGCTGAGCTTGGCGTACATCGGGCGGATGCCGATCACCGCAGCGGCCACGTCCATGTCGCGGATCGCCATCCACTCGCGACCGATCGCCGAGCGCACCAGGTTCTTCGCCAGCAGGCCGAACACCACCAGGAAGGCCAGACAGAACAGGTATTTCTGCAACGGGGTTTCGATGCTCAGACCAAACACCTGCAGGTTCGAGACAGACACCGAGCCCGAGGCGTTGTTGTTGGTGAACCAGCCGATGCGCAGGAAGGCCCAGTCGCAGAAGAACTGCGCCGCCAGCGTGGCCACCGCGAGGTAGAGACCCTTCACCCGCAGGCTCGGGATGCCGAAGAACATGCCCACCAGCGTGGCGAAGAAACCGCCCGAGAGCAGGGCGATGATCACCGGCATGCCCTCGATGCGGATGTAGGTGTTGTAGGCCATGTAGGCACCCACCGCCATGAAGGCGCCCGACCCCAGCGAGATCTGGCCGCAGTAGCCCACCAGGATGTTCACACCCAGGGCGGCCAGCGCCAGGATCAGGAACGGGATCAGGATGGCGCGGAACATGTACTCGTCCACCAGGAACGGCACACCGATGAAGGCGAACGCGATCAGCGCGAGGATGGCCCAGCGGTCCTGCGCGATCGGGAAGATCTGCTGGTCGGTGCGGTAGGAGGTCTTGAATTGACCGTTTTCACGATAGAACATCTTCTTCTTCCTTAGACGCGGTCAATGATCTTCTCGCCGAACAATCCCTGCGGCCGGAACAGCAGGAACACCAGCGCCAGCACATACGCAAACCAGATCTCGATGCCGCCCCCGACCATGGGGCCGAGGTAGACCTCGGACAGCTTCTCGCCCACGCCGATGATCAGACCGCCGATGATGGCGCCGGGCACCGAGGTGAGGCCGCCCAAAATGATCACGGGCAGGGCGCGCAGGGCCACCGTGGTGAGCGAGAACTGCACGCCCATCTTGGAGCCCCAGATGATCCCGGCCACCAGCGCGGTGATACCGGCCACGAACCAGACGATGACCCAGATGCGGTTGAGCGGGATACCGATGGACTGCGCCGCCTGGTGGTCGTCGGCCACGGCGCGCAGCGCGCGGCCGGTGCTGGTCTTCTGGAAGAACAGCGACAACACCACCACCAGCAGGGCCGCCACACAAGCCGCATACACGTCTTCCAGGTTCACCAGCACGCCACCTTCGAACACGCCTTCAAGCAGGAACACCGGGTCCTTGGGCATGCCGACATCGATCTGGTAGATGTCCGAACCGAAGATGGTCTGGCCCAGACCGTCCAGGAAGTAGGTGATGCCCAGCGTCGCCATCAGCAGCGTCACGCCTTCCTGGTTCACCAGGTGGCGCAGCACCAGGCGCTCGATCAGCCAGGCCAGCACGAACATGCACGCCGCCGCGACGGCGAACGCGAGCACGTTGCCCAGGAACTTGTTGTCCATGCCCAGCCATTCGGGGATCCACTGCGAAAAGCGGGCCATGGCCAGCGCGGCGAAAAGCACCATCGCGCCCTGCGCGAAGTTGAAGACGCCCGACGCTTTGTAGATCAGCACAAAGCCCAGTGCCACCAGCGAATACAGCATGCCGGCCATCAGGCCGCCGAGCAAAGTTTCAAGAAAGAATGCCATCTTGTTGTCTCCGTGTTCAGTGGCTCGTACCGAGGTACGCGCTGATGACTTCTTCGTTGTTGCGCACTTCTTCTGGCGTGCCGTCACCGATCTTCTTGCCGTAGTCGAGCACCACCACACGGTCGGAGATGTCCATCACCACGCCCATGTCGTGCTCGATCAGCACGATGGTGGTGCCGAACTCGTCGTTCACGTCCAGGATGAAGCGGCTCATGTCCTGCTTCTCTTCCAGGTTCATGCCGGCCATGGGCTCGTCGAGCAGCAGCACCTGCGGCTCCATCGCCAGGGCGCGCCCGAGGTCCACACGCTTCTGCAGGCCGTAGGGCAGCTGGCCCACGGGGGTCTTGCGGTGCGCCTGGATTTCCAGGAAGTCGATGATGTGTTCGACGAACTCGCGGTGCTGTTCTTCTTCACGCTGCGCCGGGCCGAGGCGGAACGCCTGCTGGAACAGGTTGCTCTTGATGCGCAGGTTGCGGCCGGTCATGATGTTGTCGATCACGCTCATGCCTTTGAACAGCGCCAGGTTCTGGAAGGTGCGCGCGATGCCCATCTCGGCCACCTGCCGGCTGTTCATGTGCTTGAAGGTCTGCCCGCGGAAGCTGATGCTGCCTTCTTGCGGCTGGTACACGCCGTTGATGCAGTTGAGCATGGAGCTCTTGCCGGCGCCGTTGGGGCCGATGATGGCGCGCACCTCGTGTTCCTTCACGTTGAAGGAGATGTCGGTCAGAGCCTTCACGCCGCCGAAGCGCAGGCTGATGTTTTGCACGTCCAGAATGACGTCGCCGATTTTCTTTGTGCTCATGCCGCTGCCTTCACGGGTGCAAAAGTCTTCGCGTCGCGCACCTGCAGCGTGGCGCTCACGCTGCCGGTGCGGCCGTCTTCGAACTTCACCTGGGTTTCGATGTACTGCTCGGTCTTGCCGCTGTAGAGGGCGTCGATCAGCGCGCTGTATTTGTCGGCAATGAAGCCGCGGCGGACCTTGTTGGTGCGGGTGAGTTCGCCGTCGTCGGCGTCCAGCTCCTTGTGCAGCACCAGGAAGCGGCTGATCTGGCTGCCGGCCAGCAGCTCGTCGCGGCTCAGGTCGGCGTTGACCTTCTCCACGCACTCGCGGATCAGTTCGTACACCTCGGGCTTCTGCGCCAGATCGGTGTAGCCGGCGTAGGGCAGGTTGCGGCGCTCGGCCCAGTTGCCCACGGCCTCGAAGTCGATGTTGACCATCACGCAGACCTGGTCGCGCTGGTCGCCGTAGGCCACCACTTCCTTGATCTGCGAGAAGAACTTGAGCTTGTTCTCCACGTACTTGGGCGCGAACATGGCGCCATCGTTGGCGCCGCCCTTGATGCGGCCCACGTCTTTCACGCGGTCGATGATCTTCAGGTGGCCCGAGGCGTCGATGAAGCCGGCGTCGCTGGTGTGGTACCAGCCATCGGCGCTGAGCACCTCGGCCGTCGCCGCCGGGTTCTTGTAGTACTCCTTGAGCAGGCCGGGCGACTTCACCAGGATTTCGCCGGTGTCGCTGAGCTTGATTTCAACGCCTTCGCAGGGCACGCCCACGGTGTCGGCGCGCGCTTCGTGGTCGGGCTGCAGGCAGACGAACACGGCCGTCTCGGTCGAACCGTAGAGCTGCTTGAGGTTGATGCCGATGGAGCGGTAGAAGCTGAACAGATCGGGCCCGATGGCTTCGCCAGCCGTGTACGCCACACGCACGCGGCTGAGCCCCAGGCTGTTGCGCAGCGGGCCGTACACAAAGAGGTTGCCCAGCGCGTACTTGAGGCCGTCCATGAAGCCGATGGACTTGCCGTCCATCTTGGTCGGACCGACACGGCGCGCCACGTCCATGAAGGCGTGGAACATCTTGCGCTTGAGCGTGCCCGCGTCTTCCATGCGGATCATCACGGTGGTGAGCAGACCTTCGAACACGCGCGGCGGCGCGAAGTAATAGGTGGGGCCGACTTCCTTCAGGTCGATGGTCACGGTGGCGCCCGACTCCGGGCAGTTCACCACGTAGCCAGCCACCAGCCACTGCGCATACGAAAAGATGTTCTGGCCGATCCAGGCCGGTGGCAGGTAGGCCAGCACCTCGTCGTTTTCGGTCAACTTGTCGAAGCGCGCGCCCACGGCCGCGCGGTCGATCAGGGTGTTGTGGGTGTGCACCACGCCCTTGGGGTTGCCGGTGGTGCCCGAGGTGAAGAACATCGCGGCCACGTCGTCGGGCTGCGCCATCTCCACCTGCTGGCTGAACAGCTGCGGGTGGATCCTGGCAAACGCCTGACCGGCGCCAATCAGTTCTTCGAGCGCGCTCAGGCCGGGCTGGTCGTAGTTGCGCAGGCCGCGCGGGTCGTCGAAATAGATGTGGCTCAGCTGCGGGCAGCGGTCGCGGATTTCGAGCATCTTGTCGACCTGCTCCTGGTCTTCCACCACCGCGAAGCGCACCTCGGCGTTGTTGATCGGGAACACGCATTCGCCGCCCACGGCGTCCTGGTACAGCGGCACGGGAATCGCGCCCAGCGACTGCGCGGCCAGCATGGTGGCGTAGAGGCGGGGGCGGTTCGCACCGATCACCACCATGTGCTCACCGCGCTGCAGGCCGGCCTGGTGCAGGCCGCAGGCAATGGCCTCCACCAGGTGCGCCATCGCGGCCCAGGTGGTGGTCTGCCAGATTCCGTATTCCTTCTCGCGCATGGCGGCCGCGGTGGGGCGGCGTTTCGCGTGTTCCAGCAAGAGCCGGGGGAAAGTCGTTTGCATTGCAAGTCTCCAGATGCGAGGGCGGGCAGCGGTGCTGGTCCAGGGGGCTTTCAGCCACACCCGTTCAAATCATTCTGGGGCGGATGTTAGGCAGATGTTTGACGTTATGTTGTCAGTGCGACGACAATTGAAGGGTCTGCCCTCCTAGGACTTTCCCTAGTTCGTTGTACTGGCCATGAGCAACTTCACCCCCAGCCGGACCGGCTCCCAATTGCGGGAACGCGCTCGTGCGCCCACCGTGCAGGAGCTGTCGCAAATCCCCTGGCTGCAGGCCTTGAGCGAAGGCGAGCGTGCACGGGCCGAAGACGCACTCGTCGTGAGCGAAGCGCAGGCGGGGGACTTCATCTGCCGCATCGGCCGGCCGGTCACCTACTGGTTCGGCCTGGTCGATGGCCTGCTCAAGATGAGCAACGACGACTCGCAGGGCCCCGTGATCACCTTCACCGGCGTGGCGCCCGGTGGCTGGTTCGGCGAAGGCACCGTGCTCAAGCACGAGCAGTACCGCTACAACATCCAGGCCCTGCGCAAAAGCCGCGTGGCCGGCCTGCCGGTCGAGACCTTCGACTGGCTGCTTGACCACTCGCTTGGCTTCAACCGCTTCGTGATGTACCAGCTCAACGAACGGCTCGGCCAGTTCATCGCCGCGCGTGAAATCGACCGCCTCAACAACCCCGACCTGCGCGTCGCGCGCAACCTCGCGGCCCTGTTCCACCCGCTGCTCTCGCCCAACGTGGGCGGCATCCTGCGCATCACGCAACAGGAGCTGGCCTACCTGGTTGGCCTGTCGCGCCAGCGCGTTAACGAAGCCCTGTCCACGCTCACGGCCAAGGGCTGGATCCGGGTGGAATACGGCGGTGTGCGTGTGCTGGATCTGCAGGCGCTGCGCTCGGGTGCGCTGGATGCCCCGACCGCCTGAAGGGCAGCGTGTTCTGGGGGCGTGTGATCTGGGATGATCCCCCCATGACCACCGACAAAAAGCCCAGCACGCTCAAGCTCAACCCGGGCGCTGCGAAGAAGACCGCACCCGATCCGTTCGCGCCGCGCCGCGCCCCCGTGCGCCCGCCTGGCCCGGCCCGCGCCAAGAGCGTTTCTGCCTCTGCGCCCAAGCCGCCGCGTGAGCCCTCGCCCGGCTTCGGTGGCCAACAACGTCCCGGCCCCGAAAGCGAGCGCGCCGAGCGCCCGCGCTATGGGGCCGACCGCCCGGGCAGTGACCGGCCGGCAGGCCCACGCCCCACTGGTGACCGACCGCGCTCTGGTCCCTCCGCCGGCCCGCGCGGCGACGACCGCGGCTGGAGCGAGCGTCCGGCCCCGCGCCGCAGCGATCCGCGCGACCAACCCTACGGCGCAGGCGACCGCCCGCAACGCGCGCCGTCCCCCGCACCGCGCCCGGCAGCGCGTGATGCAAGGTCCGACCTCGCCCGCGTCGGCAACGTGCGCGGTGAAATCCGGCTCAACAAACGCATGGCCGATCTCGGCCTGTGCTCGCGCCGTGAGGCCGACGAATGGATCGCGCGCGGCTGGGTGCTGGTCAACGGCGAGCCCGCCGTCATGGGCATGCCCGTCGCGCCCGACGCGAAGGTGGAGGTGCTGCCCCAGGCGCGCCACCAGCAGGCGGGCCAGGTGACGATCCTGCTGCACAAGCCCATGGGCTACGTGAGCGGCCAGCCCGAAGACGGCCACGAAGCCGCCGCCACGCTGATCGGCGCGCCCAGCCAGTGGCGCGGCGACGCCCGCCACCCGGCCGATGGCCGCCGCTTCGCCCCCGAACACACCCGCGGCCTCGCGCCCTGCGGCCGGCTCGACATCGACTCCGTCGGCCTGCTCGTGCTCACGCAGGACGGCCGGATCGCGCGCCAGCTCATCGGCGAAAACAGCGGTATCGAAAAGGAATACCTGGTGCGCGTGCACTACGCACCCAACGGCCCGCACGGCGCGGGCGTGGTCACGCAGGACGTGCAGGCCGTCTTTCCGGCGGACAAACTCGCTTTGCTGCGCCACGGCCTGAGCCTGGACGACCAGCCCCTGAAGCCCGCCCAGGTGGAGTGGATGAACCCGGAGCAGCTGTGCTTCATCCTGAAGGAAGGCAAGAAGCGCCAGATCCGCCGCATGTGCGAACAGGTGGGCCTGCACGTGGTGGGCTTGAAGCGCATCCGCATCGGGAATGTGGTGCTGGGCAATCTGCCGGTGGGGCAGTGGCGGTACCTGGGGGCGGGGGAATCGTTTGCCTGATCAGTCGTCGTGATCGATCTGTGGCTAGTGCGGTGCCCCCATTGCTGCCACCCCACCCCGGCCACAATGGCCCATGACCGCTCCCAACCCACCCAACAACCCCAGGCGCGCCGTGCTGCGCCACCTGCGCCCGTCGGATCTGCGGGCCGCGGCGCAGCTGGCCTCGCAGGCGACGCAGGGCGTGATCAACATCACCGAGGGGGTGCACCAGTCGGTGCGGCGGCGGCTGGGGCTGTCGAACGGGGCGTCGGATGAGCTGGCCAGTGGCCTGACGGGGCAGATCTACCGGGGCGTTCGCGGCGTGGCGCACATCGTGGGCCATGGGCTGGACGGCGCGCTGGCCGCGCTGCTGCCACTGGTGGACGACCCGACCACGCACCCCGAGGCTTCGCCTGCGCGTGAGGCGGTGCTGGCAGCACTGAACGGCGTGCTGGGCGACCGGCTGCAGAGTTTTGGCAACCCGTTGGCGCAGGCCATGGAGCTGCGCCTGGAGGGGTGGGCCTTGCCGCTGGCGCCGACGACCTTGAAGGCGCAGCTGGGCGAGCGGGCCAGCCCGCATCTGCTGTTGCTGGTGCACGGCCTGAGCATGAACGACACGCAGTGGCGCCGCAGCGGGCACGACCATGGCGAGTTCCTTGCGCAGGCGCTGGGCTGCACGCCGGTGTACCTGCGCTACAACTCCGGCCTGCACACCTCCACCAACGGGCACGAACTGGCCTTGCTGCTGGAGCGGCTGGTGGCTGCCTGGCCCATTCCGCTGGAGCGCATCACCATCGTGGGCCACAGCATGGGCGGGTTGGTGGCGCGGTCTGCGGTACAGGCCGCGCGCGAGGCGGGGCAACGCTGGCCGGGGCTGCTGCGCGAGCTGGTGTTTCTGGGCACGCCGCACCACGGCGCGCCGCTGGAGCGCGCGGGCCATGGGGTGGACTTGCTGCTGGCGTCGTCGCCGCACACGGCGCCGTTCGCCCGGCTGGGCAAGATCCGCAGCGCGGGCATCACCGATCTGCGCCATGGCCATGTGCAGGATGCGGACTGGCAAGGCCGCGACCGGTTCGAGTCGCCCGAAGACCACCGCGTGCCGCTGCCGCTGCCCGAAGGCGTGGCCTGCTTCACCGTGGCCGCGACCCTGGCGGGCCAGCGCGGCCTGCTCGCCGACCGCCTCACGGGCGACGGCCTGGTGCCGCTGAACAGCGCGCTGGGCCAGCACGACGACCCCGCGCGTCGCCTGGTCTTCGCCAAGGACAGCCAGCGCATCGTGTACCGCACCGGGCACCTGGACCTGCTGTCCAGCGACAAAGTGGCTGTGCAGTTGCTGGCCTGGCTGCGTCCGGCGACCGACGTCGGGACTTGAATTCCCCCGTCCCGCCCATAATTCACGCCTTGCGTGAGCGCTCCACCATCGGAGCACGCCCCTGTTTTTCAAACTTCCTCCAGACCCATGAGCAAACAAACCCTGTCGTTCCAGGCCGAGGTGGCGCAACTGCTGCACCTCGTCACCCATTCGCTGTATTCCAACCCCGAGATATTCCTGCGCGAGCTGGTATCCAATGCATCGGACGCCTGCGACAAGTTGCGTTTTGAAGGCCTGAACAACGCCGCGCTGTTCGAAGACGCGCCCAACCTCGACGTGCGTGTGGCCTTCGACAAGGAAGCGAAAACCATCACCATCACCGACAACGGCATCGGCATGAGCCAGGCCGAAGCGGTGGAGCACCTGGGCACCATCGCCAAGAGCGGCACCAAGGACTTCATGAGCCACCTGAGTGGTGACCAGAAGAAAGACGCGCAGCTGATCGGTCAGTTCGGCGTGGGCTTTTATTCGGGCTTCATCGTGGCCGACAAGATCACGGTCGAGTCGCGCCGCGCCGGCCTGCCGGCGGCCGAGGGCGTGCGCTGGGTCAGCGGCGGCACGGGCGAGTTCGAGGTGGAAGCCATCGAACGCGCCGCGCGCGGCACCTCCATCACCCTGCATTTGCGCGACGACGCGGGCGAGTACCTGAGCCACTGGAAGCTCAAGTCGCTGATCACCAAGTACTCCGACCACATCAGCCTGCCGATCCTGATGCAAAAGGAGGAGTGGGACGCAGAGAAGAGCGAGTACGTGACGCAGGACGAGTGGGAGGCCGCCAACTCGGCCAACGCCCTGTGGGCACGCAGCAAGAAGGACATCTCCGACGAGCAGTACGCCGAGTTCTACAAGAACATCAGCTACGACCAGGAAGCCCCGCTGGCCTGGAGCCACAACCGCGTCGAAGGCGCCACCGAATACACGCAGCTGCTCTACATCCCGGCCAAGGCGCCGATGGATCTGTGGAACCGCGACCGCAAGGCCGGCATCAAGCTCTACGTGCGCCGCGTGTTCATCATGGACGAGGCCGAGGCGCTGATGCCCTCGTACCTGCGCTGGGTCAAGGGCGTGGTGGACTCGGCCGACCTGCCGCTCAACGTGAGCCGCGAGCTGCTGCAGGAAAGCCGCGACGTGAAGGCGATCCGCGAAGGCAATACCCGCCGCGTGCTGGCCATGCTGGAAGACCTGGCGAAGAAGGACGTGGCGCCGAAAGCCGAAGAGGGCGCCGACGGCGTGACCGACGTGCTGAGCGAAGACGACAAGGCCGCGGCCGAGAAGGACGCGGGCAAGTACTCGGCCTTCTACGCCGAGTTCGGCGCGGTGCTGAAAGAAGGCCTGGGTGAAGACTTCGCCAACCGCGAGAAGATTGCCAAGCTGCTGCGCTTCGCCTCCACCACCAGCGACGCGCTGAGCGTGAGCCTGGCGGACTACAAGGCGCGCATGAAAGAAGGTCAGGCCGCGATCTACTACATCACCGCCGACAGCATCGCCGCCGCCAAAAACAGCCCGCAGCTCGAAGTGTTCAAGAAAAAGGGCATCGAGGTGCTGCTGATGGCCGACCGCGTGGACGAGTGGGCGCTGTCGCACCTGCACGACTTCGAAGGCACGCCGCTGCAAAGCGTGGCCAAGGGCGCGGTGGACCTGGGCTCGTTGCAGGACGACGAAGAGAAGAAGGCCGCCGAAGCCGCCGCCGAAACCTTCAAGCCCGTGCTCGACAAACTCAAGGAAGCACTGAAAGACAAGGCGCAGGACGTGCGCGTGACCACGCGCCTGGTCGATTCGGCGGCCTGCCTTGTGGTGGGGGAAGGCGACCTCTCCAACCAACTCGCCCGCATGCTCAAGGCCGCGGGCCAGCAGGCGCCCACCAGCCAGCCCATTCTGGAAGTGAACGCCGAACACCCGCTGGTGAAGAAGCTGGAAACCAGCGACCACTTCGACGACCTGGCCCACATCCTGTTTGACCAGGCGCTGTTGGCCGAAGGCGGTCTGCCGGAAGACCCTGCCGCTTACGTGAAGCGGGTGAACGCGCTGCTGGTGTGAGTCGCCCACCCCCTTCGGATCACCTGATCTGAGGTGTTCTGCCAAAGCCTGGCCGGAGCGATCCGGTCAGGCTTTGGCGTTTCTGGGGCCTGCCGGTACATCTGGCGCTCCGCGACAACGGTTGCCATGCGACATGACTACACTCGCGCACAGGGACTTCATTCCGGGGCGCCTCATCGATGCCTCCCTCCTTGTTGATAACGGCCACACCGTGCAATTCCAGCGTCCATTCGATCCTGTCGTCACCTTCCGAAACAGCCAGGGCGAAGCCGCCCGCGGAACTCTGACCAGCCTGCAACGTCGCTCGCTGGTGATGGAGGTGTACAACCCGTACTCCATCGTGCAGGTCAGCGAGGTGCTCAGCGATCTGAACATCCGCTCCGGCGAGCGCAGCATCTACAAGGGCAAGGCGGTGGTCGTGAGCCTGCTGAATACCGGACTGATGGCGGTGGTGTCGGTTGCCCTGATCGACGAATGGAACGACCTGGGTGGCATTGGTCACAGCGCACGCAATGTGTCCGAGGCGGTGAGCCGGTTCGTCGAAGAGTGGGAGTCGCGCTCACGCATCAGCGAGGCCTACCAAGTGGTGGTCAACGATTTGCGCGCCTACTTTTCCGAAGTCACGCGCTGGCTGGACCAGGCAGATATCACGGCCGGCTTGCCGCGGGACGTGCATGGTCGCGTGCGCGATGAGGTTTTCTACGAAATCGCCCGGCCACTCATGACCACAGTGCGCGACTATCTCGTTCGATTTGAACGAGAAGCAGCCAAAGTGCCTCCCGAGCTGGAACCCGCTCACCGCGCTTTCGCACAGGCCGCTATTCATCCATTGGTGTTGCGCGCACCCTTTGTTTACCGCACCTTTGCCAAGCCGCTGGGTTACGCAGGCGACTACCAGATGGTCAACCAGATTCTGGGCGATCCGCGCGAGGGACCGAGCACCTATTTCGAGATGGTGAACTTCGTGTTCCTCCAGTCCAGCGTGGCGCAGGCGCACCGCAACCGCGTGGACATCCTGCTGGAACGGCTGCAGACCCTGGCGGCCCAGGCTCGCGAGCAGGGCCGCCCGCTGCGCATCCTGAACGTGGGCTGCGGGCCGGCGGGCGAACTGCAGCGCCTGGCCGCCACGGATCAGCTACTGGACCACCTGGACGTGACGCTGATGGACTTCAGCGACGAAACACTGCTTTACACGAGCCAGCGGTTGATCGAAAAAGCGCAGGCCGCCGGGCGCGAACCGCTGAAGGTGACGCTGCGCCACGAGTCGGTGCACCAGTTGCTCAAGCGTTCGTCGCGCGACCAGGGCATTGCGCTGGATGAGCAGTACGACTACATCTACTGCGCCGGCCTGTTCGACTACCTGGCCGACAAGGCCTGCGCGCGGCTGATCGCCTACTTCGACAACCACCTGCGGCCTGGCGGTACCCTCTTGGTGACCAACGTGCACTCCAGCAACCCGGAGCGCTTCTGGATGGAGCATTTCATGGAGTGGTACCTGATCTACCGGGATGAAGCGGGACTCACCAAGCTGTTCCCGTCAACGCTCCCTGATGTCAAGACCTATACCGATGCGACGGGCGTCAACCTGTTCGCCGAGGCCGTCAAGCCGCTGTGACGCCCAGGCATGACCGGTAACCTGAGCCCTGGCCAACTGCCTGCTTCCTACGAAGAAGCCACGCACCAGCATCTGGTTTATTACAGCCGAATCACCTGTGTGCTGGCCATGGTGCTTGTTGCCGGAGGGGTTGGGCTGGATGCGGCTTTCTACCCGGAGCACTCGCAAGACTTCGGGTTGGCGCGTCTCTTGGTGGTGGCGCTGATTGGGGCCGCGCTTTGGAGCTACAGCAGTTCGTGGGGCTTGCGCCACGTCAGAGGGCTCACCTACTTCTGGATTGCCCTGCCCCAATTGATGATTGCCTGGATGATCTTCAGCACCGATGGAGAGGCCTCGATCTACTTTGTCGGCCTGACCCTTGCTGTATCAGGCATCAGTATCTTTCTTCCCTTGACCTTGCTTGAAGCGCTGGTGTTCAGTGTCTTCACCATACTGGCCTACACCCTGGCCTGTGTGCTGCGCGTCGGTGGTGTGCAGCACTGGCCTGTTCTCGCCGGTCAGTTGACGTTCGTTCTCTTCTTCTCACTCATTGCCATCACGGTGTCGGTGTATGGGGAGCGGCAGCGCCGTCAGACCTACGCCCTGCAAACCGAAGTGCAGCGCCAGAAAGACGAACTGCTGGCGCAGAACAAGGCCCTCGCCGAAATCAAAGGCCAGCTGCTGCAGCGCGAAAAAATGGCCGCCATCGGCACGCTCTCGGCCGGCCTGCTGCACGAGCTGAACAACCCGGTGAACTACAGCCTCATGGCCATCAACATGGCGCAGACTCTGCCCGCTGCCAGGAGCGACGAGATGCTCAAGGAAAGCCTGGTGGACGCCAAGGAGGGCATGACGCGCATCCAGAACATCGTCACCGACCTCAAGACCTTCGCCTACCAGAAGCCGGGCGACAACAGCCTGCGGCCCTTTTTGCTGGAGCAGGCGATCCGCTCGGCCCAGCGGCTGGCCGGCCACGAACTCAAGGGGGTGGCGGTGTCGATCGAGATGCCACAGGACACCCACGTGCTGGGCGACGAGCCGGCCATCATCGGTGTGCTGATCAACCTGTTCAGCAACGCGGCCCATGCCCTGAGCAAAGCGCAGCGCGAACAACCGCGCATCGATGTGCGGGTACAGACGGAAGGCGTGCGCCTGCGCGTGACGGTGCGCGACAACGGTCAGGGCATCCTGCCCGACAACATCGGGCGCGTGTTCGAGCCCTTCTTCACCACGCGCGACGTCGGGGCCGGCCTTGGGCTGGGCCTGAGCGTGAGCTACGGCATCGTGCAGCGCCACGGTGGTTTGCTGGCGGTGGAGAGCGAGGCCGGCGCCTGGACCGAGTTCACTTTCGATCTGCCGAGGCCTGAATGAAGACCGTTCAATCGCTTTTATCTTCGGATGCGGTGACCGCCCATGTGATCCTCATGGTGGACGACGAACCGCAGGCCTGCAAGTGGTTCGCGCGCCTGTACGGCGACGAGTTCGCGGTGTGGACAGCCGGTGGTGTTGATCAGGCGCTGGCTCTGCTGGCAACGCGCGGCGAACAGGTGGCCGTGCTGCTGACGGACTACAGCATGCCGGGGCGCGACGGCGTTGAGCTGCTTTGCGAGGTGCGCCGGTTGTACGGGCACATTGCCCGTTTGCTGGTCTCTGCCTGCGCCGACAAGGACGTCGCCATGGCGGCGGTCAACCGGGGGCAGGTGGAGAAGATCCTGGAGAAGCCGCTGGACGAAGCCGTGACGCGCCAGGCTTTGCGCGAGGCCCTGGCCAGCACCCAGCGCCGCGTGCTCGATCAGGCGCTGATCGACCATCGCGCAGCGACCTTGCGCGAAACCCTGGGCTTTCTGGCCCATGAGGTCACCACGCCGCTGGCCACGGTGCGCGGTTACCTGACGGCCATGCGCGAGCGGCACCGCGATGCACCCGATGGCGACAGCGGCATGGCCTTCATCGAACAGGAAAAGCCGGGTGACGTGCTGTTCATGCTCGAGGCCGCCCAGCGGCGCGCCGACTACGCGCAGTCCCTGGTGTCCACCTTTGTGCAGACGGCGCGC
>Ga0209262_10000483_pt1:0-10000 | contig 17951 bp, 14 predicted proteins | sample Lowcelwee11metaG_FD_187171 | JGI IMG/M metagenome (GOLD analysis project Ga0209262, IMG submission 187171) | Freshwater pond sediment microbial communities from the University of Edinburgh, under environmental carbon perturbations - Low... | ecosystem: Environmental > Aquatic >...
AAAGTTTTGACTTTAAAGGATGTGAATATAAAATTTGATCACCATATTTCCAATCGACAGGACATGCTTGACCCGGATTTTCTTTGACATATTGAATGGATTTTAATATCCGTAGTAATTCATTTACACTTCTGCCACACAATAAATTATTAACCGTATAGTATTGAATTATACCTTCTTTGTCAATAATAAATAAACCAGGCAAAGAAAAACCATCATCCGTTAATAAGTGGTAATCTTTACTTATAGTCTGTGTTAAGTCAGAAATTAAAGGGTAGTTTAAATGTGCTAAACCTCCTTGCGTCCGTTTAGAAAGTAAATAATGTAAATGAGAAAACGGACTATCAACTGAAACTGCAAGTATCTGAGTAGATAATTTTCTAAATTCAGAAATTCGATCACTCAAAAGAATTAATTCGGTTGGTGAAACAGGCGTAAAATTAGCCGGATAAAAAATTAAAACAACATATTTTTTACCACGATAATCTGATAATCTAACTTTCCCTAATCGATTTTTATAAACAGCAACTGTTAAAAAATTAGGAGCCACTTTTCCAATTTGAGGAGTCGAAATCATACACTATTAAAATTGGATAAAATTTTTAATTAAAAAATAATATCATAATAAAAAAAGTAGAGCAATTTATTCATTAATTATTCTGCTTTTTTTATTATGATTAACTTATATATTTGTTAATCTTTTTTTGGAGTAACTTCTACTAATTCATCCAATGCAAAGTTATTGGTATTTGTACCACTGTAATTTACACTTTCAAATCGAACAACGGCAGGATAACGAATTCCACTTTGATCGACTGCTGCTACTGTTCCAACTTCATTAAACCAATAAGATTCTTTTCTAAGAATACGAACTTGTGAACCACGACTTACCATAAGTTAATAATGTATTAAAGTTATATATAATATACTAATTATTACTGTATATTAAAATTATATATTTTTAATAATAAAAATTTTAAAGTTCTTAAAAATTACTAGAATAAATTAAATATCTTAATAAAAAGAAAATTTTTAGAAATGCAAATAAAAAACAAAAAGTTTGGGACTTGTTAAAACCCTATTAAAATATAGTAATAAAGCTAGCTGGATTAGATGAAATGTAAGTCTAATTACCGCTAAAGCTAATAAAACTATATATGTTAGTATAAAAAAGTTATTGGTTCTGTTAGTACTAAATACAAAACACCCACGATATAGATAGTATTATAAGTTAGACTTTCATTGATTAAAAAATTGAATCTTATACTTACGCTAAGATTATATGGATTGAGTATTAGTTTAGATAGTGGAATAATCGATTAAGATAATACTATTAATGTAAAACAATGAATACTTAACTTAGGTTTAAAAAGTAAAAATGGATTCTCATTTTTGATTCCAAGAATAACAAGTTATATGAAAAAAATAGTAGTATAGTTTTAGGTTATAAATAAATATTTTTTGTAACTATATAAAATTATTTCAATAAACTAAAATTTATTGAAATAATTAATATAAAAACTAATTTTATTACCTTTTACTTGGTAAAATTGTATATTTTTTAACAAGTTCTCGGAATTCTTCACCATCAATTGTTTCTAAATCTAATAATTTCTCAACTACTAAATCAATAACTACTCGGTTATCTAATATAATTTCAGTAGCGATATGTTCACAATGATTTATAATTTTACATACTTCTGTATCAATTCGATCAGCAATACTTTGATCAGAATCACTTGATCCTAAGAACATTTGTTCATTATTATCATCTTCCAGAGCAATTGGACCAATATTTGACATACCATAACGAGTTACCATCTGACGTGCTATATTTGTAACTTGTTGTAAATCATTACTTGCACCCGTTGTTACTTCAGGATCTCCAAATACAACTTGTTCTGTAACTCGACCAGCTAAAGTTGTAATAATCCGCGCTAATAATGCTGAGCGTGATAATAAACTTTGATCTTCTTCAGGTGCAAACCATGTAAGTCCTTTAGCTCCTCCGCGGGGAATTAGAGTAATTTTTTCCACATCATCATGATTTCTTAATACCGTACCTGCAATAGCATGTCCTACTTCATGATAAGCTATTAATTTTTTATTTTTAGTATCTTCCATGGTTGTTCCAGCAATACCACCAATAATTCTATCAGCTGCTTCATTTACTTCATTCTTTGAAATTGTTTCTTTCTTATAGCGTGTAGCTAAAATTGCTGCTTCATTTAATAAGTTTGCTAGATCTGCGCCTGAAAATCCTGGTGTACGATTTGCTAATTGAACTAACGAAATAGTATCATCAAAAGGTTTGTTTCTAGCATGAACTTTTAAGATTCCTATTCGACCTAATCGATCTGGTAAATTTACTGTTATTTGTCTATCAAAACGACCTGGACGAAGTAACGCTGCATCTAAAATATCAACACGGTTTGTAGCACCCACTACAATAACACCTTTGTTTTCTTTAAAACCATCCATTTCTGTTAATAATTGGTTTAAAGTTTGTTCACGTTCATCGTTTCCACCACCAATGCCGGCTCCACGTTCTCTTCCAACTGCATCAATTTCGTCAATGAAAACAATACACGGTGTATTTTCTGAAGCTTTTTTAAATAAATCACGAATACGAGCTGCACCAATACCAATAAACATTTCTACAAATTCTGAACCAGCTACACTATAGAACGGAACATTAGCTTCATTTGCAATTGCCTTTGCTAATAAGGTTTTTCCTGTTCCAGGAGGTCCAACAAGTAAAACACCTTTTGGTATTTTTGCGCCAACAATTGTATATTTATCTGGTTCTTTTAAGAAAGAAACAATTTCTTCAAATTCTGCTTTTGCTTCATCAATACCTGCAATGTCATCAAATGAAATACCAGTATCCGGACGTTGATCAAAACGGGCAGGTGATTTACCTAAATTCATTGGAGATGATCCTGAATTTCCTGAGAAGTTATCCGAATTTTGGAAGAAGAATATTAATCCACTGATAAAGATTAACGGCAATATTAAATTGCTTGCAATAGTTACAAATATATTTTTTCTTGCAACTGGATGTGCATCAAAATCGATATTATATTCTTTTAATTTTTGAATAAGTTGTGAGGCTCCTACAGGAATTTCAACTCGAATTGATTGAGGTCGATTTCCAAGTTCTGGACTTGATGCTTGAACAATTGCATTTCTACTATTATCATATAAGTCAACTTGTTTTACCCAGCCCATTTCTAAATACTCTAAGAAACGACCATAAGTCATTCGTGAACTACTAACATTTGAATTAATTTCTGGTTTATTAGCTACCGCTTGTGCAGTACCAAACTCTCCAAAATCAGCTTTTTTAACGCCAATTATTATACAAGCGACTAGGAATAATCCTAGAAGAAGTTTCTGTATTAGATTACGATCCATTTTATTTTGTAATTAATATTTATATAAGTTTATTCTCATATGAATATTAACATAAACTAATAGACAAAACCAACAACTTTTAGAATTTCTGTTCTTATAGAAAATTATCTAGCTCTAAATAGACGATTTTTTTTAATCTCCATATCCAAATAGACCTTCTGGTCTATCTTTATAAGGAAGATGTAAAAGATTAAAGAAAATGCTTATCGTCATCTGTCTCGTATGTTAAAAAAGTAGAATATTAAATAATAGCATCAATTCGTTACGTTTTACAATTAATGAAGTAGTTGGTATATATTTTAGTAATATAATGTTTTTATTCTTAAGCGTCTTATAAAATTTATTTACTGATTATTTGTCAACTTCCACCAATTTATTAGAAAATGATTAATCTTATTACCAATTCCTTTTATTTCTTCTATTCTTGAGCCATCAGTGAAACCATACATAGACCTCAGTATCATTAGTCGGCAGTGGTTCGTTTATAATCAACTTTTCAAAAGTACTAACAATACTATTTGTTACAAGTTCTGCAATACTAATAGGAAATGCAATAATAACGTTAATATTTTTAACAGTAGTTTTTAGATTACCTGCAGGTAAATGGTTTTCAATTAGACTTATAAACAGTGCACCAATAAAACTGATAGTAAGTGTTAACGATAGTGATAATATTGAGGAACCAGTAGCAGAAGCAGCGGTATTCTTAACCTTCAGTGCATAATAAAAATTGATACCATTAAAAGCATGTTGTTTCGCAAGGTAATAATTTTTTTTAACATCAATCAACTTCCATATCATGGGAATCGTTTTATCCTGGATCACAATTGTTCCATACTTGCAGGTTGAAGGGAAGAAACTAGTTCGTTTCCACTCAGGAATCTAACAATTCGACTTTTGGATTCATCATCTACATATAACATTAATCAATCAAGGGATAACGTTGTTTCAATACCAAATAAAGCTAATTTACAATTTAAACAATACTGAATATTCTCCGGAGTTATACAAAATTCTTTAACTGAAAGATCATTCATGAATGAAATGAGATTTCTCTCATCTGAGATAAAACTACTTATTCGTCCAGCATTTTAAAAATTAAAATTAAAATTATTACTTATATCGTTTAATTAAATAAGTATAAACTATATCAAAAAAGATCAAATTAAATTAAATTAAAAATCTCTTTTACTATAGCAGCGATAATAGAGAGGAAATTGAATATCCTAAAATTTTTTTAGATACTACGAAAATGGCTAACTAGATAAATAGTAGAGGTAGAATCAATTTAGAAAGAGTAAATGGGAAATGATATTTTAAATCAGATTCTCAAAGATAGAAATGTATAAGTTATTTTATAGACTTTAATAGTAGCTTAACAAATGTAGAAAAAACTTATCCAATAAGTTTAATTATTGGATAAGTTTCTAAAACTTAGAATAAATCTACTAAATTAACTAATTTTTTCCAAATAGAGCTTTAGATTCACTGATTGCCTCTTTTAATGATGTTTCAGCTTCTTCAGTAAATTGATTTGTTGAAGTAACAATTTCTATGTATGGTTTTTTTGATGAAGCTAAGAATTTTAATAAACTAGCACAGTAACCTTTTACTGAACCAACTTCTAAATCATCTAAATAACCATTAATACCTGTATAAATTAAAGCTACTTGTTGTGCTACAGATAAAGGAGAATTTTGAGGTTGTTTTAAAAGTTCACGTAATCGTGTACCACGAGCTAATTGTTTTTGTGTCGCTTCATCTAAATCAGAAGCAAATTGAGAAAATGCCTCTAACTCAGCAAATTGAGCTAATTCTAATTTTAATTTTCCTGCAACTTTTTTCATTGCTTTAGTTTGTGCTGCTGATCCTACACGTGATACTGAAATCCCTACATTAATCGCTGGACGAATACCAGCGTTGAATAAATCATTCGATAAGAAGATTTGTCCATCAGTAATTGAAATTACATTTGTAGGAATATAAGCAGATACATCACTTGCTTGTGTTTCGATAATTGGAAGAGCAGTCATACTTCCGCCCCCTAATTTGTCACTAAGTTTAGCAGCTCGTTCTAATAAACGTGAGTGTAAATAGAATACATCACCAGGATACGCTTCACGTCCAGGAGGACGACGTAATAATAATGACATTTGACGATAAGCCATTGCTTGTTTCGTTAAATCATCATAAATAACTAATGTTGCTTTACCTTTATACATAAAGTATTCAGCTAATGCAGCACCAGCATAAGGAGCAATATATTGTAATGTAGCAGGATCATTTGCACTAGCACAAACAACAATTGTGTATGCCATTGCATCTTTCTCTTCAAGTACATTTACAACTTGTGCAACAGTCGAAGCTTTTTGACCAATTCCTACGTAAACACATACAACATCTTCTGTTTTTTGATTGATAATTGTGTCTATAGAAATTGAAGTTTTTCCTGTTTGTCGATCTCCAATGATTAACTCTCGTTGACCTCGTCCAATTGGAATCATAGCATCAATTGAAGTAATTCCAGTTTGTAATGGCTCACAAACTGATTTACGACTAATAATACCAGGAGCCATTGCTTCTAATAGTTGAGTTTCAGATGTTTTAATATCACCTTTTCCATCAATCGCAAATCCTAACGGATTAACAACACGACCTAAATACTCATCACCTACATTAATTTGAGCAACTTTACCAGTGCCTTTCACAGTACCGCCTTCTAAAATTTGACGACCAGTACCCATTAAAACGACACCAACATTATCATTCTCTAAATTTAAAGCAATTCCGATTGTTTTATCTTCGAACTCTAAAAGTTCGCCACTCATTACTTGATCAAGACCATAAACCCGTGCAATACCATCACCAACTTGTAAAACAGTACCAATATTATCTACTTTAACATCTTGGTCATATTTTTCAATTTGTTCACGGATAATACTACTAATTTCGTCTGGACGAATATTTATCATTGTATTATTTTTAAGATAAAAAGTTAATAAAAGATTTTATTTATATTTAAATTTCTAAAACACTATCTAAATGTTTTGCCAATTTTTGTAATTGGTTTTTAACAGTAAAGTCAATTATTTTTGAATCAGTTTTAATTAAGAAACCACCAATTAAACTAGGATCAACAGTAATAACTAATCGAATTTCTCGAGCGTTTGTTAATTCTTTCAGTTTCTGAACTAATGTATTTTTTTGTAAATATGTAAATGCAAAAGCTGTTGAAACTTCAATCGTTTTAATGGAAGCTGTTTCATAAACTAATTCTAAATAACTAGCAATAACAGATCTTAATAAATTAATTCGATCTCTATCTACTAAAATCATTAAAAACTTAAACGTTTCGGTATTTACTTGTGACTTTAATGTTTTATCTAAAATTTCTCGTTTTGCTTCTTTACTAATGACTGGATTATTTAAATATTCCGTTAATTCAGTAGTTTTATCTAAAAATATTTCTAAGTTTTGAAAATCTGCTGTAATTTGATGCATGATATTTTTCTCAACTGAAAAATCAAATAGAGCCCGAGCATAAGGAGATGCTATTTTTGATGATAATGGATCTATACTCATAATAAATCTCCGTCTAATTTATTGATAGTCTCAGTAATTAACGCAGATGCACGTTCTTTTGGTCCAAATGTTTGTTGAGCACGACTGACAGTCCGTTTTAATACAAGTAAAATAATTTGTTGTTTAATTTCTAAAAATATTTGACGTTCTTTTGAACGGAAGGTTGCTAATGCTCGTTCAAAGCGAATTTTCAAATCTTTTTTTGCTTGACCAGCATCTGCTTCAAGCAACATTTTTTTAGTTGCTATAGTTTCAGTTTTTATTTCACTAATAACAACATGCGCTTGATTTAATTGTTTTTGCGCTTCGCTTAGACGTTTTTGTGCTTCATTTAACCTGTCTTCAGCATCTTGAACACCTTTTACAATAGTTGCTTTTCGTTCTTCTAGTACCGAGCCTAAAAAGTCTCGACCCACAAAAACTAAAATAGCAACTAAAGTAACTATGTTAATTAAACCTGTCTCTAAAATATCCAGATTTAGACCAATGCCTTCTTGATTGGCAAGTAATGTAAAAATTTGATTAAAATTTTCCATGTTTTCGAGTTTTTATATAAACTGTTCACTTATAAAAAGGAAAATTACATTTCACAAAAAATTTATATTGATAATCGAGTTTCAATATCAACACATAAAGATTGAACAATCTCATCTAAACTATTAAGAGCTACATTCTTTTTATTAAGAAGATCTTTTGTAATAGTATCTAATAAATTATCAATATATTTTTGAGAAATGTTTAATTCAATTTCTAAAATTTCTTTATGAATTTTTTGTGAATTTGTAATTTCTAGTTGTGCTTCTTTACGGACGCTACTTAATTCTTCTTCATATTGAGCTATCAATTTGTTTGCTTCTGACAATAATTCTGACGCCTTACCAAGATTTGTTAAAATATATTCTTTACGCTCTTCAATAATCGTTAATAATGGGCTATATAAAATTATATTTAAAATAACCATTAATAATATAAATTGAATAGCGACTAATGGTAAAGTTGCATCAATGTCAAATAGTCCGCCTGGACCACTCACTTCTGAATTTGAAATTAATATTGAAAGATTAACCATATAAAATCTATATGCTATACTATAGAATTAAAATTTTTTAATAGATAGACATAAAAATTTATATCTATCTATGCTATTTTGTGAAGATTAAGATTAATTTATGTGTTGAATGGGTTAGCAAATAATAATGCTAAAGCTACTACTAAACCATAGATTGTTAAAGCTTCCATGAAAGCTAAACTTAATAATAATGTACCACGAATTTTGTTTTCTGCTTCTGGTTGACGAGCAATACCTTCAACAGCTTGACCAGCAGCGTTACCTTGACCAATACCAGGACCAATAGCAGCTAAACCAATCGCTAAACCAGCAGCTATAACAGAAGCAGCAGAAATGATAGAATCCATAATAAATTTTAATTAATAAATATAAATGTATATAGAATTTTAGAAAAATCTAATTTTAAGAATAAATTACTCAAGAGCTTCTGCGATATATGCAGCAGCTAGAGTTGAGAAAATTAACGCTTGTACCGAACCAGCAAAAATCCCTAATAGCATAATTGGTAATGGAACAACTAATGGAACTAGTGATGTCAGTACAGAGATTGTTAATTCATCGGCTAATACATTCCCGAATAACCGGAAACTTAGCGATAAAGGTTTCGTGAAATCCTCTAAGATATTAATTGGTAGAAGAAGAGGAATTGGTTGGATATATCGTTTGAAATACCCTAATCCTTTTTTACTTAAACCTGCATAGAAATAGGCAAATGATGTCAACAATGCTAACGCAACCGTAGTATTAATGTCATTAGTCGGAGCAGCAAATTCTCCTTCAGGTAATGCAATTAATTTCCACGGAATAACTGCGCCTGCCCAGTTACATCCAAATATAAAGAAGAACAATGTTCCGACAAACGGAATCCATTCTTTATAAAAACTTTCACCTAATTGATCTCTAGCAATATCTGTTACAAAGTCAACAGCTGATTCCATAAAGTTTTGAAAACCATGTGGAATTCGATCTGCATTGCTAGTTCCTAACAATGAAAAAAGGAATAAAATAGCAAATACAAACCAAATAACAACTAAGACTTGTCCATGTACTAAAAAGCCTGCAATATTCCAGTAAAAATGTGTTCCAACTTCTACTTCCGCTAATAATGTAAACGTATTTGAATAAAAAATTTCTGGGTACATAAAATCTAACTAATTTAGTAAATTACCCAATATTAAAAAATATACAGGAACAAAAATGATTATACAAATTTTTATAATAATTTAGGTTTAATTTTATGTAAAAGCTCTATTTTAGCCACTCATAGCCTTTAGTTTCCAATTCTTTAGCTAAATCTGCAGAACCCGTCTTTATAATTTTTCCATCTTGCATAACATGAACATAAGTTGGATTAATATAATCTAATAATCGTTGATAATGAGTAATTAATATAATTGATTTCTCAGGATTCATAAATTTATTAATCCCTGTTGAAATAATTTTTAACGCATCAATATCTAGACCTGAATCTGTTTCATCTAATATTGATAATTCAGAATCTAATAAAATCATTTGTAAAATTTCATTTCGTTTTTTCTCTCCACCTGAAAACCCTTCATTAACATTTCGATTTAAAAAAAGTGGAGACATATTAACGAATTTTAGCTTTTCGCTTATTATTGTTAAAAATTCAAGAGGATCAACTTCGGGTTTATTATAAAATCGTTGTTTTGAATTATAGGCAAGGCGTAAAAAATCTTCATTACTTACTCCCGGAATTTCAACTGGATATTGAAATGCTAAAAAAATTCCTAAATGCGAACGTTCTTCAGGTTCTAGGTCTAAGATAGTAGAACCTTTAAAAAGAATATCACCATGCAAAATGGAATAAGCTGGATGACCTGCAAGAACTTTAGAAAAAGTACTTTTTCCTGATCCGTTAGGTCCCATAATTGCATGGATTTCACCTTTATTGATTTTCAAATTTAAATT
>Ga0209262_10000483_pt1:15000-17951 | contig 17951 bp, 14 predicted proteins | sample Lowcelwee11metaG_FD_187171 | JGI IMG/M metagenome (GOLD analysis project Ga0209262, IMG submission 187171) | Freshwater pond sediment microbial communities from the University of Edinburgh, under environmental carbon perturbations - Low... | ecosystem: Environmental > Aquatic >...
ACCAAAATGAACACCCGCTTCTAATAACTGAGATAAACTTATATCAGACATAAAAATTTTAAATTACTTAATTAACTATTTATATTTATTACGGAAATCGTAACAAACATCAAAAAAATTGTCCAGGTTTTCTAATTAGGATTTTGAACAATATCAGAGATTGAATTTAATCTCATAGTATTTCCAGAAGAGTTTTTAAAACCATTGCTATAATTTTGCGACCCCGTTCCAGCAGGAATTAAATGGCCAATTATAATATTTTCTTTTAACCCTCGTAACCAATCAATTCGACCTTCAATAGCGGCTTTTGTTAAGACTCGAGTTGTTTCTTGGAAACTTGCTGCAGAAATAAAACTTGGATTATTTAAAGCAGCTTTTGTAATTCCAAGTAGTAATGGAACATAAAAAGCAACCTGTTTTTTATGTGTTTTTATGATTTCATTTATATATTGAATATGATACAAATCTATAACTTCTCGTCGAAGTAATGGAGTATCGCCTTCATAAGTTATTAAAACTTTTGTTGTCATTTGTTTAATAATTACTTCTAAATGTTTATCATTAATGGTTACCCCTTGTGATTGATAAACAGATTGAACAGAATTTAAAATAAATGATTGGACTTTTTTAAAACTCTTGTAACAACCTTCATAATTAGTAATTAAACGGTTATATTGAACAGAACCTGTTCTGTCGCACGAAAAAATTTTTAATAAGCCATAATAATTGAAATAGACTTTTAATAATTTGTGAGGATTTATTTTTTCATTTTCTTTGACTGGTGTGCCGAGTTTTTTAAATTCAAAATTTGGATCTAAACTTGATTTTTGTACCAATAACCCTTTTTTTTGATTTGTAGGAATTCGTTTAATTATTAAATTCTTTTTTCGTGCTTCTAAAATCTCTTCAATTCGCGGTAAACCTTGAACAATATCGCCAGTAATCTCTTTTTCTAGATTTAGTAAACCAATCGTATCTCCTTCTTCAATAAATTCACTATTTTTACAAAAAACACTATTTACTTCTTGCTCAAAATAATCTTCAGTTATTGAATATAGCCCAATAGATTTTGTTGATCGTTTAAAGGGATATTCTAAAAATTTTACCAAAGTTAACTGGTATTCTTCCTCTTTTGATTCTTTAAACTTATTTGTAATCAGGTCAGAACTTTGCATAAGTAAAGTTCGATCCATTTTTCTTACGATTGGTTTTCTAGTTTGATTAAATCGCAATATTTTCTTGAATTTTTCATTTAAACCGTTATTATTTATTGCAAATTTTTTGAAAAATCGTGGTATTAAACAACTATAAAGTTTACCATTTTTTTTTAAAAATAATTTTGAAAATTCAGATTTAATACTTACTATATTATTCGCTGATGGATTAATGGTTGATTTTTGTTTGATTAAAAATCTGATCATATCATAATAATTTATCGAAACGGCTCGGTCCGTTTTTAACGGAATTTGATTTCGATTGGGAGAAAGTAATTTGTATTGTAAATTTGTTTTGTTAACTAAATCTTCATTTTTACAATTTGGGAAAAAATACGGTCGTCCCTTTTGTATAGTTATCAATTTATCATTCTCAATGATGATTTTTCCAGTTTCATTAACATTATTACTATTCACAATAAAATTGTTAATTGTCTTTCTAGTTGTTGAATCTTTTTTGACTGTTAAACAATCATTATTTGAAATTAAAAGAATTTGTTTAATATCTTGTTGTTTAACTTTAACTTTAACTATTTCTAAAGAATTTGAAGTTATAGATTCTAAGTAACCTAAAGTAGTGTATTGATCAACGAACTGATTTTTTTGGACAAGAAAACATGAATCTAAATTTTTGTATTTTAATTGTGGCGATATATAATTATTTAAAAAAAGTGTTTCAATAAGGCGGAAATTTACTAAATTTCGTTTTCTATCGTTCAATAATTGAATATTAACATCACTATACAAAGATTTATTAGTTTTTAATGTTAAAACAGATGAAATTAAATTTAAATTTTTTGTTGTTTTAATAGTTTGATTAGACTTATATAAATAAATTGCTTTATTGTTTAATTTTAATATGGATCTAATTCCATTATCTTCTTCGAAGATTGTTTTTATGGATTTTGAATGAGCAAACTCATAAATTTCAATAGGACGAATAAGCAAGCGATCGGCCGTCTTATCAATAATATGTTCACAAAACGAAGGTTCAGTGATAGTTATATTTGAAAAAAGCAGTTCACCGGGAAAGTAAAGTTTTTTTGCTTTTTCTTTAAATTTTTTACCTTCATATACTAAGCCAGATTTAATAGAAATTGTTTGAACAATATTATTTTTTTGATATATCGTAACAATTCCTGATGTTTTTGAAAAAAGACCTGGAATAAGTTCAAAATTTTCTGAAATAAAATCACCATGCTTAACAAGTAATATGTTTTGCTCACAATTTACTTTATACGTTTCTTCACCTAACCAAATTATTGTTTTATAGCAGAGATTTATCCTTTCTCTTTGTGAATCTTTATATTTTGGATAATAAAAAATTTTATTATTTAAAAAATTAGAATGGCTTAAATTACGACGGTCATAATATATTGTGCCACCTGTTAAGGTTCGGAACTGATTTGTAACTAAAGTTCCGAATTGATTATTTCGTGTTAAATGAAGATAAGTTTTAGAATCTTTTAATTTAATATTTAACAGATATTTAAAATGTTTAAAATTTAAAAGATAATTTTTATTTGTAATTTTTGTTGTTAATTTATGAAAATTAGCATTTGATAATAAATATTTATCATTTGTAAGTTTAACAATACGTTGATATAAATATTGTTTATTATTTATAAATTCAACAAATCCAGGATAATGATTTATAATCTTAGTTCGAAAAATATAACTATTTTTATTAAGTTTATAATCTGGATAAAAATTTAGAAATGAATTTAAAGGACTATT
>Ga0209262_10000484_pt1 | contig 17912 bp, 15 predicted proteins | sample Lowcelwee11metaG_FD_187171 | JGI IMG/M metagenome (GOLD analysis project Ga0209262, IMG submission 187171) | Freshwater pond sediment microbial communities from the University of Edinburgh, under environmental carbon perturbations - Low... | ecosystem: Environmental > Aquatic > Freshwater >...
CATGGGCTCCAGCTCGCAGCCGCGGCCACTCATGAGCTGCAGCGCCTTGGGCACGTCCGGGTCGTTCTTGAAGCCGTAGTGGATCACCACCTGCCAGCAGTCGTGCCCCCGCGGCTCCACCGCCAGCCGTTTGTCCAACCCGATCCAGGGCACCTCGTGGCTGCGCACGGTGACGAACAGGTTCTGCTCGTGCAGCACCTTGTTGTGCTTGAGGTTGTGCAGCAGCGCGTTGGGCACGGTGCCGGTGTCGGCGGTCAGGAACACGGCCGTGCCGTCCACCCGCGCTGGCGGGGCCATGAACACCGCTTCCAGAAAACTGTCGAGGTCCAGCGATTCGGCCTGCTGCTTGGCCGCCATGAGCGCACGGCCCTGCTTCCAGGTCATCATGAGCGCGAACACCACGCCGCCAATCAGCAGCGGGAACCAGCCGCCGGCAAACAGCTTGAGCAGGTTGGAGCTGAAGAAGGCCAGATCGACCACGAAGAAGAAACCGGTCGCCAGCAGGCACAGCCACAGCGGGTACTTCCAGCCGTAGCGGATGACAAAAAAGGTCAGCACGGTGGTGATGAGCATGTCCAGCGTGACCGCGATGCCGTAGGCCGCGGCCAGGTTGGTCGATGACTTGAACATCACCACCGCGAGCACGATGGCGGCAAACAGGCCCCAGTTGACGAATGGCAGGTAAATCTGGCCGGTGTCGTGCACGCTGGTGTGCTGCACGTTCAGGCGCGGCAGGTAGCCGAGCTGGATGGCCTGCTTGGTCACGCTGAAGGCGCCGGAGATCAGCGCCTGCGAAGCGATCACCGTGGCCATGGTGGCCAGCCCGACCAGGGGCAGCAGCGCCCAGTCGGGCGCCATGTTGAAAAACGGGTTTTTCACCGCCTCGGGGTCGGCCAGCAGCAGCGCACCCTGACCGAAGTAGTTCAGCGTCAGGCAGGGCATGACGATGGAGAACCAGGCCACGCGGATCGGCTTCTTGCCGAAGTGCCCCATGTCGGCGTAGAGCGCTTCGCCACCGGTCACGCACAGCACCACCGCACCGAGGATGATGAAGGTGGTGCCGGGCTGCTGCCACATGAAACGCAGCGCGTGGTGCGGGCTCAGCGCCGCGAGGATCTCGGGGTGGCCAATGATGTGGGACACACCCAGCGCGGCAATGGTTAGAAACCACAGCACCGTGATCGGCCCGAACAACTTGCCGATGCCGCCAGTGCCGCGCTTCTGCACGAAGAACAGGCCGAACAGCACCACCAGCGTGATCGGCACCACGTACTGCTTGAAGGCCGGCGACACCACCTCCAGGCCCTCGACCGCCGAGAGCACCGAGATCGCCGGGGTGATGACACCGTCGCCATAAAACAGCGAGGTGCCGAAGATGCCGACGGCCAGCAACCATTTGCGCAGCTCCGGTTTGTCCTTCACCGCCTGCGAGGCCAGCGCCAGCATGGCGATCAGGCCGCCCTCGCCCGCGTTGTCGGCCCGCAGCACGAGCACCACGTACTTCAGCGAAACGATGACCGTCAGGGTCCAGAAGACGATCGACAGCACGCCATAGACGTTGTCGTGGGTGAAGGGGACATGGCCCGACCCGAAGATTTCCTTGATGGCGTACAGCACGCTGGTGCCGATATCGCCATACACCACACCGATGGCACCCAGGGTGAGTGCTGTGAGAGAGGACTTGCTGCTGGACACAAAAATACCCGGGACTTGTCGGCCCGGGTTCGGCTGTCAGGATGGGGGCGATTCTGCGCCCAAGGCCCGCAGGTCGCCAGTGGGGGTATCGCTGAACGGCCCATGGCGTGACAAATGTTGTGGTGCAACAACTCAGTCAGCGAGAGACGTCCCCAATACATCGCAAAACCCAACTGCAGTCGGCGCGGCGTGCCTGAGCGCAGGATGCGGTGGATCCGGCTTTGCCGGGCCACTCGCATCGCCCCCTTTCAGGGGGTGACGCGCTGCAAGCGCGGCGCGGGGGTCACTCGTACACCTCAGCGTTCGGATCGGTGGCTTCCAGCTCGTAGCTCGCCGCCAGCATGGCCAGGCGGCCGATCACGCCGTACATGTAGAAGCGATTGGGCACACTGGCGCCGGGCTTCACGCCCGGCTGCGGCAGTTGCGCGCTCTGCTCGAAGGCCAGTGGCACAAAACTGGAGCCCGGTGCGTTGAGGTTTTCGTCCACACCCCGCTGGGCGTGCACGCGGTAGAAGCCACCCACCACGTAGCGATCCATCATGTAGACCACGGGTTCGGCCACCGCGGCGTTGATGCGCTCGTTGGTGAGCACGCCTTCCTGGATGATGACCTCGTGCACCGGCTGGCCAGCCTGCACCGTGGCCATGCGCTCGCGCGTGCCCACCGACAGGGCATCAATGTCCTTGGCATCGCGCACGGTGAGGATGCCCATGCCACCGGTGCCGTTGTCGGCCTTGACCACAACGAAAGGTTTTTCGTTGATGCCGTACTCCTTGTACTTGCGGCGAATCTTGCCCAGCAGCGCATCGGCGTTGGTGCGCAGGCATTCGAGACCGTGTTCCTCACCGAAATTAACCTGCCCGCACTGGTTGAACATCGGGTTGATGAGCCAGTGGTCCATGCCCAGCAGCTTGCCGAAGCGCTTGGACACCTCTTCGTAGGCTTTGAAGTGGTTGCTCTTGCGGCGCGTGCCCCAACCCGCGTGCAGCGGCGGCAGCAGGTACTGTTCGTGCAGGTCTTCCAGGATGCCGGGCGCTCCGGCGCTCAGGTCGTTGTTGAGCAGGATCGTGCAGGGATCAAAATGTTTCAGACCCAGTCGGCGCTTGCTGCGGATCAGCGGTTCCAGCGTGACCGAATCACCACCCGGCAGGTCGATGGTGGTGGGCGCCTTGATGTCGTTGGACAGCGAGCCCAGGCGCACGTTCAGTCCGGCCTGGTAGAAGATGCGCTGCAGTTGCCGCAGGTTGCTCAGGTAGAACACATCGGTGCTGTTCTCGGGCACCAGCAGCAGGTTCTTGGCCTCGGGGCAGATCTTCTCGATCGCGGCCATGGCGGCCTGCACCGCCAGCGGCATCATCTCGGGCGTGAGGTGGTTCCAGCCACCGGGGTAGAGGTTGGTGTCCACCGGCGCGAGCTTGAAGCCGGCGTTGCGCACATCGACCGAGGTGTAGAACGGCGGCGTGTGCTCCATCCATTCCAGCCGGAACCAGCGCTCGATCACGGGCGTGGATTCGAGGATGCGCTGTTCGAGTTCGTTGATGGGGCCGGTCAGGGCGGTGACAAGATGCGGAACCATGGGGGCCTTTTTGTGGGAGCTTCCTGGCCCATTGTAGGGAGCGGAAGTTGCGGTCGAGAGGCGGAAGTGGGGGCGATCGGCGCGCCTGCAAGACAGGCGCTGCAGAAATGCAGGCTCACCACAAGTCCGCTGCGCGCGAAGGGACACCATCCAGAGACACCGCCGGGCCGGCTTTGCCGGACGGCTGGTGTCGCCCCCCTTCCAGGGGGGTGGCGCCGCAGGCGACGCGGGGAGTCAGTTCCGAACTTCGCCTTCGCCCAGCACCACGTATTTGAGCGAGGTCAGACCCTCGACCCCCACCGGGCCACGTGCATGGAACTTGTCGGTGGAAATGCCGATTTCGGCGCCCAACCCATATTCGAAACCATCTGCGAAGCGGGTGCTCGCATTCACCATCACGCTGGCCGAATCGACCTCGCGCAGGAAGCGCTGGGCGTGCAAGTGGTCGGTGGTCAGGATGGCTTCGGTGTGGTGGCTGCTGTAGCGGTTGATGTGGCGAATAGCCTCGTCCACGCCGTCCACCAGTTTCACGCTGATCACCGGCGCCAGGTATTCCTCGCTCCAGTCGGCCTCGACGGCGTCTTTCAGCTGCGCACCCGGCACGGTGCCCAGAATGGCCTTGGCCTCGGGGCTGCAGCGCATCTCCACGCCCTTGGCCGCGTACACGGCACCGATCTTCGGCAGGAACTCCGCAGCCACGCCACGCGCCACCAGCAGGCTCTCGGTCGCGTTGCAGGGGCTGTACTTCTGCGTTTTGGCGTTGTCGGCCACCTTCACCGCCATCGCGATGTCGCAGGGATCGTCCACGTAGGTGTGGCAGTTGCCGTCCAGGTGCTTGATGACCGGCACCTTGGCCTCGGCGCTGATGCGCTCGATCAGGCCCTTGCCGCCGCGCGGGATGATCACGTCCACGTACTGCGGCATGGTGATGAGCTGGCCGACGGCGGCGCGGTCGGTGGTGGGCACCAGTTGCACCGCGTCGGTCGGCAGGCCGGCGGCGGCCAGGGCCTGCTGCACCAGCGCGGCCAGGGCGCGGTTGGAGTCGATGGCCTCGGAGCCACCGCGCAGGATGCAGGCGTTGCCGCTCTTGATCGACAGACTGGCGGCCTCGATGGTCACGTTCGGGCGGCTCTCGTAGATCATGCCAAACACGCCGATGGGCACGCGCATCTGGCCCACGCGGATGCCGCTGGGCATCTGCTTCAGGCCCGAGATTTCACCAATGATGTCTGGCATGGCGGCGAGCTGCTCGCAGCCTTCGGCGCAGGTCTCCAGCACCTTGGGGGTGAGCTTCAGACGGTCCACCATCGGTTCGGCCAGGCCGGCGGCGCGGGCGCGCTCCAAGTCTTTGGCGTTTTCCACCTGCAACGCCTCCACGTTGGCGCGCAGCAAAGAAGCCAGGCCGCGCAGGGCCGTGAGCTTGGTGGCCGCGTTGGCCTTGGCCATCAGGGCCGAAGCAGCCTTGGCCTGGCTGCCCAGCGTGTTCATGAGTTCGGTGGTGTTGGTGGCGTTCATGCTGAGATTTTCGCACCGGTGGTCAAAACCCGTCCGGAGCAAGTGCCTGAGCCAGCACACGCCGAAGATCCGGCTTTGCCGGTCCAAGGGCGTGGTCCCCCTCGGGGGAAGCCGCGTCAGCGGCGCAGGGGGGTCACACCTTGCAGGCCTGTGTCACCCGCATGGCCATCTGCTGCAACGCCTGCCATGGGTCGGCTGGCCAGCCGCTGGCTTTGAGACCCTTGACGATGCCGTCCACGGTGTGGGCGTCGTCCAGCCATTTGCCCAGACTGGCCGCCGAGATGAGCGGCAGCGCACGCTCCATGAGTTTTTCCTTCAAACCCCAGACCCGGTTTTCGCGCAGCGCCATCGGCAAGGGTCGGCCCGCGTCCATCGCGCTGCGAACCCGGTTGAGCGTGCGGATGTCTTCGGCCAGCGCCCAGTGCACCAGCACCGCGGCTTCGCCTTCGGCCTGCAGGCCGTCAAGCATGCGCTGCACGCGCAGCACCTGCCCGCCCAACACCGCCTCGGCGAGCTTGAACGGGGTGTAGCGCGCCACGTTCAGCACGGCGTTTTCAACCTGCTCCAGCGACAGCTCGCCCGGTGGATGCAGCAGGCCAAGCTTCTGGATTTCCTGGTGCGCGGCCAAAAGATTGCCCTCAACCCGGTCGGCAAAAAACTGCAGCGTGCGCTGGCCTTCTTCTCCCGCTGCCACGCGCTGACCCTGCTGCTGCAGGCGCTGCACGATCCAGGCCGGCAACGCCTGGCGCTCCACCGGGTCCACCTTCACCGTCACGCCAAAGCTGTCCAGCGCAGCGAACCAGGCGCCTTTCTGGGTGGCGGCATCAAGCCGGGGCAGGATCACCAGCGTGAGCGCGCTGTCGTTGTCCCGCGCGGCCTCGGCCATCTGCTGCAACACCTGTGAGCCGTCCTTGCCCGGCTTGCCCGAAGGCACCCGGATTTCGATCAGCTGCTTGTCGGCAAACAGGCTCATGGAGCCGCCGCTGGCGAGCACCTCGCCCCAGTCAAAGTGCGCACCGGCCACGGTGTGCACGGTGCGCTCGGTGTAGCCCTGCTCGCGCGCGGTGGCGCGGATGGCGTATGCCGCTTCCTGTATCAGCAGCGGTTCGTCGCCATGCAGGGTGTACAGGCTCTTGAGCCCGCGTTGCAGCTGGCTGGTGAGCTGCGTCGCAGGAACCTGCATGACGCCCTTACAGCGACTTCACCGCAGCCAGGCGGCGCATGACCTGCTGCACGATGTCGTTCTGCATATCGCTGAACATCAGTTGCTCTTCGGCAGCTTTGGCCAAGGCACCGGTTTCAGTGAAGCTGATATCGCGCTCCAGCAGCATTTCGGTTTCGTCGATCAGGTATTTGCCACTGGGTGTGCTCAAGCGGAAGCGAAAGCGCGTACGCAACTGCAGCTCACGAACCTGGCCCGAGGTGGTCTGTCCCACGATCGCGCGTTCGCGCTGATCGGTCAGAACTTCCAGCACCGCCTGAACGGGCGGCTGGCCAGCCACCGCAACGGTGTTCACGACCTGAATCCCTGCGGTTGCGAGTTCGCGCTGCAAGGCCCGCGACACCGGGGTTCCGACGAGGTGTGCAATACGCAACGATGTGAACGCAAAGCTGGGCGCCTGACGCAGTGCAAAACCGCAACCGCTCAACCCTCCGACGGCCAGCAGGACACCCGCACCGGCCAGCGCGGCCCACACCGCGCGCCGACGGACATCGGCTGGCAGATCCCTTGACATGGGGGCAGAACGTGGGGTCATGGCGGGTGGGTGTGAAATGGGATTCATGGCGCAGGGTTTTATACCACCACGTTGACCAGACGCCCCGGCACCACCACCACCTTCTTCGGTGCGGCACCGTTGGCCTGTTTGACGAAGGCCTCGCTGGCCAGGGCCGCGGCTTCGATGACGGCCTTGTCGGCGCTGGCCGGCACGGTGATGCTGCCACGCAGCTTGCCGTTGATCTGCAACATGAGTTCGATCTCGTCGCGCTGCAGCGCGGCCTCGTCGGCCTGCGGCCAGGGCGCGTCGAGCAGCTCGCCCGCGGTGGCGGCGTAGCCGAGTTCGGTCCAGAGGCTGTGCGCGATGTGCGGCGTGGCCGGGTAGATGCAGCGCAGCAGCATGCCGAAGCCTTCGGCCAGCGCAGCGTTGTCGCCCGCACTGCCGTCACCCTTGAAGTCGTCCAGTGCGTTGAGCATCTTCATCGCGCCCGAGACCACCGTGTTGTATTGCATGCGCTGGTAGTCGTAGTCCACCTGCTTGAGCACGGTGTGCACTTCCAGGCGCAGCGCCTTGGCCGCCTTGGACAGCGACTGCTTGCCCACGCTGGCGGCCAGCGCACCCAGGCCCGCCGTGGCCGAGAGCTTGTTGCCAAAGCCCCAGACGCGCCGCAGGAAGCGGTAGCTGCCTTCCACCGCCGCGTCGTTCCACTCCAGCGTGGCTTCGGGTGGCGCGGTGAACATGGTGTACAGGCGGGCGGTGTCGGCGCCGTACTTCTCTATCAGGTCCTGCGGATCGACGCCGTTGTTCTTGGACTTGGACATGGTGCCCACGCCCTCGTAGTCGATCGCCGTGCCCACGGGCAGTGCGCCCACGGCCTTGATCAGCTTCGCGCCGATGACCTTGCCGGCTTCGTCCAGCACATGCTCCACGTCCTGCGGCCAGAAGTAGTCCTTGCCGCCCTTCTCGGTGCGGCGCGAGTAGATGTGGTTGAGCACCATGCCCTGCGTCAGCAGCTTGCTGAAGGGTTCGTCCACCTTCACCAGGCCGAGGTCGCGCATGACCTTGGTCCAGAAGCGCGCGTACAGCAGGTGCAGGATGGCGTGTTCGATGCCGCCGATGTACTGGTCCATCGGCATCCAGTAGTCCGCGCCCTCGGCCACCATCTTTTCGGTGTTGGTGGGGTCGCAGTAGCGCATGAAATACCAGGACGAATCCACGAAGGTGTCCATGGTGTCGGTTTCGCGCCGGGCGGCTTTTCCGCAGATGGGACATACCACGCCGGCGTGGAAGCCTTCGTGTTTGTGCAGCGGGTTGCCCGAGCCGTCGGGGATGCAGTCCTGCGGCAGCACCACCGGCAGGTCTTGCTCGGGCACCGGCACCGCGCCGTGTTCGGCGCAGTGGATGATGGGAATGGGTGTTCCCCAGTAGCGCTGGCGGCTGATACCCCAATCGCGCAGGCGGAAGGTGGTTTTCTTTTCGCCCAGACCCTGGGCGGCCAGCAGTTCGGCAACTTTGTCCACGGCGGCCTTCTGGTTCAGGCCATCGAGCACGCCGGAGTTCACGCACACGCCGCGCTGCTTGTCGCCGTACCAGTCGGCCCAGGCGGCCATGGAGAAGGTTTCGCCTTCCACGGCCACGACCTGCTGGATGTTCAGGTCGTACTTGAGCGCAAACGCGAAGTCGCGCTCGTCGTGCGCGGGCACGCCCATCACGGCGCCGTCGCCGTAGCTCATGAGCACGTAGTTGCCGACCCAGACGGCGACCTGTGCGCCCGTCAGCGGGTGCGTGACGAACAGGCCGGTGGCCATGCCCTTCTTTTCCTGCGTGGCGAGTTCGGCTTCGGTGGTGCCACCGGTCTTGCATTCTTCGATGAAGGCCGCCAGCGCGGGGTTGCTCAACGCGGCGTGGTGGGCCAGCGGGTGTTCGGCGGCCACGGCGCAGAAGGTCACGCCCATGATGGTGTCGGCGCGCGTGGTGAACACGTACATCTTGCCGTCGCCGATCAAAGCGCCATCAGACCCTTTGATCGTGTGCGGGAAGGCGAAGCGCACGCCTTCGCTCTTGCCGATCCAGTTCTCCTGCATCAGGCGCACCTTGTCGGGCCAGCCGTTCAGCGTGGCCTTGGGGTTGCCCAGCTGCACGTGATCGAGCAGTTCGTCGGCGTACGAGGTGATGTTCAGGTAATAGCCGGGGATCTCGCGCTTCTCCACCGTGGCTCCGGTACGCCAGCCCTTGCCGTCGATCACCTGCTCGTTGGCCAGCACGGTCTGGTCCACCGGGTCCCAGTTGACGATCTGGGTCTTGCGGTAGGCGATGCCTTTTTCCAGCATCTTCAGGAACAGCCACTGGTTCCACTTGTAGTAGCTCGGGTCGCAGGTCGCGACTTCGCGGCTCCAGTCGATGGCCAGCCCCATCGCCTGCATCTGCTGCTTCATGTAAGCGATGTTTTCGTAGGTCCACTTGGCCGGCGGCACGCCGTTCTTCAACGCCGCGTTTTCGGCCGGCAGGCCAAAGGCGTCCCAGCCCATGGGCATCAACACGTTGTGGCCGTTCATGCGCAGGTAGCGCGTGAGCATGTCGTTGATGGTGTAGTTGCGCACATGGCCCATGTGCAGCTTGCCGCTGGGGTAGGGCAGCATGGAGCAGGCGTAGAACTTCTTCTTGCCGGCGACTTCGGTCACGCGGTAGGCGTCGTTGGCGTTCCAGTGGGCGTGCGCGGCGCGCTCGACATCCTTGTGGGCGTATTTTTCTTGCATGAAGCAGAGACCGGGAGTTCGGGAACAGTAAAAAGAAAAGACGGGTTGCAATGCGCCCATTCAGAGTCGGGGCCACACCACATCAATAACCAGAAGCGAATTTTAGGCCTTGGCCATCAACTGGCCAGAAGCCCGAAGCACCCCTCAACGGGCTGGGGACTGTGCACCGCCTGTGGCCGGATCTGCCACAAAACCGATCCGCGAGAGCCCCGCCGCCTGGCTCATACCGATCAACTGCACCACCCGCCCATAAGGCACCGCGGTGTCTGCTCGAAGCTGCAACTCGGTGGCCGGGTTGAGCCGTGCGGTCTGCTGAAGGCGTAGAAGCAAGGCCTCGTTGTCCACGGGTTGCTCGTCCCAGAAAATCTGGCCTTGGGCATCGACACTGAGGGACACAAAGGCCTCGGGTTCCGATGCGGCCCCAGCGGCCGGACTTGTGGCCTGAGGCAGCTCCAACTCAAGACGGCTGGCCATGAGTGGCGCCGTGATGATGAAGATCACCAGCAGCACCAGCATCACGTCCACCAGCGGGGTGACGTTGATGTCGCTCATGGGCTGGTGTCCGGCGGGCTTTTCCAGTCGACCAAAACTCATGACGGGCTGACTCCAATGTGTGGTCTGGCCTCTGTGCAAGCACGGGCCTGCCGGTTCATACCGCGGACTCCTTGTAGGCCAGCAGCTCACGCAGATCGCGCGCAAAGCCTTCCAGATCGGCCTCGATGCGGGCCACTTGGCGGCCGAGCACGTTGTAGGCCAGCACCGCGGGAATGGCGACCGCCAGCCCCGCCGCAGTCATGACGAGCGCCTCACCCACCGGGCCGGACACCTGTTCGATCCGAAACTTGCCATCCAGTCCGATTTCGGTGAGGGCATGGTAGATGCCCCAGACCGTGCCCAACAGGCCCACAAACGGCGCGGTGGACCCCACCGTAGCCAGCAGAACCTGCCCGAACTGCAGACGGTGCAGAACCAGGTGCAGCGCGTCGCGCAGCACACGGGTGAGCTGTTGAGACCGGTCACCAGCGGCGGCCAGTGTCTGGGGCGCAGCTTGCTCAATGGTGCGGGCTGCCTGCAACAGGGGCAACACCAGCCGGCGCGGGTCAAAGGCCTGCAAGCGCTGCTGCGCATCGTCCAGGTGCGCCGCCTGCCAGAAGGCCGAGGTGGACAGCTGCACATCTTTCACCGCTCTGCGCAACATCCAGCCCTTCCAGAGAATCACCACCCAGCTGGCCACCGACATGGCCAGCAACAGCAGGGCCACACTGCGGCTGATCGCGTCCCCCTGCAGCACCGTTTGCCACACACCCATTTCAGTTCTCCATGCTTCCGAAACTCCGCCCGAGGCGCACGACCGAGACCGTCCCGTGGACACCGCCGGGCTGGCTCCGCCGGACGGCTGGTGCCGCCCCCTTGGAGGGGTGGCGCGAAGCGCTGTGGGAATATTTCACTTCGGCAGTCCGAGCACGTCGTACATGTCGTACAGCCCACTCTTCTTGTCCGCCAGGAACCGCACGGCGCGCAGGCTGCCCTGCGCGTAAGTGACGCGGCTGCTGGACTTGTGCGTGATTTCGATGCGTTCACCGGTCCCGGCGAACAACACGGTGTGATCGCCCACGATATCCCCACCACGGATGGTGGCGAAACCGATACTGGACGGGTCCCGTTCGCCGGTCACGCCTTCGCGGGCGTAAACCGCGCATTCCTTCAGATCCCGACCCAGCGCCTCCGCAATCACCTCGCCCATCTTGAGCGCCGTGCCGCTGGGCGCGTCCACCTTGTGGCGGTGGTGCGCCTCGATGATCTCGATGTCATAACCCGTGGACAGCGCCTTGGCCGCCATCTCCAGCAGCTTGAGCGTGACGTTCACGCCCACACTCATGTTGGGCGCCATCATGATGGCGATGGACTTCGACGCCTCGGCGATCTCGGCCTTTTGCTCGTCGGTGAACCCGGTCGTGCCGATCACCACATTCACCCCCCCCTTCACGCATTCGCGAATATGGCCCAGGGTGCCCTCGGGTCGCGTGAAATCGATCAACACCTGGCTGGCCGAGAGACCCGCGCCCACATCGGCGGTGATGGCGACACCCGTCGCTTGACCAGCGTAAGCGCCAGCGTCCAGACCGATGGCGGGACTGGCTGGAATGTCCAGCGCACCCGCCAGGACGCAGTCACCGCTTGCGCGCACGGCCTCCACCAGCATCTGGCCCATGCGGCCGCTGGCACCGGCCACACACACGCGGTGCGGATTCCGGGGCATAGCGCTCATCGAACAGCCCCCGGGGTTTCCAAGGGTGGATAACTGGTGGTTGAAGGCGGCGCGGCCGGCACCGGTGCTTGTGTACCGGCAGGCGCTGTATTGCGCTCCTGAAAGGTCTTGAGTTGCTCGTCCGAAGCTTGCAGCGCGGGCGCCTTGCCGGACTTGCGCTTCACATCCAGTGACGACACGAACTCCTCCTCACTGGGCAGTTCGTCGGCTTCAAATCGTTCCAGTGCCTCGGCCTTGAAATACACCGTCAACTTGCGTTGCTGGGTCGCCTGCCCCTGGCGGCGGAACGTGAACACATAGTCCCAGCGGTCGGCGTGGAACACGCTGGCCAACAAGGGTGAGCCCAACACATCGCGAACCTGCTGGCGCGACATGCCCGTCTGCAACGCCTGTGCCTGTTCGCGCGTGACCACATTGCCCTGGACAATATCGATTTTGTAGGGCGTCACCAACCCGCCGAGGGTGGACGCATCGGGCAATTTGTCACCCCAACCGGAGCAGGCAGAGAGCACGCCCACGACAACCAGCGCGCTCAGGGTGCGCCCAAAGCGACGTGGACTCGCTGCCAGGCAGGAAGAAAAACGGGATATTGACTGGTGCATGAAGGCAACCCATGAAAGACACGCGTTACCGCCTTGTGCCGCAGGGGCATGCAGCAGGCAACACGCTGGCGATATGATCGCTTCATTGTAGCCCCGGGGTCCGGCCTGCCGTGCCACCTGGACACCCTGCGCAGCAGCGACCACGGCCGCGGTCCCGCCGCTCCATTCCATGCAAACAGCCTCGCCCATGACCAACATCGATGAACTGAAAAGCACGGGACTCAAAGCCACACTCCCGCGCCTGAAGATCCTGGAGGTGTTCCAGAACGCCAAGCAGCGCCACATGACGGCCGAAGATGTCTACCGTGTGCTGCTCGAAGAGCATTCCGACATTGGACTGGCCACGGTGTACCGCGTGTTGATGCAGTTCGAGCAGGCCAGCCTGCTCACGCGCAGCAATTTCGAGTCGGGCAAAGCGGTGTACGAGCTCAACGAGGGCCAGCACCACGACCACCTGGTCTGCCTGGACTGTGGGCGGGTGGAAGAGTTTTACGATCCGGAAATTGAAAAACGCCAACAGATGGTTGCCAAGACGCGCGGCTTCATCCTGCAGGAACACGCCCTGTCGCTCTACGCGAATTGCAACAAGGTGAACTGTCCCCATCGCAGCGAGCCCGGCCACCGCTGACCCGAACGGCCGCGGTGCGGGCCTATTCCCACCGATCCCGCGACCACCACCCTCGCCCAGCGATCACTCGCTGTGCAACATGGCCGCCCGGTGGCGCGCAACAAATTCCTGGTAGGTATCGATACCGCGCAACTGCAGGATGGTGTTGCGCACCGCAGCTTCGACGAGCACGGCGATGTTGCGACCCGCCACCACCTGAATCACCGCCTTGCGCACCGGCACACCGAGCACGTCCTGGTACAACGGTTCGTGCGGCATGCGGTCGTAGTCGCGCTCCATGGTTTCCTTGCGCACCAGGTGCACGATCAGGGTCAATCGCATCTTGCGCCGCACCGCGGTCTCGCCAAAGATGGCCTTGATGTCGAGCAGACCGATACCACGCACTTCGAGCAGGTTCTGCAGCAGCTCGGGACAGCGGCCTTCGATGCTGGTCTGGTTGATGCGGTAGAGATCCACCGCATCGTCGGCCACCAGGCCATGGCCGCGTGAAATCAACTCCAAGCCGAGCTCACTCTTGCCCAACCCCGACTCGCCCGTGATCATCACCCCCATGCCCAGAATATCCATGAACACGCCGTGCATCGACGCGCGGTCGGCGAAGTGGCGCGAGAGGTAGGCGCGCAGCACATCGATCACGAAAGCCGCCGGTTCGGGCGTGGCAAACATGGGAATCTGTGCCCGTTCACACATCGCCATGAGCGCGTCGGGCGCGGTCTGCCCATCGGCCACCACCAGCACCGGTGGCTCCAGCGTCACGATGCGGGCGACGCGGCGGCGGTTGTCCTCTTCGCTCTGGCTCGTCAGGTAAGCGACTTCGCGCTCGCCAAACACCTGCACGCGGTAGGGGTGGATGTAGTTGAGGTAACCGACCAGATCGGCGCCTGAGCGGGCCTCCCGGATGGCCACCTCGTCAAACCGTCGCTCCGAAGCCCCGAGCCCAGCCACCCATTGCCACTTCAGGGCATCGCGGTGGTCTTCAAACAGGACGTCCGCGCTAACGACGGTGGGTTTCATGCAGCCGCGTGGGCCGACTGCCAACCGGTGATCAGACCATGCAATGCACTCGACTCCACCGAGGTCTTCATCTGCTCACGCAGAACACTGTCGCTCAACAGCTCGGCAATTTCCGAGAGGATTTCCAGATGCTTCTGGGTGGCGGCCTCGGGAACCAGCAGAAAAATCATGAGCTGCACAGGCTGCTCATCGGGTGCATCAAAACCGATCGGACTGGCCAGCTGGAACACCGCGGCCAGCGGTTGTTTCAAGCCCTTGATGCGACCGTGCGGAATCGCCACACCGTGTCCCAGGCCCGTGGAGCCCAGGCGTTCGCGAGCGAACAGGCTGTCGGTGATCAGGGCCCGGTTGAGACCGTGCAGGGTTTCGAAAAGCAAACCCGCTTCTTCAAACGCACGTTTTTTGCTGGTCGCGTCCACGCTGACGAGCACTTGCGTGGCGGGCAATATGGCAGATAGTCGGTTCATGGGGGCCTCTTGGACCGCAAATTATGCCGAGTTGGACGGCGTTGGCTAGACTGCGGGCACAAAAAAGCCGCTTGACTTTTGAAGCGGCTTGTTGCAGTGCAACATACTGACCGGGCAGCGTTGCGCGGCCCGGTTTCACACATCACATCAGGCGCTTGGCCGAATCGTGGTGGTGGTCCTGGCTCTTGTCCTTGTAGCGCAGGACCTGGCGGTCGAGCTTGTCTGCCAGCTCGTCCACGGCAGCATACAAATCGGCGTGTGCACTTTCGGCAAACAAATCCCTGCCTTTCACATGGATGTTGCATTCAGCCTTCTGGCGCAAGTCTTTCTCCTTCAGGTTGTCCACTGTCAGCAGCACCTTGATATCGACCACTTGGTCAAAATGTCGGGAAATGCGTTCTAGCTTGGTCGTGACGTAACCGCGCAAGGCGGGCGTGACTTCGAGATGGTGACCGCTGATCGTAAGGTTCATACAAGAGCCTCCTTATGCTCCGGGTTGACACAAGCCGCCGGAAGGGCAGACCTCCCGGCGGCCACGGGGATGTCTTGAGTCCACTATGCCCATGAATCCGCAGGGACGCAAGCCTGCACTGCAACAAAGCAGTAAAACGCGAACCTTGTCATTCACCTGGATCGCACCCGGTCACAGCCGCTCAGACAGCGGCATGGACCACGGCACCCGAGCCGTGCACACGCAGGCGGCGCGCCATCAGGATCGCCGCCACACTGACGCAGGCACCCAGCAGACCCGACACCCAGTAGTTCTGCACCAGGCCTGCGGCATCGCGGCTGATGATGAGTCCGCCCAAAAAGGAAGCCAGCCCCATGGCCGCCGATTGCACCGACGCGTTGAGCGCCATGAACGTGCCGCGCAACGCCGGGTTGGCCGCACCAGTGACCAGCGCCATGCCGGGAATCATGCGGCCACTCATGAAGATAAACAGGCCGGTGGACACGACGAGCACAGCCCACAGCGGCCACCGCGGCATGAGCGTGGTCGCCAGCAACGGCACGATCACGGCCAGCGCGAGGGCGGTGAACGTGCGCTGCTTGCCCCACCGGTCGGCCAGACGGCCGAACAGCCGCGCAGTGAACAGGGTGGCCACACCGCCGCACAGGTAGAGGTAGGGCACCTCTTCGGGCAAGACACCCACGTTCGCCTGCATGTAGATGGTGAGGTAGGGCAAAACGGTGAAGCCGGTGAACATCAACAGGGCCGAGAAAACAAAGGCCCGCTGGTGGTTGGGTTCCGCCAGCACCATGCCGATGCCACGCCAGGCGGACGGCCGGTCCGCGGCGCGCAGGTGGTGATCCAGCGCGGGCAGGGTCAACGCCGCCCCGATCGCGAAAATACCGCTCAACAGGGCGATGCCGATGAAGGGCGCCTGCCAGCTCAGGTGGCTCGCCAGAAACAGGCCCAAAGGCACGCCCGCCACGGTGGACACCGAGAACGACGACATCACGATGCCCATGGCGCGCCCCCGCCGTTCGAACGGAATCACGTCGGCCACGATGGTCTGCGACAGCGCCGACAGCACCCCCCCGAACATGCCGGCGGCCACGCGCGCCACCATCAGGAAACCGTAGCCCGGGGCCAGCCCGCAGCCGAGCGTGGCCAGCGCAAACAGCACATACAGCGTCAGCAACAGGCGTTTGCGGTCAAAGCGGTCTACATACGTGGCGGCGGCCAGACCTGAGACGCCGGCCGCGAGCGTGTAGGCCGAGACGAGCAGGCCGAACTGCGCGTCCGTGATGCCAAAGAGCCGCGTGAACTGCGGCCCCAGGGGCATCATGATCATGAAGTCGAGGATGTGGGTGAACTGAATGCCGGCAATGGTCAGCAACAGTCCGAGTTCGCGGCGGGGGGAGAGTCGGGGATGTGTCATGATTTTGATGAACGGCACACTGTATCTGCTCACACCACGCGCCCGCCTGGAAAGGTTTTTCACACCGTGTCCCTTGATACGCTGATCGTCCAGAACCTGCTGCGTGCCGATCTGCCCGAGCGCTCCTGCGATGCATGCGCCCTGGTGCTCCTGGGCGGCGGTGCCCGCACCGCCTACCAGGCTGGCGTGCTCAAGGCACTCGCTGCCATGCTGGCGGCTCGCAGTCCCGCGACAGACACCGAGGCGCCAGCCTTCCCTTTCAAGTGGTTGTTTGGCACCTCGGCGGGCGCACTCAACGCCAGCTACCTGGCCAGTCGGGCCACGCTCGGGCTGCAGGCGCTGCCCCAGCTGGCGGCCTTCTGGAGCCATTTGAGATCGAGTCAGGTCTACCGGCTGGATGCACCGGGCTGGGTGCGTGCCAACCGGGTGTTTGCCGGCTGGACGCTGGCGCGCCAGGTCAAGCGACACCGCGCACTGCTGGACACCCTGCCCCTGGTGGACACCTTGCACCATGCGATCGACCTGCCCGGGCTGGAGCGCGCGCTGCTCCAGCAAGACATTGACGTGCTGGGCGTCACCGCCTCCAGCTACACCACCGGCGAACACTGGACCTTCTGCCAGACCCGACCCGATCCGGCCACCCGGCCCTGGAACCGTCCCGGACGGCGCGCGTCCTTCCAGCCCATCACCATCGAACACCTGATGGCGTCCAGCGCCATCCCGTTCCTGTTCCCGGCGGTGCCGCTGTGGGTCGAAGGCCACAAAGAACATTTTGGTGACGGCTCCATGCGCCAGCTCTCGCCGCTGTCGCCCGCCATCCAGTTCGGCGCCCGGCGCATCCTGGTGATTGGCGTCGGACAACCCCAACGATCCGGCCTGGGTGGCCACGGCAACGGCGAACCCACGGCCGGCACCATCGCTGGCCACGCCATGGCCAGCGTGTTTCACGACACGCTGCAGGCCGACGTGGAACAGGCCCAGCGGGTCAGCCAGACCCTGAGCCGGCTGCCGCCCGAGCTGGCAGCGGCCCTTCCCTACAAGCCGCTGGAAGTCCTGGCGCTGCAACCCAGCTTTTCACTCGACGAACTGGCCCGCAAACACATCGGCGCCCTGCCCACCTCCACGCGCAACACTCTGACCGGCCTGGGCGCGCTCGACACGGGCCGGGGCGCCGCCGGCAGCGCGGCGGCCCTCGCCAGCTACCTCTTGTTTGAGCCCGATTTTGTCCACGCCCTGATCGAGTTGGGGGAACACGACGCCTGGCGCCGCAAAGACGAGTTGATGGCCTTTTTTGGCGCATCACAAACGGTAGGCACATCGCTTGCGATGCCATAATCGGCGGCAGTTCCCCAATGGAGTTCCTCATGGAAAGCACACCCCCCAGTTGTGTGCTTTCAGCCATCCCCGCTCCCGTCTGAGCGCCACGCCCTGCGCAGTGGCCGAGGCCAGGCAGCAAGACGGCTGAAAGCGCCGTCCGCCCCGCCCGCCGCTGCGGCTTCCGCACGCACCGGCCTCACAGACACCCCGCCCGGGAGCACCCATGCTCAACGTATTCACCCTGGCCAATGGCCGCCTGTTCCAGGAAGAAATCGAGTCGCTCGAAGAGCTGGCCCGGTTCAAGCCCATCTGGGTCGACCTGGAAGATCCCACGCCCGAAGAGCGCCGTTGGGTCAAACAGCACTTCGGCCTCTCCATCCCCGAAGATGCGATGGACGACGACATCGAGGAGTCAGCCCGTTTCTTCGAAGAAGACAACGGTGAACTGCATGTTCGCAGCGACTTCCTG
>Ga0209262_10000485_pt1 | contig 17894 bp, 16 predicted proteins | sample Lowcelwee11metaG_FD_187171 | JGI IMG/M metagenome (GOLD analysis project Ga0209262, IMG submission 187171) | Freshwater pond sediment microbial communities from the University of Edinburgh, under environmental carbon perturbations - Low... | ecosystem: Environmental > Aquatic > Freshwater >...
GACCTGGACTTGAAAATTTCCCGCCTGTTTAAAAAAGTGGTTCATGGTCGGTCCGCCGCTCTGCGCCGTCCCGTCGCCAAAGTCCCAGCGGAGGTTGGCACCGGGGAAGTTGCCGGCGGTAAAAATAATATTCTGAAAAGCCCGCGCTGCGTTTGGCGCGGCGCTTAACTGGCGGTTGTCGGCCTCGACCGTCACCTGGCACTGGCTGAACGTCGGCGTGTCGCCGTTGAAGTCATAAGCCTTGACCGTGAAGTTCCCGGGATTCGGGTAGAGGTGGCCGTGATTGGCAGGGCCCGATTCAACGATGCCGTCCCCGAAATCCCAGCGCAGGTTGGGGCCGACGAAATTTTCCGCCCGGAAGTTCACCCGCCGTCCCTGACGGAAGCTTCCGCCCTGGGGGGAGATGCGGCGGTTGTCGACGACGGTGACCGTGGCGTTGCCGATGACCGGCGCCGCCTCGCTCCCCAGCATGGTGCAGGTCACCGTGAAGGTCCCCGCCGCCATGTAGGCATGATGGCCCTGATTGTTGCTCGTGGTTTCGACGGTGCCGTCGCCGAAGCTCCAGCTGAAACCGGTCCCGCCGCCGCCATCGTGGTCAAAGCGGAAATGGACATCGGTGCCCACGGATATCTGCCCCGGGGTCACGATGACGATCGTGCCGCCGAACAGCCACATCCCAAGAGCGAAAAAGAAAAAAAACCGCCAATGCTTTTTCATGCGGAACCTCGCTTGTTTTCTTAATAAATAGGTTTTAAAAACAAAATATCTCACGTTTTATATAAAAAATTTCTTTTCGGCATCAAGCCGCCCTTGCAGCAGCAAGTACGGCGAGCCGATGTTGAAGCGGGCCTGGAAAAAACGCAGTTCCCGTGAAACCTCGCTGATGTGCAGCAGATAAGAACGCATGGAGGTCACAAAATAGAAATGAGCCGGCCGGGTGATCTCGCCAGCGACAAAAGAATAGCCGTAAGCCGAGAACACCAATTCACCGGGCTGGCGGCCGCAGCCCTTCAGTTTGACCAGGTAAACCAGAATTCCTTTCCGCGCCCGGCCCAGCAAATCAACAAGCGAAACGGCCGAAGGCTTGAAATAGAGGTTGGAAAACTGGACCTGGGGAAAAATGCCGCGCTCATCCCGGAAGCCGTTGCCGGTGGAGTTTCTGCCCTTGGCGAAACCGGTGCGGATATCCGCGATGGCGCGGACGAACACCCCCTTGTTGATCAGATATTTTTCACTGGCCGCCATTCCTTCGTCATCGAACGGAGCCGAGCCGGACTGCCCGTCCAAAGCGGGATTGTCCAGGATACTGACCCTGGGTGAAGCGGCGATGCCGCGCCGGGCGTCGGCCTGGTCGAGCTTGAAGTTTTGGGAAAACTCCTTCAGCACCTGGACCGAGGCTTCAGGCGACATAACGACCCATTCCGCTCCGCCGGCCACGACCTCCGGGTCCGCGGCCAAGGCGCCCAGAAGGTTCGCCCCCCTGGCCACCAGGCGCCCGGGATCGAAATCCCTGCAATATATGCGGCTTTCACTGAGCTCGAGCGCGTGGTCATTGAGCATGAAGGATGCCAGAACCTGGAAATGGGTTTTTTTATATTTGGCCAGGAAACCGCGCGTGTTGGCCAGGTAGATTTTTTTCAACAACCGGGAAAAACTGAATTTTTTCAGTTTCAATCCCGGGAAAGTCACCAGGCTTTCCCTGATCCTTTCCCGCAGTTCTCCGGCCGGGTCTTCATCCCAGCTCTCGATGCCCGGGTCATAAATGTCCAGTTTGCTTTTCGCCACGCTTTTGGGCAGCAGCTGGGCAAAGTTTTTTTTCCCGTCCAGACCGGAACCGTGAGCCAGCGAGGCAAAGCTGCGCTTGATCAGCCTTGAATCAGGATTGGAAAGGCTGAATCCAAGAGGATCGCCCGTATCCCGGAAAGCCCTTACCCGCAACCGGTTGCCCTGGACTTCATGAAGCGCCAGGGGCTGATCGGCCCCTTCGCATTCCCGGCTCAGGATCTTTTCAACAAAGGCTTCAACGGTCGAGAACCCTGCTTCCCGGCCGGTTTTTAAGACCGTTTCAAGCACCCTGGACTCCATTGACCCGCAGCTTGTTGATCTTGATCGTCGGCTGCCCCACGCGCACCGGCAGAATTTGCCCGTTTTTCTGGCAATAACTGACACCGCGGTCATATTTAAAGTCGTCACCGACCATGCCGATGTCGTTAAGAATTTCCCTGACCCGGCCGCTGACGGTCAAGTGGCCGATGGGAGCGGTCAGGCGCCCCTTCTCGATCAGATAGGACTGGCGGATATTGAAGTAGAACCGGCCCGATTGGAAATCGAGGCCGCCGTCGCCGAACTCCCTGGCATAGATCCCGTAAGGAGTCGAGGCAAGGATCTCGGCCGCCGGGAACCGGCCGGGTTGGACATAGGTGGCAAACATGCGCGGCTGGGGAATGCAACTGAAATCCTCCAGTCGGGCATGCCCCCGGTCCCTCAGTTTCAGCATCCTCTGGTAGGCATAGTCGCTGATAAAGCGGCGCAGGATGCCGTTTTCGACCAGTAGCGGCGACGGGCAGATCTCGCCCTCGTCGTCAGCGCCGGCACCCTTGAAAAAAGGGTCGCGATCGTCGCGGCTATGAATGGTGATCTGGGGCGGTACGATCGCCCGGTCCAGGTCCGACAGGTTGAAAGGTGAAACACCCTGGCTCACATAATCAGCCTCCAGCGAATGGCCGAGAATTTCATGAAAAAGGATGGCTCCTTCGCCGGCCTGGAGCACGACCGGAACTTCGCAATTCAATTCGGTCCGGCAGCGGTTTTTCTGGTTTTCAATCGTTTCGCTGATACGCCGGGTCAGGCCGTTCAAGTTGAATTTCAGCGCTTCGCTGCTTCCTTCGCTGACTTCAAGTTCCTCCGGGCGGTTAAGGGTCCTGAACTTGATGGAAATGCTGAAATGGCTGAAAACCGTCTTAAGTTTCTGGCGCTGAGTGTTCTGGATGGCGCGCAGACAGCGCCGGGCGCGAAACAGCAATTTCCATTCCTGAAGAGCGAGCTGGCTGAGAAAGTCGGTCAAAAAGCGGTTGTCGGCCAGGATCGCCCCTGCATCCATGGGCAGCGGGGACAGATCCGGCTGCCGGCTTCCCAAGGTTTTTCCGGATATGGTTTTGGTCGCTTCCCCGCTGGAACCGGTTTCCTCGGACCGGCTTTTCCAGCTGCCGTCGAAACTGCGGATCAAAACACCCGATTTCTTTTTCAGGGAAAATTCCCGCCCCCCCCTGCTGTCCAGGGAGAACTGCATGGATTGGTTGTGTTCGAACAACTGCATCCTGAATTTTTCCATTTGCGGATATCTTATAAGAATATCGGCTGAAAAGCAAAGCAAAAAAAGGAAAAGTGAGGGAAGAAAGAGTAAGAAACCGAAATTGCTCCTATCAACCTCTTGCAGCCATTTCTTCCCTTTTTTCCCTCTTTGTTTTCCCTATGTATTTCCCTCTCTCTTCCCTCTGCCTTCCCTCTCTCTTCCCCATGCCGATTTCGCTAAGTTCGGTGCTTTCCGAAAAGCCCTATCCTGTGGTATAATGGGCATTCAGGAATTCAACGCCATTTGAGGAGATCAACATGGAAAATTCGACGGCCCCGGCCAAAGAGGAAATCCGGCCGAAAGTTTTGAAAAACGGCATTTTTGTCGTCGGCCATCCCCGCAGCGGCACTTCCCTGGCCTGCCAGTTGCTTAAAAGCGCGGGCGTTGATTTCCCCAGCGATTTCGGCGGCGATGAATACAACAAGGCGGGATATTTTGAATTGGAAACGGGAAAGGAACTGGAAAAAAAGCTGATCGACAAGGCCATGACCGAGGAAAATGTCGTGGAAATGAACAAGATCGTCGAACGCCTGAACAACGCCCCGGGTTTAAGCGGCCTGAAGATCGTGCACGTGCCGGCGCTGTTCTTTTTCCGCCATGTCGCCAAAGACAAAAAGATTCGTGCGGTCTTCATTTTCAGGAATCCGGCCGACGTCAGGTCCAGTATGTATAAGCGCGGCATATCGCAGTTCAAGCTCAGCTGGCTGGACAACAACAACGCCCTGGTCGCCGCCCACGAAAATATGCCCAAAAGCATCGTCATCAGTTACGAAGCCCTGATCCAGTGCCGTCCCGGTGTCAAGAAGGCTTTTAAAAAGCTGGGTTTCAATGTGGATATGAACGTGATCCGCAAAGAAGAACAGACGCAGAAAAACAGCCGCATTGTTTTGACGGCGGATGAAAAGAAATTGTACAAGGTCCTGCAGAAATTGGAAAAAAACAGCTGCCGCTGAACCGGCAGGCCCAGCTGCCGCCGCCTGGGACTGCCGGCGGCGACAAGGAGACGCCAATGGAAAAAAAAGAGGAAAAAATTGAAATAACCGATCTCCACGCCCACCACGTCTACGCCAACCTGATCTCTTTCAACGTCAACCCCGAAGAAATTTGCCTGGGTCTGGGCATTCGCGACGTCAAGGAACCCGTCAAGGTCAACATCCACACCTACGTCCACCTGACCATCCCCCATTTTCTGCGCTTCGCCGACATGGTCAACAAGCAAGTGGACCTGCTGATCGAAAAAGGGGTCATTGCACGCGAGCCCGAGCAGTAAACGGGCGCCGGGGAAATCCACAGAAAAGAAATCAGTCTTTTCTTTTCAGGAAATAGGCGCTGACGATATATTCCGGGCTGTATGATTTCTTGGCCTGGCGCAATCCCTCGATGCCCAGGTCCTGCTCACGGTTGATGTACTTGTACTTAGCGGACAGGCTTTTGGCGGTTTCCCAGTTGATCACCTGGCTGATGCCTTTGATTTCGGGATCGAATTTTTCAAAGTGCACGTCGGCCATATTGCTGCTGAGCTGGGAGAAGACGGCAAAGGCGAGCATGGCGCCGCCGTGGGAAATCTTCAAACCCTGCAGTTCCAATTCGCTAAAATTGTTCAAAGCCCTTTTCAAAGCCGATGTTTCATGACTGAATTCCAGTTCCTGGCAAGTGCGCTGCCGGCACCATTTTTCAGACAGTTCCAGGCAGGCGGCCAGGTCGCAAGCTTTCAGCGGCTGGCAGGCATAATCAGGATACAACGCCAGGAACTGGTTGATCAGGTTTCGCTTTTTATGCAGCTTGTTGCCCGTCAGATCGACCAGCTTCTGGCTGGAATAAATATAATCGCCATTATCCAGATCGATCTCTACCTCGAAATAATGGGCAAGATCGGCATTGTCTTTGACAAAATCCTGGTCGACCAGTACAAAATTTCCGCTTTTCCCGTCCCGGCGCAGCATGTCGGAGACAGTGACCAGTTCAGGCAGGGTCAGTGCCTTGCCGAGCGGCATCAGCATCAGGTCGTCGAAGCCATTGTATATCCAGAGGCGCTCATCATGAAAAAGCCAGCGGGTCTTGAAAATATCGCCCCACATGAAGAGGTTGGCGAAATTGTAATCACAGAAAAAAACATCGTTGGCCAGCAGCAGCGGCCGGATGATCTTTTTGTCCGCCAGCGTGACCGGAGAAAATTTTTCCATATTGACTTTCAGCATGGGTCAGTCCTTTTTCTTTTTCAGTAGCATGGGGGCATACCCTTCCATGAGGACGAATCCCGACCGCTGGTAAAACGCCTGCGTGCCGGGTTCGGCGATCAGGCCAATCCAAGCGATGCGGCGGGTTTCCAGAAACCAGATGATTTTTTCGATGATCGCAGCGCCGATCCCCAGGCCGCGGAACTTTTTTAAAACCACGACATCCTGGATATAGGCGTCACTCACCCCATCGGAAACGGCTCGGCCCATGCCGATCAATTCGCCGCTGCTGAAGGCACCGACAAAGCAGAAAGACTGCCTGACCAAAGTATCGATCCAGGAACACCCGTCCGTAGTTTGATCGCTTTCCTGCCACCAGCCCGCTTCCCGATACAGCCTCTTTACCGCGCTTCTCTCCGCGGTTTCCATTACTTTTATTTCAATTTCATCCAGTTTCATCGGTTTCATCAGGGCGGCAACCGCAGGAACTATAGCAAAAGCGGAATCATCTGTCAAGAAAACCCTCGGCCAACCGCCATCTTCATCCATTGGCGGATCATTTGCCGTCGGCCAGTTCGGTCATGGCGCTGAAGATCAGCCGGCCCAGATCGACCATGATCTCAGGGGTCAGGATCTCCGGACGGTCATGACTGGTGTGATAGACCGGAAAAGGCGGCTCCGGGGCGCCAGTTGCCGCAAAGGAGACCGTGGGAATATCGGCCCACATGAAATGGGCGGCATCCAGCCTGGGCCGGGCCCGGTTGTGAAAATATGCCGGGATTACAGCGGCATGAACCAGTTGGCGATTGGCGGCGGAAAAAACTTTCCATAGGTCAGGATAGTTCTTTGCGGCCAGAGCTTCCAGCGTGCGGCCGCGGCCGACGCCGTCCAGGTTGATGAAAGCCCGTACGTTGGCCAGTGCCGGAGGCGGGTGCAGCAGGTAGAACTCCGACCCCCTGACGCCCTGCTCCTCGGCCGCGAAAAAAATGAAAGCAACGGTCCGGCGCGGGGGCGGTTCCATGGCGGCCAGGGCTTGGGCCACGGCCATGACCACCGCCACCCCGGAGGCATTGTCGTTGGCGCCGGGGGTCAAAAGCGGATTCAAGCCCAGGTGGTCCAGGTGGGCGCCGATGATGATGGTTTCATTCTTTAACCGCGGGTCGCTGCCCGGCAGAACCGCGATGACGTTTTTCCCCACGCCATCGGCATGATGCTCGCTAAAATTTTTCAGGGTCATGATCTTCCCGGTGGCGAACGATCGCTCACGGAGCGTTTTGCGGATGCCTTTCACCACGTGTGGATGGATCCTGCCGCTACCCTGGAAAATGTCGCGCACCACGTTTGCGCCAATGTAGGTCAGGATCAGGTCCCGGATGTACAGGCAGTTGGGATTGGCGATAGGGTAATGATAGAGCATGCCGGCGGCACCATGGTCCCTGGCGTTTCGCACTTTGTATTGATGGAAGGAATAAGGCCGCCATTTGGCGAATTCGGCCGCATTGCGGTCGGGATCGACCGGGACTTCGACTTCGACCAAAACGATCTTGCCGCGCACATCGAGGCCGAGATATTCGTCGAAATTCAATTCAGGCGCACTGATGCCGAAGCCCACGTACACCACCTCCGCGGTCACCTCGCCGCTGCCGGAAGTGGAACCGGGGAAAAAATCCTTTTCTATTTCATATGACCTGGTTTTCGCTTCGCCTTCTTTGCCAGCCAGGTGCAAGGAAAGCTCGCTTCCCGGCAGCACCAGGGTATAGGGATTGGGAAAATCCTGAAAATAGGTCCCGCTGTCGCCTCCCGGCTTGAGCTGCCATTTAGCCAGCCGTTCGGCCAGCCAGGCGGCCGCATCGTCATATCCCTTGGTCCCGCTCAGGCGGCCGGCGTATTTTTCCGCACAAAGCTCCCGAACATACTCCATCAGGAGCGGGGCGGAAATATCCTTCCAGCCGTTGCGGATTTGCTCTGATCGGGGACTCTCCCCAACGGTCTGCAGGGGAAAAAAAACTGCCGCCAAGGACAGGAGCAGGATGCGAATGAGTTTATTGCTTGTTTGGTCTATCATGCTTCTCCTTGGCCGCCGGCGACTTTTTTCCAAATACCCTTCCGGGGCAGAACCGGGATGTCAGCGATGGAGAATGTTACCAGAAACAGCGGCGCTTTGTCAAAAACATCCGTTCCCAGAATAAGCTGGCGAGGCCAGGCAACAACAGCCGGGCGACTTGCGAAAATTTGTTTTTTGAGGTAACATGCAATTGAATTCAATGGAGGTTGCCCCATGCCATTCAATCTGAAAGGAAGACATTTCCTGTCCATGAAAGACAATACGGCGGAGGAGATCGATTTTCTCTTGCAGCTTTCCATCAAGCTGAAACAGGACAAATATGCCGGACTGCGGGGAAAAAACCTCGCGGGTAAAAATATCGCCCTGATTTTCGAAAAGCCCTCCACGCGCACGCGCTGCGCCTTCGTGGTGGCCTGCGTCGACGAAGGCGCTCACCCCGAATACCTGGGCAAGGACGACATCCAGCTGGGGAAAAAGGAAACGGTCAAGGACACGGCGCGGGTGCTGGGCCGCATGTTCGACGGCATTCAGTTCCGCGGCTTCAAGCATGAAACCGTGGAGGGGCTGGCGCAATACGCCGGGGTCCCGGTCTGGAACGGTTTGACCGACCTCTATCATCCCACCCAGGTCCTGGCTGATTTCATGACCGTTCTGGAAGTCAAGGGGCGGCTGAAAGGGATCCAGTTCGCCTATGTGGGCGACGGCCGCAACAACATGGCCAATTCACTGATGATCGGAGCCGCCAAAATGGGCATGGACTTTCGCATCGTCGCTCCCCAATCCTTGTTCCCGTCCCCGGAGCTGGTCAAGGAATGCCGGGAATTCGCTCATGAACGCAGCGCCAAGATCACCATCACCGACGACATCGGTGCGGGAGTGAAGAACGCCGACATCGTATACACCGACGTGTGGGCCTCCATGGGGGAAGAAGAACAGATCCCCGAAAGGATCAAACTCCTCAAACCCTTCCAGATCAATCGCAGCCTGATCGACCAGACCGAAAATTCCGAATGCACTTTCCTGCATTGCCTCCCCGCCTTTCACAATTGCGAAACCAAATTGGCCAAGCAGTTCCCCGACATCTGCGAGGTCAGCGAAGAAATATTCGAAAGCCGGCATTCTCAGGTTTTCAACCAGGCAGAAAATCGTGTCCATACCATCAAGGCCGTAATGGTGGCCACGCTCGGCAAATAGCCGGTCGGAGCCGGCATGGATGCCGATTTACTGCTGCTGGATGAAAGAGACCAGATCTCCCCTCTCCTGGCCAATGGCCGCTGGCTGATCCGGGACAACACCATCGTCCATCCTGGCTTGTTCGCTTAGGGAATTCCGTCCCGAAATCGATTATTTTTTCAGCTGCAGTGGCGGCGAGGTGGGCTTGCGCAGGCGGATGATGTTTTTTTCATCGCCAGAAACGCAGATGCAGTTCTTGCCGGCGCTTTTTCCCGCGTACATGGCTTGATCGGCCCGGGAAACCAAGGCCTGGCCATCCGAGGCATCCTTGGGGAATGAGGCGATGCCGATGGTCACGCCGATGCGGCCAATCTCCTTTTCCTCAGGCGATCTGAAATCATGCGTTCCGATCGACTTCAGGATCCTCCGTCCCACGGCCAGGGCTTCCCTGCTGGACACCTCGGGGAGGATCACGGTGAATTCATCGCCGCCATAACGGGCGACAAAATCAAAGCCGCGGATCTCGGCGGTCAACAAGACGGCGATCTGGATCAAGACCAAGTCCCCGATCAGATGGCCGTGGTGGTCGTTGGTCTTTTTAAAATCATCAATATCGATCATTAAAAGCGTCAGCGGCCTGTGGTATCGGTGCTGGCGATCGATCTCGACCTGCAATACCTGGCTGAAATGGCGGTAATTGCTGATCTTGGTCAGGCCGTCGCTGTTGGAAAGATCCTTGTAATACTCCCTTTCCCGGGCCATTTTGCGCCAGCTGCTGGTTTCCAGCGCCCGGTTGATGATCAGCAGGACATGGTCGAATTTCAACGGCTTGGTGATGAAGTCCATGGCTCCGGCCTTCATGGATTCCACAGCGTACTCGATCGAAGCGAAACCGGTCATCACCAGGACCGGGACATCCTTCCCCGAATCGCGTATGGCCTTGGTCAGCGAGATCCCGTCCATCTGCGGCATGACCAGGTCGGAAATGATCAGGTCAAATTCATCATTGCCGAGAGATTCCAGGGCCTGGGCAGCGCTGGCGACAGCCGCGACGGCAAAACCGTGAAACTCCAAAAAATCATTCAGGGAATTCCTCACGGTGTCGTCGTCATCGACGATCAGAATTCTTTTGGCCTGCGGGGGCTCGCCCGCAGCATGGGCATCATCGGTGGGCAGATTGGATTTTCGCTCTTCAGCCATTGCCCATCGCTTCCTTGCTTGCGGCAAAGATTTCCATTTTCACCATTGAATGCATATACCCTCTCATCCGCTGCGAAAATTGTAAATTAAAAAAAGGATTTTTTCAAGCAAAAAGATAAAATAAAAGTTAAATTAAAACGGATTACTTTTCTGGCAAAACATCCGTCTCCCGGATAAAACCTTGCAGGTGGTAAGCCGCCAGTTTTTTTATGACCTCACGGCAGGAGAATGGAGCAGACAATTTTTGCGAAATGATCTTGAACATGCCATCTTCCAGCGCGATCCTGAAACGCAAATCCGGGAATATCTCGCCCAGGGTCAGGAGCATGTCCTCGGCGTTTTCCCTGACGGAAAAAGCCCCGGCCTGGACCCGGCATTCCTTGCTGCCGTTTCGGGAAACCTCTCCATCCGGCGCGGCCCCGCCCCAGCGCACGACACGGAGATTGACTTCGGCCGTGCCCTTTCCCGTCATGCCCAGCCGCTGCGCCGCCTGCAAAGAGAGGTCGATGATGCGGTTTTTCAGAAAAGGACCCCGGTCATTGATCCGCACCAGGACCTTTTTCCGGTTTTCCAGGTTTTCCACTTCCACCAGTGTGTGGAAAGGAAGGTTTTGGTGGGCTGCGGTCAGTTTGCGCATGTCATAGATCTCACCGTCGGCTGTGGTTTTGCCGTTGAAATCATCCCCATACCAGGAGGCCATCCCGGTCTGGAATAGGCCGAGGCCGTCCCCGGCGACAGCCGGCGGCTCGAACTCCGGCCGGCCGCTCAAGTCGGTTTTAGAGGCACAGGCGGATAGACCCAGCAGCAGGGCGCAGGCAGCCATGCTCAAGAAGGTCTTCATGATTGGAATTATAGCAGAAAGGAAAGGGGAAAAACAGAACGCATAAGGCCGGTTCCCAGCTTTGTGTTTTTTCCGCATTGTTGTATAATATTCATGCCAAGGAGCGGAAAATGAACATTGACGATCTACTAAAAATAAGCGTGGAAAGGAACGCTTCGGATCTTCATCTCAAGGTCGGCAACCATCCGGTAGTCAGGATCAACGGCACGCTGCACCCGCTGGTCGAACTGAAGCGCTTGATGCCCGAGGACACGATCGCCATGGCGTTCGCCATGCTGAACAGCGAACAAAAGGAAAAATTCAAGCACGACCATGAAATCGACATGGCCTACAGCATACCCGGCTTGGGCCGTTTCCGCTGCAATGTCTTTTATCAAAGAGGAGCGGTGGGCATGGTGTTGAGGGTCATCCCCACCCAGATCAAGAGCATTTCCGATCTGAACCTGCCGCTGGTTCTGGAAAAGATCTCCCAGGAAATGCGCGGATTGATCCTGGTCACCGGGACGACCGGCAGCGGCAAATCCACATCCCTGGCCGCCATGATCGACTACATCAACATCCACCGCATCGAGCATATTGTCACCATCGAGGACCCGATCGAATACCTGCATCGTGACAAAAAGAGCATCATCAATCAGCGCGAAGTGGGTTCCGACACCAACGATTTTGCCAAGGCCCTGCGCAGCGCCCTGCGCCAGGACCCCGACGTGATCCTGGTCGGTGAAATGCGCGACCTGGAAACCATTGAAACGGCCCTGCTGGCCGCGGAAACCGGCCATTTGGTCCTTTCCACCCTCCACACCCTGGACGCGCCGGAAACGGTCAACCGCATCATTTCCATGTTCCCGCCCCATCACCAAAAACAGATCCGCATCCAGCTGGCCTCGGTGCTTAAATCCATCATCTCCATGAGACTGCTGCCTCGCAGCGACGACAAAGGCCGGGTGCCGGCCGTGGAAATCCTCATTACCACGCCCTTCATCCAGGACTGCATCGTAACCCAGGAAAAGACCAAGCTGATCAAGGAAGCCATCTCCCAGGGAATCTCCCAGTACGGCATGCAGACCTTTGACCAGTCGCTGTATTCCCTGTACATGAAAAACTATATTTCCTTTGATGAAGCCTTGAAATGGGCCAGCAATCCCGATGAGTTCAAGCTCAAGAAGATCGGCGTCCAGAGCGCCAAGGACATGTCCATGGAGGAAATGGAAAAACGGATGTCCGAGATCGGCGGCAGCGACCAACCGGAAAAGCTTCCGGAAGACCTGAACCCGGATCACAACCTGCTGGAAATCGATTAATGTTCAGCAATTCTGAAATCCGCCGCGTCTTTTACGACTTTTTTGGCAAAAAAAAGCACCAACGGGTTTTGTCCTCGCCGCTGATCCCGGCCAAGGATCCCAGCTTGCTGTTCACCAATGCCGGCATGAACCAGTTCAAGGGTGTTTTTCTTCTGGAAGAAAAAAGAGAATACCGCCGCGCCGTCAGCATCCAGAAATGCATGCGCGTGTCGGGCAAGCACAACGACTTCGACGAAGTCGGTAAGACCGATTTTCATCATACTTTTTTTGAAATGCTCGGCAATTTTTCCTTCGGGGATTATTTCAAGGACAAGGCCATAGCCTACGCCTGGGAGTTGCTGACCGTGAATTTCCACTTGCCGCCCGAACGACTTTGGGTGACGGTTTACCAGGATGATGATGAAGCCTTCCGCATCTGGCAGGAAGAAATCGGCGTGCCGCCGCAAAAAATTCATCGCCTGGGCGAAAAAGATAATTTTTGGCAGATGGGCGAAACCGGCCCCTGCGGCCCCTGTTCGGAGATCCATTTTGACCGCGGCCCGGAATTCGGCCCCGGGGAATTTGTCGACGGGAACCGCCGTTTTGTCGAGATCTGGAATTTGGTGTTCATGCAGTACCGCCGCGACCAGAGCGGCAGCCTGCAGCCCCTGCCCGCCCCGTCCATTGATACCGGCATGGGCATGGAGCGGCTGGCCGCCGTCCTGCAGGGAGTGGCAAGCAACTACCAGACCGACCTTTTTCTGCCGATCATCGAGCGCACCGCCGAGCTGGCCGGGGTCGACAGCAGGGACCCCGCCCGGCTGGTGGATCTGCATGTCGTGGCCGATCATATCCGCGCCCTGACTTTTCTCATTGCCGACGGCATCATGCCGGCCAACGACGGCCGCGGCTACGTGCTGCGCCGCCTCCTGCGCCGGGCGGTCAAGCACGGCAAATCCCTGAACCTGCAGGGGAGTTTTTTGCACCGGCTCAGCGGCGAGGTCAGCGAAGTGATGAAGCCTTTTTATCCGGAACTCGATCAAAACCGGGATTTCATCAGCAAAGTGATCGCCGCCGAAGAAGACCGCTTCAACCGCACCCTGGTCAACGGCCTGAAAATCTTTGACGACCTGCTGCAGGATACCATCGAGAAAAAGAAACCGCTGCTCTCCGGAATGGACCTGTTCCGGCTTTCCGACACCTACGGTTTTCCCCTGGATTTCGCCCGCGACCTGGCCATGGAAAAAGGCGTTGGCATCGATTTCGAAACCTTCCAGCGCGAATTGAAAAGCCAGAAAGAGCGTTCCCGGGTCAGTCTGCAGGAAAAGCGCAAAGAGATCAGCGGCCTGAAAAAAATCGACCGCTGGCAAAGCGAATTCGTGGGCTATGAGGAATTGCAGACCGAGGCCCAGCTGCAGGCGATCTACATCAACGGCCAGGAAGTTTCCCGCATCGGCGAAAATGAAAAGGGCATCCTGATATTCGACCGCACCCCGTTCTATGCCGAAAGCGGCGGCCAGGTCGGCGACAGCGGCTGCGGCAAAAACAGCGAGGCCTTCTTTTTGGTGCTGGATACGAAAAAAGCACCCTCCGGAGCGATACTGCATGAAGTGCAGGTCCAAAAGGGCAGCCTGCGTGTCGATGATCATGCCCGGCTGGAAGTGGACCAGGCCCGGCGCCAGCAAATCGCCATTCACCATTCCGCCACCCACATGCTGCAAGCCGCCCTGCGGGAAGTGCTGGGTTTGCACGTCAAGCAATCGGGATCGCGGGTCCAACCGGACAAGCTGCGTTTCGACTTCACCCACTTCAACGCCCTGAGCAGCGACGAATTGGAAAAAATCGAACAGGCCATCAACGAAAAGATCAGGGAAAACATTCCCATTTCCCGGCAAACGCAAAGATATGAAGAGGCCGTCGGCAACGGGGCAATCGCCATTTTCGAAGAAAAATACGGCGATACCGTGCGCGTCATTTCCATGGGCAGCTTCTCCCGGGAACTGTGCGGCGGCACCCACCTGCAGGCCAGCGGCGAGATTGGAGTTTTCAAGATCACCGCTGAAAGTTCAATATCTTCAGGCATGCGCCGGATAGAAGCCGTGGCCGGAGAAGCGGCCTTTTCCCTTATCCAAAAAAAAATCGCTATTTTTGAGCAGGTGCTCGGTCATTTCGGCCAGAAAGCCGACAGCATATTGGCTTTCCTGAAAAGTTTGGAAGCCCGGTCCCGCGAAAGCGAAAAACAGCTCAAAAAGGGGGCGCCTGCTCCAGGGGCCGATATCGACGCTTTGATCCGTCACTCGCGGCAGATCGCTGGAATCCAGGCCGTAATCGCTCCCCTGGCCGCCGCCGACCGCAAGCAGCTCAGCGATCTGGCCGATGAGATCAAGAACAGGATCCGGGGCGTCGCCGTCCTGTATGCCAATTGCGACGGCAAGTCCCATATCGTGGTTTCGGTCTTCAAGGACTTGACAGAGAGATTCAATGCGAATATAATCATTAAAAAGGTCGCACCCATGATCAACGGAAAAGGCGGCGGCAGAAGTGATTTTGCCCAAGCAGGCGGTGAAACGATCACCGACATGGATGGGTTCGGGGAAAAGATAGGCCAAGCTTTGGCTGGAAACAATGAAATTTAAAATAATTATTTTTTTTGGCGCCTGGTTCATCGGCGCCAGCCTTTTCGCCGGACTGATTGTCCGCCAGGACAGGAACGGCCACATCGTCCTTACCAACACCCTGGAAAAGGTCCGTGCCAAAAAAGAAAGCATCACTTTTTTGCCTGCGGCCCGCAACCATGCCGTTCCCTTGCACTACAAAGAAAAAATCCAATCCTTAACCCAAAAGCACCAGTTGCGCGAGGACCTGGTCTTCGCCGTAGCCAGGGCCGAATCCAGCTTCAATCCTTTCGCCGTTTCTCCCAAAGGCGCAGTGGGGATCATGCAGCTGATGAAGGATACGGCCCGGCAATACGGAGTGATCAACCGCTACAACGCCAGTGAAAACATGGAAGCCGGGGTTAAGCACCTGAAATATCTGTATGAAAAATACAGGGGCAACATCCCCCTGACCCTGGCCGCCTACAATGCCGGCGAAGAAGCTGTCAGCAAATACGGAGGCGTTCCACCCTACCCTGAAACCAAGCAGTACATCCGCCGCGTGATGTCCCTGATGGGCGTGAGTTCCACCTTTTCGTCTGCGGCCCGTGTGAAAACCAAAATTTACAAATACACCACTTCGGCTGGCACCACCATCATCACCGACACCTTGCCGTCCCAAATCACTGGAACCCTAGAGATTATCAATTAGGACCTTCATTTGCCTGAAAGCAACTCCAAACCATTAGCGGGCCTTGGCAAAAGCGTCATTTTGGGAGGCGGCGCGTCCGGAATTCTGTCCATTTTCCCTGGGCTGAACCTGCTCAACCTGTTTTTCATGCTCTGGATCGCTCTGGGTGCCGGATTAACGATCTATTTGCTCAGCAAGAACAATCCCGTACTCAGAAAAGGCGACTCCCTGTTGGCCGGGGCCCTGAGCGGCTTGACCGGCGGCGGCATTTTCGCCCTGCTCAGCCTGGTGACCATCATCGGCATTTCCCAGGAGCAGATTGAGCAGATGGTGGAAAGAGCAAAATCGCTGGCGCCTTTTTTGCGGGAAAACGAGATTTCCACCATGGCCGGCAGCCAATTCAAAGCCGTCATGGTCATTGCAGTCGTCTTTTTCGTTCTGGCCTCCATCTTCGCCGGCGCGGTCGCCGGGCTGATCGCCGGGAAAATATTCCGCCATTCCTCCGGGAGCACCCATGAATAAAGTCCATGTCATCGTCAATCCATTTTCCGCCCGCGGCCAAACTGAAAAAAGATGGGAAACGATCAAGCTGGCCATCCGCTCGCACTTTCGGGAGTTCAAGTACATTTTCACCGAGGAGCCCCGCCAGGCCACGGAGATTGCCCGAGAACTGCTCAAGCAGGGGTTCGACCTGCTGATCGGTGTCGGCGGCGACGGCACTTTAAATGAAATCAGCAGCGGTTTCTTCAGCGCCCAATCCGGTCGGGTCATCAATGACGACGCCGCCGTGGGCATCATCCCTTCCGGAACCGGATCGGATTTCATCCGCTTCATGAAAGTACCCAAGGAATTCGAAAAATCGGCCGCGCGCATTAAAAATTCCCCGAACAAAAAAATTGATATCGGGAAAATAACCTATAGCGGCGCATTGGGGAAAAACAAAACGCAGTATTTCATCAACGTGGCCGATTTCGGCCTGGGGGCGGAAGTGATCCGCAACATCTCCAAGGTCGAATCCACCCGCCGCGGTGCCTTCACCTATTACCGCGGCTTGCTGTCCACCATGATGAAATACTGCAGCAAAAACGTCAAGTTGACCCTGGACGACAAGCAGCAGCTGCAGGGAGAATACCTGATCGGTGCCGTGGCCAACGGGCGGATCTTCGGCGGCGGAATGATCATCGCCCCGCAGGCGGAACCCGACGACGGTTATTTCGACCTTGTGCTCATCGAATCCATGAAGAAGTTTGAAATATTGGCGAATTCCCGCCTCTTGTATTCCGGGACCATCGCCAAAAATCCCAAGGTCCATATCCTGAAAGCCCGCAATATAAAAGTAGAATCGCCCGATGAAGTGCACATCGAATATGACGGAGAAGTGGGTGAAAAGCTGCCTGCCGAATTTTCTATTATCGAAAAGGCGCTGAATTTCAGGATCTAGACACGGACCGTCATGGAAACCTTGAAAAAAACATGCGCTTTCGTCGTGTCAGCCTGGGTCGTCTTGGTTTTTTGCCATTGCTCCCAAGCTGGACGCAGCGAAAAAATATCGAAAAAAAAAGCAAGCCAGCAAATCAGAGCGGTAATCTTTCCCCAGCCGAAATCGCTGCTGCCCTATGAAGGCGAAAATTATGTCGACGGGCAGATCCAGGATATCATTTTCAGCAACCTGATCAAGGCGAACTACCTGGGAAACCTTGCCCCCGCCCTGGCCGCAAGCTGGGAGATCTCTCCCGACCACCGGGAGTATACCTTTCACATCAGAAAAAACGTCCGCTTTCACAACGGTCGCCCGCTGAACGCAGCCGATGTGGTCTTTACCCTGGAAAAACTAGTCGAAAAAGCCCAGGACAAATATGCGGAGATCCACTACATCGACGGCGTCGAGGATTTTATAAGCAAGAAAGCCCGCCGGGTGCGCGGCATCCAAAAAATCGATGACTTCACCGTCAAGATCAGGCTTAACGAAGAATTTAAATACTTCCTGCAATTCCTGGCCGCGGAATACACCTCAATACTTCCCGACGCCTATGCCGGCCTGAGCGAGGCGGCTTTCAGGAAAAAGCCGATAGGCACCGGCCCGTTCCAGTTGACCGGGTCCGAAATAAAAACCATGGGATCAAACCAATTCATGGTGTTCCAATTCAAAAAAAACCGGGACTACTTCGAACCCATGGGCAATCTGGATACGATCGATTTTTACTCAGCCAATACCCCCATCGACACCGCCGCCAAGGAATATTTCGACCTCCTGTACATCTCCAACAACGAAATTCCCGAACTGGCCGGCAAAGCCGATTATCGGATCATCAACTCCTCCTACAACATCATCAATTTTCTGATACTGAACCCTGGCGAAAACAGCCAGATGCGGGATCAGAAGATCCGCCAGCTGGAGGAGGAGCTGGAGCGGCGGATGTACAGAGGAGCCGGTCGACGGGCGACGACCAAGCAGATGGTGGAGCCGGACTTTGCCTACGTGCACAAGGAGCTGAGCCGCAAGCACGTAACGCTGTACTTG
>Ga0209262_10000486_pt1 | contig 17859 bp, 14 predicted proteins | sample Lowcelwee11metaG_FD_187171 | JGI IMG/M metagenome (GOLD analysis project Ga0209262, IMG submission 187171) | Freshwater pond sediment microbial communities from the University of Edinburgh, under environmental carbon perturbations - Low... | ecosystem: Environmental > Aquatic > Freshwater >...
ATCATCCTGTTCAATGCATCTTCTGAAGTGTAGCCAAAGAGTTTTGTGAACCCTTTGTTTATCCTGAGGATTCGTCCGTCAAAATCTGTGAGTACAATCGCCTCGGGGGCTGCATCGATGAGATGCTCCAGCGTTGCCTTTTCGGCAGAAAGTTTCTGCTCGTACTCCTTGTGTTTGCTTACGTCTGTCAGAACGCACCTGTATCCGGTGATCCTGCCCCGGGTGATTATAGGCCCGGCATGGAACAGAACTGAGACTTTGCGATTCTGCTTATTGATAATGACATATTCTTCAAAAGTGATCTGCCCCGGTTTTGTCAGCCCTGCAAGATCATTGTTCAGTTTTTCAAGATCATCATCCATGATGAGTTCAGACAGTGTCACTCCCCTGGATAAGTCATTGTTATTGAATCCCAGGGTGAGCATCCCCTGCGTATTCATGAATGTTACATGACCGGCGGTGTCGAGCTCCATTATCATTTCCGGCAACAGCTCAGCAAAGGTCTCAAAGACAATACCCTGTCTCAGTATCTCAAACTCATGCTCCTTTTGCTGCCGGCCTGCCTCCCAGGTAACCACAATGTCTCCCGTGGAAAGCAGGAGTCCGATATAGTATCCGTCTTTATCGTTGCCATCGGGTGAAACAGGTTCTCTGAAAGATCCCTGCCGTGTATGAATATTTTTAAGAACAGAGGCAAGAGCCCTGTTATTTTTCAGTCCTGACTTGCTGAACTCCCTGCCAAGGACTTCTTCCATGCCGATCTGTTCAACCTCTTCGGCGCGGCTGTTAAACTCCATGATATGGAGCTTGTTGTCATCCGATCTTCTGAAGATGGCGACGTAGCTGCTCATTGAGTCAAAGATCTCCTTCAGTATCTTCTCCGATTCAGCCTTTGCATATCCGTCATTAAGGCTGCTTATATCATTATAGAATGTGATCAGGTAGATGCTGTCACCCATGAAGAGTGTGCGGGCACTGAACAGAAAAGTACGTTCCTCACCTGATCTTGTCCTGAGCCTTATCTCCAGGTCACTGACTTTCTTCAGGCGTGAAAGGAGGATCCTGTGCTTGCGGCTTTGCACCAGATCAACGTAAAGCTGAATATCTTCGGAGGTCTTGCCGATTACCTCCTCCCTTTTGTAGCCCAGGGTATCCAGGAAAGCCTGGTTTACATCAATGTATTCCAGTGTCTCGATATTGCTGAGCGAGATCAGCTGGTTAGTTGCGTTGAATGCAATCTCAGGTATATCAGAAAGCTGCGCAATAGAATCAGCGGAACCGGATGAAAGATCAGGATCCAAAGTTTTCTCTGTCCGTTTTTCCATCTGACAGGAGGTTGTTTATTTAATCTTGAAACAGATATTGTCAGGGGATAAAAATAGTCATTACTGCCCGGAAAATAAAACGCTTATGATCTTTTACCATTCATTGGCTGAATGTTTGGTGTAATATGAGCACCATCCCTTTATGCCGCAGCTTTTGCATGACGGTTTGCGTGCGGTACATGTATATCTTCCGTGGAGCAGAAGCCAGTGATGTGCCATCGGCCTTTTCTCCTCGGGTATTTCCTTTGTCAGCTTCAGCTCCACAGCAAGAGGATTCTTTGCACCAGGAGTCAGTCCTATCCGCTGTGCCACCCTGAAAACATGCGTATCAACGGCAATGACCGGCTTGTTCCACAGCACCGATGCAATGACATTGGCAGTCTTGCGGCCCACTCCGGGCAGCTGTGTCAGTTCGGTTATCTCACCGGGGACAACCCCGTGGAAACGGCTGACTATCATCTCAGCCATCCCCCTGAGGTGTTTTGCTTTGTTGTTCGGGTATGAGCAGCTCCGTATGAGCGAAGTGATCTCTTCATGAGTGGCGCCGGCCATTGAGGCCGGGTCAGGGAACCTCTCAAAGAGAGCAGGTGTTATCATATTAACCCTTTTGTCGGTACACTGAGCCGAGAGAATTACTGCAACAATAAGCTGAAAAGGATCGACGTAGCTTAGCTCCGTTTCTGCAACAGGCATATTTTCTTCAAACCATTCCAGCACCCCGGCATACCTCTCTCTCGTTTTCATTGTTTCTGCACTTTTATGGGATGAATGTAACAAAATTTTACTTTTTTGTGCAGAAAGGTTACTGATGTGAATAAAATCATGGTTAATATTCATCAATATAACTATTTTTCGCACCATGAGAAGGGTCAGGGTAAATTCTTCGGCAGGGAAGTCAGTTGTGATCACAGGCGGTAAGCTTGAGGACCTTACGTCTTTTCTTCCCTCCTCCAGATTGTTCATCATCACTGATACCAATGTAAGGGCGCTTTATGGAGACAGTTTTCCGCCGGCTGAGGTGCTGACAATTCATCCCGGCGAGGAAAGCAAGACCCTTCTGGTTGCGGGTGACCTGTGTTACAGGTTGCTGGCGGCGGGAGCTGACCGTTCATCTTTTATCCTGGGGTTTGGCGGTGGTGTTGTCTGTGATATCACCGGCCTGGTCGCATCTGTTTATATGAGAGGGGTAAGGCATGCCTTCGTCTCCACCACTCTGCTTTCACAGGTTGATGCCAGTATAGGGGGAAAGACAGGAGTGAATCTCGGTCACTATAAGAACATGATCGGCACCTTCAAACAGCCTGAATTTGTTCTTTGTGATCATACACTTCTTTCCACATTACCTGATAATGAGATGCTTTCAGGGCTCGGAGAGCTACTGAAACATGCCGTAATAGCCGACCGGGAGCTGTTCTCTGACATCTCGGCCTCACTCTCAGCAATATTTGACCGGAACCCGGAGTCTCTTGAAGATTTGATTTACAGGGCAGTGAAGATAAAGGCCGCCATTGTGAGGCGCGATCCTCTGGAAAATGGTCCCAGGCGGGTCCTGAACTTCGGTCACACCTTCGGTCATGTGCTTGAAACAACTTATAATATACCCCACGGCATTGCAGTCATGGAGGGGATGCTGATTGCTGCAGAACTGTCTGTCTGGAAGGGTGATCTGTCTCAAGCTGAGTACCGTCTTCTGAAGAGCACACTGGAAAGTGCCGGGGTGATGAATGTGCACGACCTGCCTGAACAAATAATCAGGCTCATAACCAGGGATAAAAAGGGGGAATCCGAGGCTGTAAACATGGTTCTACTGCAATCGATAGGCAAGGCTGTGGTCAGGAAGATGCAGATTAATGAACTGGAGGCTTTTACGGATTACTATATTCAACAGAAAGGTTAAACAAAAAAATCAGAAAAGGGGAGATGAACACACTAGGTATTATATTCAGGGTTTCTATTTTCGGTGAGTCTCATGGTTCAGCTGTGGGAGTCATTATTGACGGATGTCCTGCAGGGTTGCCCTACTGGCGTGAAGAGCTTATGGCTGACCTTTCACGGCGGAAGGGAGGCATACTGCCAGGTACCACGCCCCGCAAGGAGACCGATGAGCCGGAGGTTATGAGCGGCATTAACAATAACTTTACCACCGGGGCACCGCTGGTGATCTGTACCCGCAACACCAACATCAGGTCTGGCGATTATGAGCAGTTCTCGAGTATCCCAAGACCTGGACATGCTGATTTCACAGCCGGATATAAGTACAAGGGCTTCAGCGACATGCGTGGCGGCGGCCACTTTTCGGGCAGGCTTACATGGGGATTAGTCGCTGCAGGTTATTTCGCAAGGAAGATTTTGTCACCGGCCATCATTTCCGCAAATCTCATTGAGGCAGGGGGGGACAAGGATATTGCTTCGGCAATCGCAAAGGCTACCGAGACAAATGACACTGTGGGAGGCGTGGTAGAGTGTGTCGTTAAAAACGTGCCCAGGGGCCTGGGCGAACCGGCATTTTTGTCTGTCGAAGCTGCCCTCGGACAGATTGCCTTTGGCATTCCGGCCGTAAACGGCATTGAGTTCGGTGCCGGGTTTGCTGCCTCAAGAAGCTACGGCTCACTGAACAATGATCCTTTTGTTGATGCCAGGGGCAGAACATCAACCAACAATGCCGGCGGAGTGAACGGAGGCATCACCAATGGCAATGACCTGGTAATGAGAGTTTCTGTCAAGCCTGCTGCCAGTACCGGAGTGCGGCAGAAGACCTACAACAAAGAAAAGGGAGAGATGACAGACCTGGAGGTAACAGGCAGACATGATGCCTGTATAGCCAGGAGGATACCGGTGATACTTGAGTCGGCGGTAGCTATCGGACTTGCAGACCTGCTTATGATTGACCGTGGCATCAACGGGATGAGAGAGAGGTAAAACCAGTGGAGGAGGGTTGACCTGACACCATCAGATAGTCAGCATCAGAATACGGGCAGTGCGGTCGGTGACCTTATACCTGTCGTTGATGCGGTATCCCATAACCCATACAACTTCATCTGCTGACAGGAGAAGCAGTACCTTTTCCTTTGCTGTAACCGGCACTTTCAGATCAATAAGGAAGTCGCTGATCTTCTTTGGCTGACTCATTCCCAGAGGGATAAACCTGTCTCCCGGTTTCCACCGTCGTACCGTAACCGGAAATATGATTGTATCCAGATCGAGAGAGGCGGTCATCATACATGCCGGTAAAGGCTCTTCACCCGGGACCGTAATTGCCATGTCAGAAAAGATGCCTGACAAATGCATCTCGTCAAGTGAAGTGAATTCATAGGATGAGGGTTCTGTCAGGCTTTTTTCCGTGATGATGATGCGGTCCCTGTCCCTGAGCAGCCTGTGAGACGAGGTGTTCATGTACTTCCCCGGTGAAGAACCGAGAAGAGATATCAGCTCCCGTGTCTGTCCGGCTGAAAGGCCAAATTCCCTGAAGAGCTCAAAAATGTAGGCTGAGGCAGGCTGAAGACGCTTCAGCTCCTTAATGTCAGCTTCAATGCCGTCGTTAACAGGTCTTAAGAGCTTTGTGCGCAGATCCTCAATATGTTTATCGATTATCTCCGATGATCCTCTCAGATGGGTTATTGTCTCTGTTATGGCTGCCAGTGCATCAGGGTTGACCTTCTCAAGCTCAGGGATTATCTTGTGCCTGATCCTGTTGCGGGTATACTTTATGCTTGAATTTGAACTGTCTTCACGGAACTTTATCTTCCTCTCCCTTGCAAATGAAGCTATCTCGTCCCTCGTCGCAAACAGTAACGGTCTGATGATGTTACGGTATTTCTGACTCATTCCTGTCAGTCCATTCAATCCGGTTCCCCTGAGGAGGTTAATCATAAAGGTCTCTGCATTGTCATTCAGGTTGTGTGCAACAGCCACGGCATCAAAGCCCTCATGGTCAACCAGTTCGTCAAACCATCCGTACCGTAGTTCACGGGCAGCCATCTGTATCGATAATCCTTCTGACGATGCATAACCGACAGTATCGAATCGTTTTGAAAAGAAAGGGATGCTGTATTTCCCGGCATACTTGCGGACAAAGAGTTCGTCGCCGTCAGACTCCTCATCCCTGAGGGAGAAGTTGCAGTGGGCTATTGCATGACTGATGCCGGCTTCCCTGATGAGCCAGGCGAGCACCATTGAATCAATGCCCCCGCTGACCGCTACCAGCAGCCTGTTGCCGGGTGCGCATAGCCTGTGCTCTGCTGAGTACTCCTGAAATCTTTTAAACAGTTCCATTTGAAAATCAAAGTTACTAATCAGACTGATGAATGAGGGCAAAAAAGCAAAAAGAGTTCAGGGCTGACTGTAATTAACGGTAAGAGGGCACCCCGGGAGGATCAGGATCAAAGTCTGGCGGTCTGAGACGTGACACGCCATCTATTGAAAAGAATGAGGTTTCAGAATATGGAGGGGAATTGGGATAAAACGCGAATCTGATCTGGATGGTGTTCAGAACCAGCCGGTCATTCCTGATCCTTACTCCTGCACCTATTGCAGATACATTCTGATAGATGCCTGAATTCACTTTTCCGTTTATAAGGAATCCTGCATCGGCAAATGCATATATCGCAAACCTGAAACCGATTAAAGATATGGGGGTAAGAAGCACCGGCTCCAGCGAAAAGACAATCCTGTTGTTTCCTGCGATTGAATCATTCCGGAAACCCCTGATATAGTCATCATTCTTCAGGTACAGATACTCATCAGTATACCTGTTGAAGCCCCGTGTATGGTATATATTCACGAAGGTGCGGATCTTTGATCTTCCTGTCTGAATGAGAGGGGTGAAGTACCTGATGCTTAAGTTAGTCATCCCCTGCTCGGTATTATTGTTGTTATAAAATGTTGAGTAGCTGAAGCCGGCGTATATATAACCCAGCTTCGTGAAAATGTTTCCGTATGAGGCTTTCAGACCCAGGTACTGTCTCTGTTTAAACTCATTGATCTCCAGTCCGCCGATAGCCTCGAGCATATACCCGTAAGGGATATCCTCCGTTCTTCCGAAGCTGTATATCAGTGATGTATTTATAAATCGCTGTGAGGAGAGGGCTATGCTGCCGGTCATCAGTTTGTAGTTCTGAAGCCTGTAGTATTCATTATGATTTATTTCCGGCCTCCGGAAGACGTTGTTATGCATATACCTTCCGGTGAATATCAGTCTGGTCACGTTTGAGCGGTCAAGCATGAACGACCTTGCAGCCCAGTAATCCTGGAAGGTATACCTCAACTGACCCGGGACGGGCATTGTGTCAAGGTCTTCAGTTGTGTAAGTAAGTCGGATCGAGGCTGACCATGCATACTTTGTCTCTGAAGAGATGAAATCCCTTCCGAAGAGCCCTCCCATTCGTGTTGACCCCAGTCCGTCAGAAAAATCAAGCTCCAGGTCGGCAAAGCTCCGCGCAATATTTCTGACAGTGTATCTTGTTCCAAATCCGGGATACGGGTATTTGTCAAAGTTGTAGGGAAGGGAGATTTCAAGGTCCTGACCAAGACCAATAAAGTTATTGTCAAACAATCTCACTTTGCCGACTGTAAAATCACTCAGACTCAAATCGAATCCGTAAGGATATTTCTCCCTGATAATTATGGCCACGTCAGCCGTTTCATCCGAGACGGGTATTATTGTTATCCTGACGTCATCGATGTAGGGCAGTTTCCTCAGGAGCCTCTCGTTGTCTGCCATTCTGAGTGCAGAGACCGTATCGCCTTCATTAAAGAGAAGGTACTTCCTTATTACAAAATTACGTGTTTTGGAATATGTTGAGTTGAGTATTTTGTCAGCCCGGGAGGGATTTATTTCAGTCGGGTCGTCAATGTTTGTGCCGAAGGCATCGAGCCGGATAATGGTCAGGTGCCGTATCACTTTTCCCTCAAAATCATCAAACAGGTTAGTGTTCTTCAACGCATCCCTGGCGTTTTCTTCCGTGGAAGGGGCGACAACAACGATGTCATAGAGGAGGCCCGAGAGATATCTCTTCTGAGCTCTGACCCTCAGTGTATCATAGAAAGCCTTGGTGATTGTGTCTTTATGTTCAACTTCCTGGCCGTGCAACTGAAAAAAAAGGCCGGGCTGCAGCAGGCATGCAATTAATAGATATCTGATAAAGAGCCCTTTATATTTGCATCGGTTCACGGTTGCTGTGAATTGTCATCCAGAATATCATCGGAGTTGAACTGGAAGCCGAGCCTTTTTCCCGTTATCAGCCTGGAGTGCTGTATTTTTGATTCTGCCTGTCCGACAGATGCAATCTTGACCGTATCATAAGGCGGGACCAGCAGATCAAACTCCAGAGAATAGTTTATGGCAGTATAGACGATTTTCTGAAGTGATTCTTTGCTGTACTCTTCATTGCCATAGTTGGTAAAGAGCATCCCCATCTGTCTCTTTCCTTCCACGAAGTACTGATTTTCATGGTTGATGAAGATCCTGGCTATCAGGTATCCCAGGTCATCGAGTCTTGAATACTTGAATGAGTCTGCAAGGAAGTTGTAAATGTTAATTATGCCGCTGTAGGCATTGAACTTATTTTTCTGTATGTAAGCTGTTTTCCATGCCGGGTGTTCACGGTCGAACTGGAAGATGTTTGAATGCATACTGAAAAGCAGCATATCTCCCGCAACTTTGAGCTGGGCATCAAACGTGCTTCTGTCTGTGTACTCCATCCGTATTCTCGGATCAACGCCTGTGAGATTGCCATTCACCTCTTTTGCAAGATTCTTCAGGATATCCTTGACCATCATAAATGCTGCACCGGTATTGTCAAATACCCTTTGTTTCAGCACTGATTTAACTTTCAGTGTGTCAACAATTGTCAGCTTTCTCTGTGTTGTTTCATCCTGCATGGCATGAAATATTACTTCACCGACGAAATTAGTGTTTTATTTTAAACAAAAACAAGAGGCCGCGCATATTAAGGAGACGGTGTTATGACCAAATCAATCAGTAAGCTCTTGCGAAAAGCACCCTTCTTACGGAGGGATTTCCTGAATAAACGCATTTGCCTTCCTCTGCCGGTGAGTCAAACGGTATCACCCTGATAGTCGCCTTGGTTAGGTTTTTGATCTGCTCTTCTGTCTCAGGGGTGCCATCCCAGTGGGCCATGACAAATCCGCCCTTGTTTTCGATGACATCAAGGAACTCATCCCAGCTGTTTACATAATGAGTGTTTTCCTCCCTGAAGGCTGTTGCTTTTCTCAGAATGTTATTGTGAATCTCATCCATCAGTGAGACAACATGGGTCACAACGTTGTCCCTGCTTATGGTCTCCTTGGTGAGGGTATCGCGCCTTGCTATCTCCACTGTTCCCTGATCCGCGTCGCGCGGCCCCAGGGCGAGTCTTACGGGGACTCCCTTCAGTTCATAATCCGCGAACTTGTATCCGGGCTTCTGTGTATCACGGTTATCGTACTTGACCGTCAGTCCGGCTTCCTCAAGTCTTCTCTTGAGGTCAAGTGCTATTTCGGAAATTTTATCAAGCTGATCGCTCCCCTTGTAAATAGGAATAATAACCACCTGAATAGGGGCCAGCCTGGGCGGGATCACCAGTCCGTTGTTGTCAGCATGAGCCAGAACAAGCGCCCCCATGAGCCTGGTAGAAACGCCCCAGCTTGTAGCCCACACATAGTCGAGCTTTCCCTTCTCATTGGTAAACTTCACATCAAAGGCTTTTGCAAAGTTCTGTCCGAGAAAGTGGCTTGTACCTGCCTGAAGAGCTTTACCGTCCTGCATGAGAGCCTCGATGGCAAATGTGTCTTCTGCCCCGGCAAAGCGCTCGCTTGGAGACTTGTATCCCTTGATCACCGGTATTCCCATAAAGTTTGTCACAAAGTCAGCATAGAGATCGATGATCTTTGTGGTCTCCTCGATAGCCTCTTCTTTTGTTGCGTGGGCTGTATGACCTTCCTGCCACAGGAACTCGGCGGTGCGAAGAAACAGCCTTGTGCGCATCTCCCACCTCACCACGTTTGCCCACTGGTTGATCAGCAGCGGCAGATCACGGTATGACTGGATCCAGTCCTTGTACGTGTTCCAGATTATCGTTTCAGAGGTAGGCCTGACGATGAGCTCTTCCTCAAGCTTGGCATCAGGGTCAACCACAATGCCCTTGCCGTCAGGAGAGTGCTTGAGCCTGTAATGGGTCACTACCGCACACTCCTTGGCAAAACCTTCCACGTGGGCAGCCTCGCGGCTGAAGAATGATTTTGGTATGAAGAGCGGGAAGTAAGCATTTACATGCCCTGTCGCCTTGAATTTTCTGTCCAGCTCAGCCTGGATCCTTTCCCAGATGGCATAACCGTAAGGCTTGATTACCATACAGCCCCTGACCGCAGAATTCTCGGCAAGGTCGGCCTTGATAACAAGGTCATTATACCATTGTGAAAAACTTTCCTCCTTGTTAGTAAGAAATTTGGCCATTAGTTTGGTATGCGATTTGAATATTGTTAATTAGCAAATAATAGAATTGCGCAAAAATAGGCAAAACTTACGAACCAGAAAGGGAGGCAAGCCATGAAAACAAAAATATTAATCACAGCCATTATCACTCTTGCGACTGCCCCGTTTGCGGTCTCTTCTGAGGCATCCGTTCAGCCCGGCGATGCAGTGTACAGCCCTGGCGGTCAGCAGACGGTGGTAAGCAACTACTACAGCTCATACGGCTATGAATATTCTTCCCGCCTCAGGAGGTTCCACAACTCATACGTTACATTCGATTTCTATTCACCTGTTTATACTGAGGTATACTGGTATAATTATACTCCCGGCGCATGGGGTGTTTCGATCTATGATCCTTGGTACGGCTACAGTGCATACGCACCATCATACTATACCGGCAGCGGTTTCGGAGGGTCATACTGGTGGGGATACAATTCCTGGTCGTCATACGGCTGGAATTCATGGGTGGCACCGGCTCCCGGCCTCAGCATCAATATCCATTTCGGAAACAATTCCCCTTATTACCCTGCTTATTATAACAGGTGGTACTCAGGCAGCTACATGAACTGCTGCTGTCCCGGGAGCAGCCCCGGCAATAATTATTATCCTTCCCAGCCATATTCCGGAGGGAGCACCCCCAGATTCATTGTTACCGGTGGAAGGAGCTCAGGATCACAGAGCACGGCTACTTCAGGCAACAGCGGGAATACGCAGGGGACTACCACCGGAGGAACTCAGGGGAGGGACGGCAATACCGGCGGTCAGGGAAATAACGGCAACCAGGGCAACAGCGGCAATCAGGGGAATAATGCCGGACAGGGGGGCAATGACAAGGATAAGAGCAATAACGGCCTTCGTATGGGGCAGTACAGGAGAGGTGTTGCCGAGCCGACAGCCCCCAAACCCAATGAGCCGGTAAGAACTAATAATCCAAACGTGAATGACCGCACCAACCCGGGAAGAGATAAGAGCAATAATGCCAAACCAAAAGAATCGGGCACCGCATCACCGGAAGGGTCAGTAACACGCCAGCAGACCCAGAGTACTGTTAAGACCAGCCGCAGAAGCCCGGCAGAATCATCAGAAATAAAGTCTTCGGGTGATGAAAACAGCCAGAAAAAAAGCTCATCTTCAGGCAGACGGCTATAATATTTAAGGAATCTTTAACATTGGTACGGTATTTGTATTATTCTTGTGAAGACAACAACAGGAGGGTAAGATGAAAAATCTATTGTACATAATCCCGGCAGTACTTGTAATAACGAGTTCATGCTCGTCGCTTCTCACAACGGGAGAGACGAATGACGACCTTTACTTCAGCCCCTCTGATGAAAAGGTTGCCGTTGCGGAGACCGCAGTGCCGGCCACCGGCAGTGACCAGATTTATTATGACAATATCTTTGCTTCAGATACACTTGTAGCAGACGATTATGTTGCCGGTGCAGAATATGCTGCCCAGTACGGAACGGGTACGGAAGCCACTGTAGTAAATAATTATTATGGCGGAAGTGCTGCTGAAAGGGTCTATCTCTTCAATGACGGGATTTATCCTTACTGGAGTACCCCGTACTACTCGCCGTTTTCATTAAGCCTGTCGTTCGGATTTGGCTTCGGCTTCGGTTATCCCTACTATCCATATTCATATGGATGGTATGACCCGTACTGGGGTTATCCCTACTACCCATATTACGGGTATGGAGGCTATCCCTACTACGGTTACGGCGGTTATCCCTGCTATGGTTGCGCCCCGATGCCCTGCTATGACTGCAATGACTATAACGGCAGCGATTATGTAGCACGAAGGGGAGGTTACAGCACATCACGAGGTTACACAACCAGTGACACAAGGAACAATAAATCATCCTATACCACTGCGGGCACAAGTTCTGTAAGCAGGAGGACAGGCGTACCTGCCAGTTCAATGACCCAGACGTCATCAGGAGCGGCTGGCACAGGGTCAGCAGCAGTCTCAGCATCGGGAACCAGGAGAACTGCCACACCAGCTGGTGCTGCTGAAAGATCTGCGTCAGGGTACAATAATACAACCCAGTCGCAGTCATATACCCGCCGTGATGCCAGTGGTGCCGTAGCTCAGAATAATCCTCAGTCGCAGTCACAGACACAGTCTGTCAACAGGTCGCAGTCTCAGACTCAGACTCAGAGCGGAACCAGGCCTCAGTATCAGACCCAGAGCGGAACCAGGCCTCAGTATCAGACCCAGAGCGGAACCAGGCCTCAGACACAGTCACAGAGCGTCAACAAGCCGCAGTACCAGACTACTGAGCGGACCTATACTCCCAGCTACAATAACCCGAAAATGAGCTCAAGGCCTTCATATAACAACAGCCGCAGCACCACTCCCGGAACCAGTTCCGGCAGCAGTTACAGCACTCCTGCCAGGAGCAACACAGGGTCAAGCGTTCAGACCCGAAGCAGCGGTTCAGGAAGCAGCGGGTCAAGCTACTCGCCTTCGAGATCGTCATCGGTACAGTATTCTGCACCTGCACGCAGCAGCTCTTCAGGCTCGAGAAGCTCTTCATACTCGGGAGGCAGCTACAACAACTCTTCATCTGGAGTTTCAAGATCGTCTTCATCAGGCTCTTACAGCTCCGGATCATCTTCATCAGGTTCATCCTCCTCATCAGGCGCCGCTTCTTCATCAGGCGGTGGCGGAAGGAGAAGATAAATTTATCTGGCAACACATTGATTATTATGTTCCGCAAATGCAGGAGCAATAGGGTTCGTATACCAAAAAATACCCGTCAAATGAAAAGTATAAGAGTAATAATAGCTTCAGCACTTCTGCTTCTTCCCCTCCTGGTGAGCGGACAGAACATGGATGATGTGCTGCGATATTCGAGGTTGTTTTACCAGGGTTCGGCTCGTTTCAATGCCATGGGAGGCGCATTCACCTCTCTTGGCGGAGATATATCGTCAATAGCCATAAACCCCGCCGGAGCTGCCGTTTTTCGCTCAACAGAGTTTTCCGTCACAACCAATATGCTGTTCCGCAATACGGAGACAACGTATAACGGATATTATTCAAACTACGGCATAAATGAATTCAACCTGGGCAACGCAGGGATTGTTGCGGCAGGCACGCTGGGCACTAATTCAGGACTTGTAGGGCTGAGTTTTGCTTATACCTATAACCAGACAAATGATTTCAGAGAGTATGCTGTCATTGAAGGTATAAGCGGTGCCAGCTCCATGACTGACTACTGGGCGGCAGGGGCAGACGGATACTATACATGGGAACTGGTTGATTATACAACTGCTCCTTACATGGCGTATGAGTCATGGCTCATTGATACCCTTTCAGGCAGCTTTACCGAGTACGCTTCCATATTCTCATATTACGGCGATATCAATCCGGAGTACGGTCAGCGTACCAGGCGGACAATAGACAACGGAGGATATACCGGTGACCATACGATTGCCTTCGGTGCAAACATCTCCAATATATTGTATGTCGGAGCCGGATTCGGTATTCAGGCCATGCAATATACCGGACACTATTTTCACAGTGAAGAGGATATTGATAACACTGTCCCCGACCTGGTCTACTTTAACTATACAGACCATTTTGATGCATCCGGAACAGGATGGAATTTTAAAGCAGGGATAATACTCAGACCCATCGAGAGCCTTAGACTGGGATTCAGTTTTGCAACACCTACGGTCTATAAAATTGATGAGGTATTCTACAGCAACCTCTCAGCATTTCTCGACAATGACACTCCGGGTGACAACAGTGATGACGCTGATCCTCTTGTTGAGCAGAGTCCGCTGAGCTATGCCTACCGTATTACCACACCCTGGAGGTTTGATACAGGCCTTGCACTGCAGATCGGGAAGATTGCTCTGATAAGCGCTGACTTTGGATATGTTGATTATTCAAAGGCTTACCTGAGCTACGGTCTTGACGGTTACAACTTTTTTAGTGAAAACGAGGAGCTGAGGTCAGAACTGAAGGGTGCAGCTACATTTAAAGTGGGTGCCGAGGTACGCTTTGGGTCTATCTATGTGAGAGGCGGCGGCGGCTATACCCAGTCGGCTTTCAGGGAGGGCACACTCAATGAAAACAGTGATTTTGTGAATTTCAGTGGGGGAATAGGATACAGACAGAAGAACTTCTATGTAGACCTTTCGGTTGCAGGCCAGCTAAACAGCGAGGAATACATGATGTATCCCGATGCATGGCTTGAACCAACATATATAGATAACAGAGACATAAACGGAGCACTTACGATTGGTGTTAAGTTTTAGTTGGCAGACAGTTGTTACTGGAGAGCCGGGGACCTCAGCAGATATGCCAGGGTCCCCGGTCCGTTATTGAGCAGCACGTCAATGATGCTTAGCCGTGGAACAAACCCGTACTTCTCTCTGAAAACCTGGATATACGGCATATCGGCGTAATCCTTTATTGTCGGAGGTCTTTTTGGGGTGATGAGATACCTGTAATCATTGATGGCATCTTCCTGTGGCTGAAACTTCTCCGTGAAGGATATCTCCGCATTGATCCCGGCGGCCCCGCAAACAGCTGAGAGGGCTTCAGTATTGAGATCAATAAGAAACCTGAAAGGTTTTCGGATAACACCCTCAATTGCATCAAAATAATATTCAAAAAAAGGGGCAGTGGCGCAGGCTGAGATTATGCTCCGCAGGTGATGATCACCCCATCTCCGTGAGTTATCTATTTCCAGTTCCTTAATGGCGGTCTTGTGGAATGAGCCCCGGAGCACCGGGACGGTAAGTGTCAGCGGTCCGTTGGCTCCGAGTATCACACATCTGTTACGGTAGGTCTGTTTCAGGAAATTCTCCCATTTTTCTATCCTCACAACAGGGTTATGTGCCATGAGGCTGAAGTATTCTGCAGGAGGGAAATATGCAGTGGAGAGAATGACCGGCTGCTGCATCGCAAATCACATCCTGTTGATCCTGCTGGCTGAGAAGCCGGCTCCGAAGCCGTTGTCAATATTAACCACAGTGACACCTGCCGCACAGCTTGTCAGCATTGTCAGGAGGGCAGATATCCCCTGGAACGAGGCTCCGTAACCGATGCTTGTAGGTACTGCTATCACCGGCATGTTCACAAGACCCCCGACGACGCTGGCCAGTGCTCCCTCCATACCGGCTATGACAATCGCCACCTTGCATCCGCGTATCTCGGGCAGCTTGTCAACAAGTCTGTGTATGCCTGCCACCCCGGCATCGTATATCCTTAAAACATTGTTTCCCAGCAGCTCAGCTGTGACAGCAGCCTCCTCCGCTACCGGTATGTCTGAGGTCCCTGCCGTGATAACGGCTATCCTGGTGGCAGGAGGAACCATGGCTTTCCTTTGCAGGCTTATGATACGTGCCACATCATGATAGATGGCAGCCGGGAAAAAGGGGCTTATATACTCAAACAACTCCTTTCCTGCACGTGTCCCGATGATGTTGTTCTCATGCTCCTGCATCGCTGAGAAGATCGCCCTTACCTGTTCATTCGTCTTCCCGGCACAGTAGACTATCTCAGGATATCCGGTACGCAGCTCACGATGATGATCAATACGGGCAAACCCGAGATCGCTGTAGGGGAAATTACGCAGCTTATCCATTGCCTCATCAACACTCACTGATCCGTTACTAATCCCTTTAAGAATCTTTTCCAGTTCTAATGCATTCATAACTTTAACTAATTTTGTTCATACTGCCGCTGCGGTAACCCTCCAGATCAATAGTTATATATCTGTAGCCCAGCTCTTTTAAACCTGTCACAACCTTTTCTCTCACCTCACCTGAGATTATCCCTGACATCTGTTCTTTCCTCAGCTCTATGCGTGCAATATCGCCGTGGACCCTTAGGCGCGAGGCGGTGAAACCCATCTTCGCGAGCAGCATTTCTGCCTTTTCAGCCTTTCTCAGTTCATCAGCAGTGATTACTGTATCATGAGGGAAGCGTGTCAGAAGGCATGAGTTTGACAATTTCTCGCTTATCCCGAGTCCTGCTGCACGGGACAGTGCTCTTATCTCCTCCTTGGTCAGTCCTGCTTCCAGCAGCGGACTTCTGACCTTCTGTTCTTCGAGAGCCTTCATCCCGGGTCGGTAATCATTTACGTCATCTGCATTTGTGCCGTCGAAGATCGTCATAATGTTTTCCTCTGCCGCCACTTTTCTGATGGCTTTAATGACCACGGTTTTGCATAGGTAGCATCGGTCAGGAGGATTCCCTGTTACCGACTCAGGTATGCCGAAGGTGATCTCCCTGTGCTGCATCCCTATACTCCTGCAGAACACTGCAGCCTCGCTGACCTCGGACGCAAACATATAGGGTGTATTGACTGTTACAGCCAGGAACCTCGCACCGTCGACCGCGGAGGCGACACTGGCAAGAAAGCTGCTGTCTGTACCGCCGGAGAGTGCTATTACAGCTGACCCGGCATCAGACAGTATCTCTCTTAACTTGTTATGTTTCTCACTCAGGGTCATAGTCATTTTGTTATAAGGGCGATAATCTCATTCAAGACCTGTTTCATGGGGATGCCCGTCTCGGCTGCAATGGCGGCACAACGGTCAGCTTCAGGTTTGGCGGACACAAGACGGCCGTTAAAAAATGACTTTTTTATTACCACCCGGCCAAACCTGGTCTCTATCTCCTCAAACTCACGTTGCAGAGTCTCCTTCGTAAAGTGAATGATTCTCAATCCTATTGTGGTGGATTCGCTGAATAGAATCTCTCTTACCATGCTTATCTGTTCTTCTTCACAGATAACGCTGATGGTAATGGCAGGCCTCCCTTTTTTCATTATGACAGGTGTAAAGAAGACATCCCTGGCTCCTGCGTCAAAGAGTCTCTGAGAGACGTATTCTGAAAGCTCAGGATTCATATCGTCAACATTGCACTCGATGAGGACAGCCTGGTGGCCTGAACCTGACACGTCAGCCGTCTCTGCCATGAAGACCCGCAGGATATTGGGCCGGGATGGATTGTTCTTCTGACCTATACCGTATCCTGTTGCCTCTATCTTGAATTTCAGTCCGTCAGGTGCCGGACTCGCGAGAGCAGCAATGATTGCCGCACCTGTCGGTGTTGTGGCCTCAAAGTCAACTCCCCCCGTATGCACCTGAAAACCGCTGATGATTTTCGCCGTGGCAGGAGCAGGGACAGGAAGAAGCCCGTGTTCACACCTCACCATTCCGCTCCCGAGCTCAATGGTGCTGACATATACCTTTTCAATCCCAAGGGCAGTGAAGCATATTGCAGAACCTACAATGTCTATAATCGAGTCAATGGCTCCTACTTCATGAAAGTGAATCTCATTTACAGGCTTGTTATGCACTGCTGCTTCGGCCTCAGCAATCCTTGTGAAGATTTTCATCGCCAGTGCCGTGACATTATCCGGCAGCCCGGAGCCAAGGATGATCTTCTCTATATCTCCCAGGTTCCTGTGAACATGGTCAGCATTCTTGTGGCTGTGGGGCTGGTGCTGGTGATGGCTATGCCCGTGATCATGGCGGTGGTCAGCGCCGTGGCCATGGTCGTGGTCGTGGTCATGGTCATGGTCGTGGTCGAGATCATCCGGACTGACAGATAGCTCATCAGTTATGACCGTCACCTTTGTTCCCGCGATGCCGTGCCTCTGGTCAGATGTAATCTCGAGCCTCCAGCCGCTGATATTCAGCTTCTGCAATCCGCTGAGTAATTCATCCCGGCTGACCCCCAGGTCAAGCATGGCTCCCAGGTTCATATCACCGCTTATCCCGGAAAAACAGTCATAGTACAATATCTTCATCACGTTCAGCTTTTTTAACATTCATATGGCCTGAGCCTCCATTGCCCCTGAGCAGCGCTCTCAGGCTGCTAATATAAGAATAGAGAAGCTATATATTAAAAAAAATTGTAATTTGCACCCTCACATTTTGGGGTAATAGAAATCATTGACGGGTATGAAAAGAAGACATTTTTTGCGCAGCTCACTTGGTGCCGGCCTGGCTGCAGGAACTTTTATGAGTCTCGGGCCATATGAAAAGGTACTGGCAGGGAAATCCTTGCCTCAGGGAGCGAATTATGATCTCGTT
>Ga0209262_10000487_pt1 | contig 17853 bp, 16 predicted proteins | sample Lowcelwee11metaG_FD_187171 | JGI IMG/M metagenome (GOLD analysis project Ga0209262, IMG submission 187171) | Freshwater pond sediment microbial communities from the University of Edinburgh, under environmental carbon perturbations - Low... | ecosystem: Environmental > Aquatic > Freshwater >...
CCGGGGCTGAAGGACTGCTCATGGCCGGTTTCCGCCTGTCAGGCCAGGGCCGCAAAGCAGCCGTTCATGAACCCCGCCCAACTCTCCGATTAGGCCGCCATGAGCCCCGCTGCGGCCGTCAACGTGCCGGTTGCTGCCTGTCAATCACATTGACCGGGGTACCGATTTCACGCTCGGACCTGAAAAACCGCTTTGCCATACCGACTGTGTTCACCGCATGCGGACATCGTTCGTTCCGATCGGGTCGTGATGCCGAAGCGTAGCGACCCGGCATGCGGCGACACCTGCGCGCCACTGATGCCACCGCTGCTACGGCGGGATCCGGCAAACGCTGCATGCGCCTCAGATCGAGCCGCCCGTCGCATCGATCAGTCCGTCGCTGAGGTCTTCCGCGGTCGGCCTCTCCCTCGCAACAGCGGAGGGGCCAGCTGTGGAGCGTAGTGTTGCCTCGCTTCCTGCACGCCGGTGCGGAACGGGTCCAGGACGGTGACACCTGCGTAAACGGCCCCGTGCTGGAGGTCTTCCGTCAGCAGCGTGCCGCATCCCTGCCGATGCGCGGCTGCGACGACGAGGCTGTCCCACCAGCTCAGTGCGTGGCGCGACTGAATCTCCATGCCGATTTGCAGGACGGGGAAGTCGATGGCTTGCGGGTCCCAGGCGGACAGGGCAACCACGTGCTCCCAGGCCTGTTCACGTGGCAGCCCGAGCGACAGCTTGCGTGTCGCGTTGACGAAGAACTCGCTCAACACCTGTACGCTGGTTCGACCATTGCGCTCACGCCAGAGCCGGCCCAACCAGTCGCTCGCGAACTGATGCTTCGAGCCCTCGCGGCTATCGATCGCGTACAGCAGTACGTTGGTGTCAACGAAGACGAGGCCGGTCATGCAGCTCCTCGCGCGTCGGGTATTTTTCGCCAGGCGCCTTCAGCGGCCGGGGCTCGAGCGAGAAGTAGCGCTTCATCGCCAGCTCGTAGCTGCTCTCGTGCTGCATCTGTTGTCGCAGCAGATCACCGACGAACCTCGAAACGCTGACACCACGCTCCGCCGACACCCGTCGGGCCCACCTTGCAGTGGCCTCGTCGAGAGTGATCGTGACGTTCTTCATCCGTGACCTACACGCACGCAAGCAACCGGTACGCAGACTATTCCACGAGCCTCGTGTATTTACAAGTTACCCCCGGCGCGATGTCGTTTCGATACCCTTTCGGTCATGGCTCGTCCTTGGCAGACGCTGATCCGCAACGCACTGCTCTTCGACGGCAGCGGCGCCCCACCGCGCCGCGAGGACGTCGCCGTCGCCGGCCGCCAGATTGCCGCACGAGGCGCGTCGCTCGACTCGGCGCGGGCGGAGCAGGTGATCGATGCCGAGGGCCAGTGGCTCATGCCCGGTCTCATGGACATCCACACTCACCTCGACCTCGAGGTCGAGCTCGCCCCCGGCCTGCCCGAGTCCGTGCGCCACGGCACGACCACGGTCGTGGTCGGCAACTGCAGCCTGGGCACCGCTTTCGGTGCACAGCGCCGCAACGGCGAGGACCCGATCCTCGACTGCTTCACGCGCGTCGAGAACATCCCGAAGTCGGTGCTGCGCAAGGTCGTCGACCGCATCGACTGGACCACGACGGCGGGCTATCTCGAGCACCTCGCGCAACTGCCGCTCGGTCCCAACATCGTGCCGCTGCTACCGCACTCCATGCTGCGCATCGAGGTGATGGGCACGGCGTCAGCGGTGTCGCGCGAGCCGACGGGCGATGAACTCGCCCGCATGGCGGGCCTGCTCGAGGATGCGATGCGCCAGGGCTACGCGGGCTTCTCGACGGACGCGATCCCCTTCCACTACCTCGCCAACGCACCGCACTCCGACAAGCGCATCCCCGCGCAGCACGCGGCGCTCGGCGAACTGCGTGCGCTGCTCGCCGTGGTGCGGAGCCACGATCGCGTCTGGCAGTGCACGCCCGACGCGTCGAACCGCGTCGCCACCTTCCTGCGGTTCTTCCTCACCAGCGGCCGGCTGTTCGGGCGTCCGCTCAGGACCTCGGCGCTCACCGCCGTGGACCTCACACACGAGCGGAACACCTGGAAGCTTTTCCCGCTGATCGCGGGGCTGCTGAACTCGAGGCTCGTGAACGGGCGCTTCCACTTCCAGGTGCTCGCGACACCTTTCCGCATGTTCGCCGAGGGCGCGATCTGCCCGATCTTCGAGGAGTTCGAGTCCTCGCGCCAGCTCATGGCCTGCGACATCGAGGACGTGGATGCACGCCGCCGCACCATGGCCACCGACGCGTTTGGCAAGCTGTTCGTACGCGAATGGCACGACGCGGGCGCGGTCTCCACGTTCAACCGCGATCTCGATGCGCTCACCGTCGAGCGGTGTCCTGTGACCGAGTGGCAGGGCGAGACTTTCGGCGCGATCCTGCGTCGCCTGCGCGAGTTCCAGTCGCGCCACCGCGAAGCCGCACGCAGCCCGGCGGAAGCCGAGGCGCTCGCCGCATTCCCGAACCCGATCGAGCGCGAGGGCGCATTCCTGCTGCACCTCGTGCGCCGCTACGACCGCGAACTGCGCTGGTGGTTCACGGTCGCGAATGACCGACCGGAGGTGCTTGAGAAGCTGCTTTTCCATCCGCACATGCTGCCCGGCTTCAATGACAGCGGCGCGCACCTGATTAACCTCGCGTTCTTCGACGGCAACCTGCTCACGCTGCAGGTCGCGCAGCGTCACTCGATCGAGCGGGTAGCGCTCGCCGTGCGGCGCCTCACCCGCGAGCCGGCCGAGTTCTTCGGCGTGGACGCGGGCCGCCTCGAGCCGGGCGCACAGGCTGATCTCGTGCTCGTGAACCCCGAGGCACTGAGCCGCTACGACACCGACGCCAACCGGCGCATGGTGTATCGCGACATCTTCGAGCACGAGCAGCTCGTGAACCGCTCCGACGGCGTCGTCACCAGCGTGTTCATCGCGGGCGAGCAGGTCTGGGACGGTTGCGAGTTCACGGCAGCGCTCGGGACGCGGCCGCTCGGGCGGCCGTTGACGGCCGGTCCGGCCGCTGCAGCTGCAGAAACGGCCAGGGTCGCCTGAGGGGCGGCAGGATCCGGCAAATTCACCATGCGCCTGAGCGGACGACGCCGCGCAAACCGCTATCGCCACCCTGAGTCCACCGCCCTAAGCTGCCAGGCGTGGACTCCAACGTCGTCTTCCGTGCCCGCGCCCTCACCAAGGTCTACAAGATGGGCGAAGTCGAGGTCGTCGCGCTGCGCGGCGTTGACCTCGACCTCTACGAGGGCGAGTTCGTCGTGCTGCTTGGCCCCTCCGGCAGCGGCAAGTCCACGCTGCTCAACATCCTCGGCGGCCTCGACAGCGCCACTTCGGGCGAGGTGCACTACGCCGGCCACGATCTCGCCCGGGCCAGCGAACGCGAGCTCACGGAGTTCCGCCGCGACCACGTCGGCTTCGTGTTCCAGTTCTACAACCTGATCCCGAGCCTCACGGCGCGCGAGAACGTGGCCGCGGTCACCGAGATCGCGCGCGCGCCGATGACGCCCGAGGCGGCGCTCGAGCTCGTGGGCATGGGCGAGCGCCTCGATCATTTTCCGGCGCAATTGTCGGGCGGTGAGCAGCAGCGGGTGGCGATCGCCCGGGCGATCGCCAAGAACCCGGCCGTGCTGCTCTGCGACGAGCCCACCGGCGCGCTCGACTCCGCGACCGGCATCGTCGTGCTCGAGGCCATTTCCCGCGCCAACCGCAGCCTCGGCACGACCACGGTCGTGATCACGCACAACGTCGTGATCGCCGGGATGGCCGACCGCGTGATCCGCATGGCCGACGGGCGCATCTCGGGCAGCGAGCGCAACGCCGAGCGCAAGGAAGCGCGGGAGCTGGCCTGGTGATGACCGTACTCGACCGCAAGCTGCGGCGCGACCTGTGGCACCTGCGCGGCATGGTGGTCGCGATCTCGCTGGTGCTGCTCGGCGGCATCGCCACCTTCGTGATGTCGCGCGTGACCTACGATTCGCTGTCGGTCACGCAGCAGCGCTACTACGCCGACCAGCGCTTCGCGGAGGTGTTTGCAGATCTGGTGCGCGCCCCCGAGGCGGTCGCCGAACGGCTCGGCGCCCTGCCGGGCGTGAACCAGGTTGAGACCCGCGTCGTCGCCGGGGTGAACCTCGAGATCGAGGGCTTCGACGACCCAGTGACCGGGCGCATCGTGTCGCTGCCGGAACACGGCGAGCCGCGCCTCAACGTGCCCTGGCTGCGCCTCGGGCGCCTGCCGGTGCCGCATTCCGACGCCGAGGTCACGGTGAGCGAGGACTTCGCCGCGGCGCACGGCCTTCGCCCGGGCGCCCGGCTCGTCGCCGTCATCAAGGGTCGCCGCAAACAGCTCGAGGTCACCGGGATCACGCTGTCGCCGGAGTACATGTACGCGATCCCACCCGGCGCGATGTTTCCCGACCACCTGCGCTACGGCGTGCTGTGGATGAACCGCCGCGCGCTCGCCACGGCCCTCGACATGGACGGCGCGTTCAACGACGCGAGCTTCTCCCTGCAGCGCGGCGCCGCTCCGCGCGAGGTGATGGACGCGATCGACGTCGTGCTCGCCCGCTTCGGCGGCGCCGGGGCCTATGCGCGCGAGGACCAGTTCAGCCACCGCTTCATCACTGAGGAGCTGCGCCAGCTCGGCACGCTGGCCACCGTGTTTCCCACCATCTTCCTCGGGGTCGCAGCATTCCTGCTCAACGTCGTGATCACGCGGCTCATCGCGCTCGAACGCGAGCAGATCGGCACGCTCAAGGCCTTCGGCTACGGCACGTCCGCGATCGCCTGGCACTACCTGAAGCTGGTACTCGCGATCGTCGCGATCGGCCTCGTTGCCGGCATCGGCCTCGGGCTGTGGTTCGCGCGCGGCATGGCCGGGATCTACCAGGGGTTCTACAGCTTCCCGTACCTCGAGCTGCACCTCGACACGATCGTGTTCGCGCAGTCGATCGCCGTGACCCTGGTGGCCGCGCTGGCGGGGACCGCGATCGCCGTGCGGCGCGCAGCTGCGCTGCCGCCGGCGGTGGCGATGCGGCCCGAGCCGCCGCCGGTGTACCGGGCCACCTTCCTGGAGCGCGCCGGACTGCGGCGCCGGCTCGCAGAGCCCTCGCGCATGATCGTGCGCCATGTCGCGCGCCAGCCGCTGCGCTCCGCGCTGACGGTCGCCGGCATCGCGGCCGCAGTGGGCGTGCTGATGATCACCAATTTCCAGCGCGACGCGATCGGCTGGATGGTCGGCGTGCAGTACGTGCTCGCCAGTCGCGAGGACATGACCGTGATGTTCAACGACCCGACGCCGCGCCGCGCGCTGTATTCACTGGCCTCGCTCGAGGGCGTGGGCCATGTCGAGGGCTTCCGTGCCGTCCCGGCGCGGCTCGTGCACGGTCACCGCAGCTACCGCATGTTCGTCGAGGGCGTGCAGAATGGCGCGGAACTGCAGCGGGTGCTCGACGCAAATCTCGAGCCCGTGCCCATCCCGGCGCAGGGCGTGGTGCTGACGGAGTACCTTGCCCGCGAGATCCTCGGCATCGAGCCCGGCGAGATACTGCGCATCGAGGTACTGGAGGGCCGGCGCGCGGTGCTCGAGGTCCCGGTGGCTGGCGTGACCCGGCAGTACCTCGGCGTCAACGCCTACATGGACCGCGAGGCCCTCAACCGACTGATGCGCGAGGGACCGGCGATCACAGGCGCACGCCTCGCGGTCGATCCGGCGCACTCGGTCGGAATCTACCGCGAGCTGCGCCGCATGCCGCGTGTCGCCGGCACCGTCGTGCGCGAGAATTCGATCCGGCAGTTCAACGAGCTGATGGAGGAGACGATCCTGTTCTTCTCGCTGATCACGGCGCTGCTCGGCGCGTTCGTCGCCTTCGGTGTCGTGTACAACTCCGCGCGCATCGCCCTGTCCGAGCGGGGCCGCGAGCTCGCTTCGCTGCGGGTTCTCGGCTTCACGCGCGGCGAGGTCGGATACATCCTGCTCGGCGAGATCGGCCTGCTGACGCTGCTCGCGCTGCCGCTCGGGTTCGCCTTCGGGCGCGCCCTGTGCGCCTACCTGGCTGCGTCGTTCGCCTCCGACCTGTACCGTGTCCCGCTGGTGCTGCAGCCGGACACGTACTCGCTCGCGGCGAGCGTCGTGCTCGTTTCCTTCGCCGCGAGCGCCGTGCTGATCTGGCGCCGGATCGGCCGCCTGGACCTGGTCGAGGTCCTGAAGACCCGGGAGTAGATCGTGCCGTCGAAACGCCTGCAAGGACTGTCGATCCTGGCCGCCGTGGTCGCCGCGGCGGTGGCCTGGGGTTTCTGGCCGCGCGCGGAGCCGGTGGAAACAGCGGTCGTGGCGCGCCGTCCGCTCGAGATCACGGTCGAGGAAGAAGGCCAGACCCGCGTTCGCGACCGCTACGTGCTCTACGCCCCGGTGGCCGGCTCCCTGCGCCGCATCGATCTCGAGGTCGGCGACCCGGCGCCACGCGGTACGACGCTCTGCACGCTCGATCCGCTGCGTCCGGCGACCCTCGACCAGCGCAGCCGCGCGGAGGCGCAGGCCCGTGTCGCGGCCTCGCGCGCCGAACTGCAGCGCCGCGAGGCCGCAGCTCGGCAGGCGGCGGCCGAGTCCGAACTCGCAGCGGCTGAGTTTGCGCGCAGCGAGAACCTGCTCGCCCGGCGCCTGGTCTCGCAGTCGCAGCACGACGCGGCGCGCAGCCGCATGCAGGCGACGGCCGCGGGCGGGCGGGCCGCGACGGCCGCGATCGAGGTCGCCCGCCATGAGCTCGAATCGGCGCTCGCCTCCCTGCGCTACACAGCCTCGAGCGACACGGGCCCGCCGCTCGAGGCCGTACCCATGCGCTCTCCGGTCGAAGGGCGCGTCCTCAAGGTGTACCAGGAGAGCGCCGGAGTCGTGGCGGCCGGCCAGCCACTGATCGAAGTCGGGGACCCGGCGGCGCTCGAGGTGGAAGTGGAGATGCTCTCGCGCGACGCGGTGCGGATCCAGCCCGGCAGCCGCGTGCGGCTCGAGCGCTGGGGAGGCGAAGACGTCCTCGAGGCTGCGGTGCGCACGGTCGAGCCGACGGGCTTCACCAAGGTCAGTGCGCTCGGGGTCGAAGAGCAGCGCGTGCGGGTCATCGCGGACTTCACCTCGCCGCCCGAAGCCTGGCAGCGGCTCGGTGACGGGTACCGCGTCGAGGCGGCCTTCGTCGTGTCGGAGCGCGCCGACGCCCTCACCGTGCCCTCGAGCGCGGTCTTCCGCCGCGACGCGGGCTGGGCCGTGTTCGCCGTCGAAGACGGCCGGGCGCATGAGCGCACCCTCACCGTGGGCCAGAGTAATGGTTTGCTGACCGAGATCACGGGCGGTCTCGGGGAGGGCGCGACGGTGATCGTGCATCCGGGGGACGCCGTCGCCGATGGCGTGCGGGTCAGGGGTTTTCGGTCGAAGTGAACTTTCGGCTTGTGGTTGTCGTGATGGCGCGGCGGGGATTCCGCCGCACCGACGACGGCTCGTCGGATCGCTTCACGACGGTGCGGGCCGCTCGAGCAGAGCCTGCACGATTGTTTCGAGGCTCATTCCGCCGACTTTGCGCGGAATCCGGCACACGCTGCATGCGCCGTGCGAGATAAATGGGGACATTCTCCTTTTCGAACTTTCGAAAAGGAGAATGTCCCCATTTGTCTCGCTCAGGCGCCCGGTATCAGGCGTGGATTGCGGGCCCGTCCAGCCGAGCATGTCGGCTTTCGCGAGGCAGGACGGGCCCGCAATCCACGCCCCGCCACCATCGAGGCGCTCTACAGCGACCCAACCGCCCTCGCCAACCGCAACCTCGCCAACCCCGCATCCAGCGTCGCGTTGTCACGGTTTGTGAGCGCCCGCACCCGCAGCGTCTCCGCCTCGAGCAGCTGCGTCTGCGTGCCGAGGCCCGCGCCGTAGAGCTCGCGCGCGATGCGCAGATTCTCCTCAGCCTGCTCGACGGACTCGGCCGTCACCTCGACGCGTTGCCGAGTCTCCTCGACGCCGAGCCACGCCTGCCGCACCTGCAGCGCAATCATCGACTCGACGTCGGCGCGCTGCTCGTCGGTCGCACGCCGATTCCGGTCGAGTGCGGCTGCACGCTTGCGTGACTGGCCGCCGTCGAACAGCGCCCAACGCACGCCGACTCCCGCGGCGGCAAACTCCTCGTCGTCGAGGAACTGGTTTTCGAGGTAGTGGTAACCGCCGGTCAGGCTCACCTGCGGCAGCACGCGGGCACGCTCCGCCTTCGCCATCTGGCCGTAAGCCCGCGCCTGTTCCTGAAGTGCGTCGAGTTCCGTGCGCTGGTCCGTGGCCATCTGCACGAGTGCACCGAGGTCCGCTGGCAAACCCTCGGGCACCGGGATCGACTCCTCGAGCTCGGCCGGCCGCTCAAGCGGCTCGCCGATGCGCCGGTTGTAGGCGGCGAGCGAGATCTCCGCTGCGTTCGCGGCGCGCAGCTGGTTCTGCCGCGCGTCGGCCAGCGCTACCTGGACGGCGAGCAGGTCATTCTTCGGCACCAGCTCTCGCTCGTACATCGCGCCGATGTCGCCCACCAGCGCCTCCAGCGTCCGTACGTTGCTCGCCGCGACCTCGAGTGCCTTGCGGGCGCGCAGCACGCCGACGTAGGCATCGGCCAACGCGTACTTCAGGTCCTGCTCCGCGCCCAGCGCCTGCGCACCGGCGCCGCGGCCACGCGCTTCGGCGGCCGCGATGCTCGACGCAATGCGCCCGCCGGTGAACACGGGCACCGTGACCGTCGCGGAGCCCATCGCAAAGTCGTCGCCGCCGAAGATCTCCGGCGGCGTGATGGGCAAGCCGGTGAACGCGAAGTCGAAGGCCGGCGCATCGTCGAGCCAGGTGTAGCCGCCGTCCACGGCCACGGTGGGCCAGCGCTGCGCGCGCGCCGCCGCGGCATCGAGTTGCGCGGACTCGGCCTGGCTGCGCGCGGCCGCGAGAGACTGGTCGTGAGCCAGCGCGCGCGCCCAGGCGTCCTCGAGAGTTTCCGCTCCGGACGCCGGGCCGCCCAGCAGTCCCGCCAGCACCGCCGCCGGGATCGCACGTCGCGCGTCGTGCCATTTCATCGGTCGAGGCCCCTCATGTCTTCAGCGACTCGATGCCGAGCGTGCTGAGCACGTACTTCTCGTAGATCGGCGCCACCGAGCCCGTCTTCACCTTGCGCAGGAAATACTTCTCGAAGGCAACCTTGGCCAGGTGGACCCACTTGCCCTCCTTTGCCCAGGTCACGTTGCGCGGCGGGATCTGCGGCAACGCGACGAACGCGGCGCCCGTGTCGCCGAAATCGGCGAGGCAGATCGCGTTCCAGGTGCCGCGGGCCGTGGCGGGCTGCCCGGCGAGATCGGCCGCGACGTTCTCGCAGATCGCGCTGACCATCGACTCGATCATGTAGCCGGTCTTCGGCGCGCCGGTCGGCACCGGGGTCGCCTCGACGGGCGGGATCGCGACGCAGACGCCGGCGGAGTAGATGTTCGGGTACTTCTTCGAGCGCTGGTGCTCGTCGATCAGCACGAAGCCGCGCGGGTTGCAGAGTTCCGGCACCGCCGCCACCGCATCGACACCCTTGAAAGCCGGGATCACCATCGAGTACTTGAACGGCAGCTTGTGCTCCTTCTTCACCGAGCCGTCTTCGGCGTGCTCGGCAACGGTCATCACGCCGTCCTCGACGCCGACGACCTTCGCGTTCGTGATCCAGTTGATGTGGCGCTGGCGCAGCACGGACTCCATCAGCCCCTTGCTGTCGCCGACGCCACCGAGCCCCATGTGGCCGATGTACGGCTCGGCCGTGATGTAGGTCATCGGCACGCGGTCGCGGATCTTGCGGCGGCGCAGGTCCGTGTCGAGGATCATCGCGGTCTCGTAGGCCGGGCCGAAGCAACTCGCGCCCTGGGCGGCGCCGACCACGATCGGGCCCGGCGCCTGGACGAACTTCTGATACTGGTCCCAGGCCGCGAGCGCGTGCTCGTGCGTACACACCGACTGCGTGTAGCCCTTGGGCCCGAGCCCGGGCACCTCCTCGAATGCGAGCTTCGGGCCGGTCGCGATCACGAGCCGGTCGTAGGCGAGCTTCGAGCCGTCGGCGAGCGTCAGCGACGCGGCCGCCGCGTCGATCGCGCTCACCATCTTCGGCACCCACTTGATGTCCTTGTCGGCCAGCGGCTTCGCGAGGTCGACGCGGGTCTGCGGCGCGGTGCGCCAGCCCACCATGATCCAGGGATTCGACGGCGTGAACTCGAAGAAGGCGCTGGTGCCGACCAGCGTCACCTCGTGCGCACTGCCGAGCTTCTTCTTCATCTCGTAGGCGCACGCGACGCCACCGAGACCCGCACCCATCACGACGACTTTGGCCATGGTTCCCCCTTAAGGCCGCACGGGAGCGGCGGCTTTCCTGTTGAGATAACTGAAGTAGAGGATCGGGATCAGCACCAGCGTCAGCACCGTGGAGACCAGGATGCCGAAGATCAACGACACCGCGAGCCCGTTGAAGATCGGGTCGTCGAGGATGAAGAACGCACCCGTCATCGCGGCGGCCGCGGTCAGCGCGATCGGGCGGGCCCGCACGGCAGCGGCGCCGATCACCGCATCGGCGAGCTTCGCTCCGCGCTCGATTTCGACGTTGACGAAATCCACCAGCAGGATCGAGTTGCGGACGATGATGCCGGCGAGCGCGATCATGCCGATCATCGAGGTCGCCGTGAACTGCGCGCCGAGCAGCGCGTGGCCGGGCATCACGCCGATCACGGTGAGCGGGATCGGCGCCATGATCACGAGCGGCACCGCGTACGAGCGGAACTGCGCCACGACCAGCAGGTAGATCAGGATCAGGCCGACAGAGTACGCGAGCCCCATGTCGCGGAACGTCTCGAAGGTGATCTGCCACTCACCGTCCCACTTGAGCGAGAACCGGTACGGGTCCTCCGGCGGGCTGAAGAAGCGCTGCTCGAGCTGGGTTCCGGGTGGCAGCGCGTCAGGCAGCGCGCCAACGATCTTGAACATGCCGTAGAGCGGGCTATCGAGCTCGCCGACCGCGTCGGCCGTGACCCAGGTCATCGGCAACAGGTCCTTGTGGTAGATCGCCTGGTCCCAGGACCGCTCTTCGACGACTGTGAGCTCGGAAAGCGCCACGCGGGCGCCGCTCCGCGCGCGCACCTGCAGCGCGAGGATGCTGGCGAGGTCGGCCTTGTCCGGCACACCGAGCTCGAGGCGCACCGGGATTGGATTGGTCTCGGACTGTGTCCCGACGAATGTCGCGTCGTAGCCGCCGAGACCGGCCGCCAGCACCTGCACGGCCTCGGCCTGGCTGACGCCGAGCAGCGCGGCCTTCTGCCGGTCGATCCGCACGACCAGCCGCGGGCTCTCCGCCTCGAGGCTGTCGTCCACGTCGACGACGCCGGGCGTCGCCTCGAACACCGCGCGCACCTCGCGCGTCAGGTCGCGCTGCGCCGAGCGGAACGGACCGTAGATCTCCGCCACGAGCGGCGCCTGCACGGGCGGACCGGGCGGCACCTCGACCACCTTGACCGCCGCGCCGTGCTTGCGCCCGATCTCGGCAAGCGCCGGGCGCGCCGCAATCGCGATCTCGTGGCTCTTCTGGTCGCGGTGATGCTTGTCCACCAGGTTGACCTGGATGTCGCCGAGCTCCGAGCCCGAGCGCAGATAGTACTGCCGCACCAGGCCGTTGAAATTGATCGGCGCGGAGGTGCCGGCGTAGATCTGGAAGTCGGTCACCTCGGGCAGCGCGGCGATCGATGCCGCCAGCTCGTCGAGCACGCGGCCGGTCTCCTCGAGTGCGGTGCCCTCCGGCATGTCCACGACGACCTGGAACTCCGACTTGTTGTCGAACGGCAGCATCTTCATGACGACCCACTGCAGCACGACCAGCGAGACCGCGAGCAGGATCGCCACCAGCGTGCCGAAATAGAGCTTGTGCCGATGCGACCGCGCATCGTTGCCGCGCAGGAACGGCGCGATGACGCGCTCGAAGAAGCGCTGCAGACGCGAGTCCTTGCCCGGCTCCGAATGCGCGGCCGCATGCGAACGCGACAGCAGGCGCTTCGACAGCCACGGCGTGAAGACGAGTGCGATCGCGAGCGAGATCAGCATGCCCATGCTGGCGTTGATCGGGATCGGGCTCATGTACGGCCCCATCAGTCCCGAGACGAACGCCATCGGCAGCAGTGCCGCGATCACCGTGAACGTCGCCAGGATCGTCGGCCCGCCGACTTCGTCGACGGCGCGCGGGATCAGTTCGCCGAGGCTGTCGCCACCGAGGCTCATGTGCCGGTTGATGTTCTCGACGACGACGATCGCGTCGTCCACCAGGATGCCGATCGAGAAGATCAACGCGAACAGCGAAACACGGTTGATCGTGAATCCCCAGCCCCACGACGCGAACAGCGTCGCCGCGAGCGTGATGATCACCGCGGCGCCGACCACGACGGCCTCGCGCCAGCCCACGGTCAACCAGACCAGCAGCACCACCGAGGCCGTCGCGAACATCAGCTTCTGGATCAGTTTCTGCGCCTTGTCATTCGCAGTCTCGCCGTAGTCGCGGGTGACGGTGACCTCGACGCCGTCCGGGATGAACGTGCCGCGCAGCATCTCGATCCGTTCGAGCACCGAACGGGTCACGTCGATCGCGTTCTCGCCGGGCTTCTTCGAGACGGCGATGGTCACGGCCGGCGCCGTGCCCTCGAGCTCGACACCCCGCTGCGCCGCCGCCGGGCCGGCACCGAAAATCACGTACTGCTCGGGCTGGTCGGGTCCGGCGCGGACTTCGGCCACGTCCTGCAGGTAGACGGGACGTCCGTCATGGACTGCGACGACGAGCTGCGCGATCTCGTCACGGTCGGCGAGGAACTCGCCGGCCTGCACTGGAACGCTGGCGCCGCCGGCGACCGAGGTGCCCGCGTGCTGCACGACGTTGGCCGCCTGCAGCGAGCCGATCAGCTCGTTGACCGTCAGGCCGTGGCCGGCGAGACGCTGCGGATCGAGCGTCACGTGCACCGTCTGGTCGGGGCCGCCGATCGTGTAGACGTTGCGCGTGCCCGGGACGCGCTGGATCTCCGCCTCGATCGCGTGCGCGACCTGGCGCAGCTCGTGGGCGCCGCGGTCCGGGTCGCGGGTCCACAGCGTCAGGCTCAGCACCGGCACGTCGTCGATGCCCTTGGGCCGCACCAGCGGGGGCAGGATGCCGACGCCGGCCGGCCGCCAGTCCTGGTTGGAGTAGATCGCGTTGTAGAGCCGCACGATCGCGTCGGTACGCTCCTCGCCGACCTCGAACTGCACCGTGATCACCGCGGCGCCCGGACGCGACACCGAGTGGATGTGCTTGACGCCGGAGATCTCGGCGAGCACCCGCTCCATCGGCGTGGTGACGAGGCTCTCGACCTGCTCCGAACCGGCGCCCGGGAACGGCACGATGACGTTCGCCATCGTCACGTTGATCTGCGGCTCCTCCTCGCGCGGCGTGACGGCGACGGCAAACAGTCCGAGCAGCAGCGCCGAGATCCCGAGCAGCGGCGTGAGCTCGCTGTCGAGGAACAGCCGGGCGAGGCGCCCGCTGATGCCGAGCTTCTCAGTCATGCTGCGGCGCCGGCTGGCGGGCCCTCAGGCCGGCCGCGGCCGGATCGAGCGCAATCCGCTCGCCGGCCACCAGTCCCGCGAGAATCTCGACGCGATCGCCGCGCACGTGGCCAAGACGCACCTGCCGCAGCGACGGCCGCGCGTCGGGCGCGACGACGTACACGGCCCGCATCTCGCTGCGCTCGACGATCGCCGTGCGCGGCACGAGCAGCCGCTCGGCCTCGCCGAGCACGAGCCCGACCTTGACGAACATGCCGGGCGCGAGTCCTTGCAGGCCGGCGGGCAGGTCGAAGCGGGCGCGAAACGTGTTCGACTCCGACTGCGCCGCCGGAAACAGCGTGAGGCTCGTCGTCGCGACGCGCTGGCCGTCGACGTAGACGGCCGCCTTGCGGAGTTGGCGTACCTGCTCGATCACGCTCTGCGGCACGTCCACGACGACGCGCAGCGCGTCGAGCGACGCGCCGGTCATCAGCGGCGTGCCGGGAGCGACGACCTCGCCGACCCGGACGTGCTTCTGCGTGACGACACCGCCGTAGGGCGCGCGAATCTCGGTGTACGAGACCCCCTCGCGCGCGGCGTCGAGCCCCGCCCGGGCCGCCACGAGCCGAGCGACGGCCGCGTCGCGCCCGGCGCTCGCCTCGTCGAACGTCGCCTTGGCGACGACACGGCGCTGGTACATGTCACTAATGCGCTCGTAACGGGACTGCGCCTCGGCCTCACGCGCCGTCGCCTCCTTCAATGCGGCTTGCGCCTGGGAGAGCCCGGCCACCTGCTCGGTGCTGCGGATGCGGACGATCAGCGCGCCGGCCGGCACCAAGTCGTTGACGTCGAACAGGACCTCGGTGACACGGCCGGCGGTCTGCGCCGAGACCGTGGCCTGGTTCACCGCCTCGACCGTGCCATCGAGCAGCCGTTCGGTGGGCGTGGATTCGGCGGCGACGAGCAACGTCTCGAGCGGCGCCTGTTCCGCAGGAGGCTTCGCGGCCGCAGGCCACGCGGCGGGCATGGACAGCGTGCCCGCGAGCACCGTCAGCACTGCGAATGCGCGCAGCTCAGGCCGAGGTCGAGTCATCGGGGCTTCCTCGCGGATCAGAACGCGGCGCCCGGCCGGATGCCGAGCCGCTTCAGGATCAGCGCGAGCGGGCAGAAGCCCGTGAAGGCCGACTGGAACAGGTTGGCGCCGACGAAGGCCGTGAACCAGAACCAGTACGGACTGACGTACAGGCCCAGCAGCAGGCTCGCGAGGATCATCAGGCCGGCGAACGCCAGCACGATTCGGTCGATGCTCATGCGTGGATCTCCGTTGCGGGTTTCAGCGCCGGCCGTCGTCGACGACGCGACCGGTCTGCGGGTCGATGCGGATCACGGGCAGCCCGGCCGCCTTCCAGGCCTGGATGCCGCCCGCGAGGTGCGTGAGGTGCCCGTGGCCGGCGGCCTGCAGCTTGTGCGCAGCCATCGTCGAGCGCTTGCCCGAGCCGCACTGCAGCACGAGCTTGCGCCCCTCGGTGGGCAGCGCTTTCGGGTCGAACGTGGACAACGGGTAGAGCAGCGCGCCGTGGATGCGCTCGAACGCGAACTCGTTGGCTTCGCGGACGTCGACGAGCAGGATCTCGCCGTTGGCGAGCCAGGCGTGAACCTGCTCGGGGGTGGCGTCGGTGAGGCTTTTGTCGTGATGCATTTGCAGTGGCCGTAGTGATGGATCAGGAATGGGAAGTCGGCAACGGGCGGCCGATGACGTTGAGCGGCACCTTCAGGTAGCTCACGCCATCGGGCTCGGCAGGCGGCAGGAAGCCGGCGCGGATGTTGACCTGCACCGACGGGATGATCAGGTTCGGGACGTCGAGCGTCGCATCGCGCTTGCGGCGCATCGCCACGAAATCCGCCTCGGGCGTGTCCGCACGGACGTGGATGTTCGCGGAGCGCTGCTCGCCGATCGTCGTTTCGCAGCGAACCTCGCGGCCGCCGGGCGAGTAATCGTGGCAGACGAACACGCGCGTGGCCTCGGGCAAGTCATAGAGGCGCTGGATCGATCGGTACAGTTCCGCGGCGTCGCCGCCCGGGAAGTCGCAGCGCGCCGAACCGCCGTCGGGCATGAATACCGTGTCGCCCACGAACAACGCGTCGCCGAACAGGTAGGAAACGCTGTCGCTGGTGTGGCCAGGCGTCGCGATGACGCGGCCTGCGATCCCGCCGATTTCGACGGTCTCGCCGTCGGCCAGTAACCGGTCGAACTGGCGGCCGTCCGGCTGGAATTCGTCATCCAAGCCGAACAGGCGTTTGAACGTGGCCTGCACCTGGCGAATGCCCTGACCGATGGCGATCTGGCCGCCGGCGCGAGCCTTGAGGTAGGGTGCCGCGGAAAGGTGGTCGGCGTGCGCGTGGGTCTCGAGGATCCATCGCAGGCTGAGGCCAGCCGACTCGAGATGGGCCAGGATCTCGTCGGCGGAGGCCGTGCCGGTGCGCGCGGACCGCCAGTCGTAGTCCAGCACCGGATCGATGACGGCCGCCTCGCGGGTGGCCGGGTCGGCGACCACGTAGGTCCACGTGCTGGTCGGCTTGTGGAAGATCGGCGTGACGCTGGGTGGCATCGCGAGTTCCGGTCCTGTGTGTGGAGGGGCACAATATTAGCTGTTGCTAAATTAGTCAAGTCTGAAATACAATCGTCGCCAGCCACGGAGTACGTCCCCATGCCACCCGCCGCCCGACGCAGTTCCAGCCCCACGGACACGATCGAAATCGATCCGGGCCAGATGCAGGCGCACCTCGCGGAGGCCGCCCAGCTGCTCAAGGCGCTCGGCAACGAGCAGCGACTGCACATCCTCTGCAACCTGCTCGAGGGACCCCTGTCGGTCGGCGAACTCAACCAACGGCTCGAGCTGAGCCAGTCGGCGTTGTCGCAGCACCTCGCGCTGCTGCGTGAGTCGGGACTGGTGGACACACGTCGCGAGGCGCAGACGATCTACTACTCGTTGCCCGACGGCCCGGTGATCCGCGTGATGGCGCTGCTGCAGGACGTCTATTGCGCCGCCGACCCGAACGCTCTATCCGGCGACGACTCGGGCGCGGGCCGCGCCCGCTGCGAAGACTGACGCGCGGGACTCCATAGCATGCTGCTGGCATTGCTCGGCGCGCTGGCGATCGGGCTCAGCCTGGGGCTGCTGGGCTCCGGCGGCTCGATCCTGACCGTGCCGGTGCTGCACTACCTCGTCGGCCAACCCGAGAAGCTCGCGATCGGTGGCTCACTGCTGGTCGTGGGATTGATCGCCGCGGCGGCTTGCGTGCCCTATGCGCTCCACCGGCAGGTCGACTGGCGTAACGTGGCGTGGTTCGGCTTGCCCGGCATGGCCGGCGCGTGGTTCGGCGCCTGGCTGGCGCACTGGGTGCCGGGCGCAGCGCAACTCGCGCTGTTCGCGGGCGTGATGCTCGTGGCTGCCTGGCGCATGTTGCGGGCCGGCGTCACCAGCCGTCCTGACCACGAAGCAAGACGGGTGACTGTGATCGCCGGCGGCACCGCGGTGGGACTGTTGAGCGGCCTCGTCGGCGTCGGCGGCGGGTTCCTGATCGTGCCGGCACTGGTGCTGCTCGCCGGCGTGCCGATGGCGAGTGCCGTCGGAACCAGCCTCGCCGTGATCACGCTGAATTCCTTCACCGGCTTCGCGAAATACCTGCGCGTGCTCGACGCCCAGGGCCTCGACCTCGACTGGCCGGTGCTGCTGGCCGTCGCCGCCGTCGGCATCGTCGGCAGCTTTGCCGGGCATCGTCTTGGGCGGCGGCTGCCGCAGGCGACGCTGCGCAAGGCCTTCGGCGTGCTGCTCGTCGTGATGGGAATCTTCATCGCCGTGGACGCGGGTCCGCGGCTGCTCGACTGACGACGCGGGCTACTGGCCCTGGCCTTCCAGCTGGACGAGCCGCTGCTCGAGGGCGGCGAGCTTCTCGCGCGTGCGCTTCAGCACCGCCGCCTGCACGTCGAACTCCTCCCGCGTGACCAGGTCGAGTTTCGCGAGCTGCGACTGCAGCACGCCCTTGAAGTTCTGCTCGAGGTCGCGCCGCAGCGCCATCACGCTTTCGGGGACCGATCCAGCGAGGCGGCGGGCGAGGTCGTCGATGAGTCGGGGGTCGAAGGGCATGGTGGAGCGGATAGCGGATAGCGGATAGCGGATAGTTTAAGAGGTGACGAGCCGGCGTGCGCGGCCAGTGGTGGGGCCCGGAGAAGCACCCGGCGGACGAGGGAC
>Ga0209262_10000488_pt1 | contig 17838 bp, 14 predicted proteins | sample Lowcelwee11metaG_FD_187171 | JGI IMG/M metagenome (GOLD analysis project Ga0209262, IMG submission 187171) | Freshwater pond sediment microbial communities from the University of Edinburgh, under environmental carbon perturbations - Low... | ecosystem: Environmental > Aquatic > Freshwater >...
CGCGCTCGCTTTGAAAAGCAGAATCTTTGGCCTCCCGCACCCGCTGACGGCCCGCTGGGACAGCCCCGGAGACAGCCCCGGAGACAGCCGCTCGGGCGGACACGTGACCGGCGCGACGATCCGGTGGACGGTGAATACATGTCGCACCACATGGCGCTGCGGCGGCTCACGGCGGCGGCTCACGACGGCGCCAGATCTCGACCTTGCCGACGGTCAGCCGACGGTCGCGCTCGTAGGCGGCGGCGAGGAACCGGCGCAGCGCCGCGAAGCGCTCGCGCGGGACGCTGCCGCCGAGCACGATGAAGGCCGGGCGGGTGGTGTCGAGGTCGTGCAGCAGCGCCGCCGCGTGAGGGCTGTTCGGCAGCAACGTCAGCGGCGCGGCCGGGCGGCGCCAGGTGTCGTCCTCGAAGCGCGTCAGCAGCCCGGGGGTCTTGTAGATCGGGCTCGCCGAGAGCCGGCCGCTGTACGCGTACACGCCCCACAAGTGCCAGCCCCACACCCAGATGCGCTCGCCCGGCGCGCTGTGAGCGGCGATGTGCGCGGCGAGCTTGCGGGCCCCCTCGTCGTGCGGCTGGGCCCGATCCTGCCGCGTCGCATTCAGCTGCAGGCCGGCGCGCGCGAGCAGCAGCGCGAGCACGGGCCCGGCGAGCCAGCGGACCCCGCCTCCGCGCCACGGCTGCGGGCCGAGCAGGCCCCAGGGGACCGCGGCGAGCAGGCACATCGGCGGCAACGCGGCCAGGAAATAACCCTTGTAGAAGCGCAGCCCGACCGCGGCGCCCGCGAGCCCGGCGGCGGCCCAGACGACGAGCAGGCGCAGGGCGGCCCGCTGCGACGGGCCCAGGTCGCGCGGCCGCGCGGCCACGGCGAAGCCGGCGAGCGCGAGCGGCAGCGCCAGGAAGTACAGCGTCGCGGCCAGGACCTCCCACGCGGCGCTGGCGAGCGGCACCTCGGCGTGATGTTCGATGTACGCCATGCCCCACGCGCTGCCGGCGTAGCCGGCGATCAGCGCGCCGAGGTGGCCGCGCGCGAGGTAGTGCAGGGCGATCGGCGCGTGCGCGAGCAAGAAGCCGAGCAGCACCCCGAGGCCCGCCCGCACATCCAGTCCGCCGCGCGCCTCGCTCCGGGCTCGCCAGAGCGCGTGGGCCAGCGCCGGCACCAGCACGATCCCCGCCGGCTGCTTGAACAGCGTCGCCGCCCCGCACAGCGCCCCGCTCAAGAGCCATGTCCCAAAGGTCATGGCTGAAGGGACAGCCTCGCGCTCGCGGCGGAGGCCCGCGGCGAGCGCGAGCAGCACGGCCGCGACCTGGGGCAGCAGGGCCCAGGTGACGTAGTTGGCGTCCATGCTGTCGAGGTGGGCGTCGTGGAGGGCGAACAGGGCGGCGGCGAGGACGGCGGCGAGGGGGCCCCACAGGCGCCAGGCCAGGGCGGCGACCAGGGCGAGCGAGGCGATGCCGACGAGGTTGGCGAGCAGCTGGAGCGTTGCGATGTCGCGGCCCTCGGGGCCGGCGAGCAGGGCGGCGAGGTAGAAGCTGCCGGGGGCCTTGAACTCGACGCTGTCGACGTAGGGCAGGCCGCCGCTGCGCAGGAGCATCGCGTTGTAGAGGATGCCGCCGACGTCGTGCGAGGCGAAGCGACCCTGGGTGAGGCCCGGCCAGCGGATGGCGACCGAGATCGCGGCGATCGTGGCGATGGCGGCCGCTGCGCTGAGCTTCGCGGAGATCCCGCGTCGACCGGTCTGCTGCACCGGCGGGAGCATACGCCGAGGGCGCGGGCTCGCGCGACCGTGGTGACATCACCGGCTCGGATCGCCGCGGCGGCCGGGTCCGGCAATGGGACACGATGTGCGCGAGCGTCCGGATCCCGCTCGCGACGGCGGTTGCCGGCCGGCCGCTGCGGCCGGCCATGAACGGCGTCCGGGTGGGGCTATGGCGCAGTTCACGGATCTGCTCACAAACGCGCCGCTGCGCGTTCGCGTGGCTTGTCAGGGTCGAGGTGCCGTTGTCTAGTGCGCTGTATGGCATCCACTGCTGCTCGTGTGAGGCTGGTCGGCGGCTTGCTGCTCGTCGCGTGCTCGGTCGGTCAAGACCTCGATTCTGACACCCGCCCCGTCAGCACCACGATCCCGACCAGCATGTCGGCGACCGCCAGCAGCGGCAGCGAGACCGGGACCACCGCCGACGCATCCAGCACCGACGCCGGCACCACCGAGGCCGTCACCACCGAACCGGAGACGACCTCGACCAAGATGACCGAGGACATGTGCGAGCCCGGCGCGGCGTTCTGCATGTGCAAGGCCGGGGTCTGCGACGACGGGCTGTCGTGCATCGGCGCGCTGTGCCAGCCTTACCTGTGCGGCAACGGCGTGCTCGAGCTGCTCGAGACCTGCGACGACGGCAACGACATCACCACCGATGACTGCCAGCCGGACTGCTCGGCGTCGGTCTGCGGCGACGGCTTCGTGCACGCCGGCGTCGAGGCCTGCGACCTGGGCCCGGTCAACAGCAACGAGGGGGCCTGCAAGCTCGACTGCGCGCTGCAGGTCTGCGGCGACGGCTTCGTCGGGCCCGGTGAGGCCTGCGACGACGGCAACGACGTCGACGCCGACGCCTGCACCAACAGCTGCGCGCTGGCCAGCTGCGGCGACGCGGTGGTGCAGGAGGGCGAGGCCTGCGACGACGGCAACGACAGCAACAGCGACGCCTGCCTGACCAGCTGCGTCGTGGCGGTCTGCGGCGACGGTCAGGTGCAGACCGGCGTCGAGGCCTGCGACGACGGCAACGCCAGCAACGGCGACGCCTGCCTGACCACCTGCGCGGAGGCGAAGTGCGGCGACGGTCAGGTGCACGCGGGCGTCGAGGCCTGCGACGACGGCAACGCCAACCCGGCGGACGGCTGCGACAACAGCTGCAAGAAGGTCGCGCAGCTGATCGGCAGCTACGACGTCAACAGCGGGCCGGCCTGGGGCTCCAACCCGCCGACCTACACCTGCAAGGAGGCCTGCGCCAAGCTCTACGGCGGGAGCTTCAGCGACTACGCCTGCTCGACGGTCAACGGCCAGATCAACGGCCAGGCTTTCCTCAGCGGCTACGCCGACGCGACGTACTGCACCACGCCGCAGGACGACGACTTCAAGGTCAACACCACCTACAACTGCGGCCAGTTCGGCTGCTCCTACTCGGCCTTCGTCGCCGACAACTGCTTCAACAGCATCAACTACTGCTGGAAGCCCTGAGCGCCGCGCGGGTCGTCCGGCGCGCGCTCACTTGCCGCCGGGCGGCTCGTCGACGCGGTCGCCGGGGTTGCCGATGTCCTGGGTCTCCAGCGCCGGCTGGTCGGCGCCGGGCGTCGGCTTCATGCGCTCGGGGTTGCCGACCCAGTCGATGACCGGGTCGATGGTCTCCGGCTCGCGCTCGTCGGGCGCCTCGCTGGCTGCGCGATCCGGCGAGGTGCGCGCGCAGCCGCCGAGGGCCAGCCCGAGCGAGCAGAGGATGAACGTGAGCTTGGTGGACGCTTGCATGAGTGGGTCGTGGCCGCGATCGATCGTGCGGGCCACGCGGGCGCGGCGGCGCGGTGCGGGCGCGGATGCTCGTCGCTGGTGAGGCGAGCGCCGGGCCGCTCACGGCGAGGCGAGTTCGGCGATCGGTCGCGTGAAGCGCCCGCGGGTGCGCGGGCACCACCCCACCGAGCAACATCGGTGCATGGGCATCGTATGAAGGATCGGCACGCGGGCTCAGGCCTCGCGCGCCCACCGGCTCTCGAGGCCGGCCCAGTCGATCTCGGCCTGCAGCTGCGACAGCACCGCGTAGAGCCCGAAGCGCAGGCGAAACAGGAACAGCAGCCGCGCCGGCAGCTCGAGGCCGATGATCGCCCGCTTGTCGCGCAGCAGGTTGCGGGCGCCGAGGCCCTCGTCGGCGGCGATCCTTCGCGCGCCCGGGTGCAGCAGCGGGCCGAAGAAGCTGCGCAGCAGCTCGCGCAGGTGGGCCCTCGACTTCGCGTCGCGCGGGGGCCGGCCGCCCAGCGCGGTGATCGCGGCGACGATCGCTCCGGGGTCGTCGTCGCGGGTCGCCGCGGCCAGGCCCGCGAAGCCGCGGCGCAGCGTCGGCTCGAAGCTGCGGACGCAGCCGAAGTCGTAGACGATCACCGGGCCGTCGTCGCGGATCGCAAAGTTGCCGGGGTGCGGGTCGCCGTGGAACAGGCCGTCGCGGTACAGCGTGCGCATCCAGAAGCGAAACAGCGCCGCGCCGACGGCGTCGCGTCGGCCCTGGTCCGGCGCGCTGGCCAGGAACTCGGCGAGCGAGCGGCCGGGGGTCCAGCGGGTGACCAGCACGCGCCCGGCCGACCACGCGGCCTCCACCGCCGGGACCACGAGCTCCGGGTCGTCGGCGAACAGGCGCGCGAAGTGCTGCTGGCGGCGGCCCTCGAGCGGGAAGTCGCACTCCTCGAGGAAGGCGCTGCGGGCCTCCTCGATCATGCCGGTGATGCTCGCGGCCCCGGCGATCGCGGCGAACACCTTGCCGACGCTGGCGGTGCGAAAGTCGGCGGCCAGCGCCTCCTCCACGCCGGGGTGGCGGACCTTCACCGCGACCTCGGTGCCGTCCGGCAGGCGCCCGCGGTGGACCTGACCGATGCTGGCGACCGCTACTGGCGCCCGCTCGAGCCCGGCGATCAAGGCGTCGGCCCGCTCGCCCAGCGCCTCGCGCAGGACCGCGGCGACGACGGCGAAGCCGGTCCCCGGGGCCGCGGTCTGCAGCAGCGAGAACATGCCCCGCAGCTCCTCCGGTACGCCCTGGTCGATGTAGCCGAGCATCTGGCCCATCTTCATCGCCACGCCCTTGAGCCCGCCGAGCCGCTGCACGATCGTCCGCACCGCCGCGGGGTCGACGGCCTCCCCACGCTGCCCGCGCAGCAGCAGCGAGCCCACCCCCATCGCGCTGCGCCCGGTCTGCCACAGCCGGCCGAAGCCCGAGGTCGGCACCGCGGCCTCGCTCGCCAGCAGCTCGACCCGCAGCTCGTCGGCGGGCCGCGCCTCGCGCTTCGCACCTGTCTCGCTTGTCATGTCCGCTCCGATTGTGATAGTGACTATCATGTGAGAGAGACTATCGAAAGTCCAGTGGACGGTCGCGGACGGCGTCGGCTGGCGGCGATGGCCCGGGTCCAGGCCGTGGCGCTGGAGCTATTCGAGCAGCGCGGCTTCGACGGGGTGCCGATCGAGGAGATCGCGCGGGCCGCGGAGGTCGGGCCGGCGACCATCTATCGCAACTTCGGCGACAAGGAGCGCATCGTGCTGTGGGACGAGTACGACCCGATGCTGCTCAAGGCGCTGGCGCGCGAGCTCGAGCAGCACGCGGTGCTCGAGGCGGTGCCCCGGGCCCTGGCGACCTCGCTGGCCCGGATCTACCGCGAGGACCGCGAACGCATCCTTCGCCGCGCCCGCCTGATCCGTCGCACGCCGGCGCTGCAGCTGGCGAGCGCCGCGGACCTGCAGGCGCTGCGCGCCGCGCTGGCGACGGTGCTGCTCGCCTCGGGTCGCGCCCGCGACGGGCTCGCGGCGCGGGTGTTCGCGGGGGCCGTGGCGGCGGCGATGGAGGCGGGCATCGATCGCTGGCTCGACGGTGATGGACGCGAGGCGCTGTCGCGCTGCTTCACCCGCTCCTTCGAGCGGCTGCGTCGGCTCGCCGAGGCATGACAGCCGCGTGACGGCTACAGGCTGACCTGGCGCAGCGCGACGCTGAGGTCGCCGTTTTGATAGGGCACCCGGTCGGCGGGGCGCGCCAGGACCAGCGCGCGCGAGCCTGCGGGCAGCTCGGGGAGGCCGTCGGCGAGCAGCCAGCCGTCGGCGCCGCGAAGCTCGGCGACCAGCGGCACGCCCTCGTCGGGCGGGCCGTGGATGATGAGCAGGCGCTGACCGGAGGGGGTCGTGCGCAGCTTGTCGGGGTCGAGCGTGCGGCCGCCGACCTGCAGCGAGGTGAGGCCCGCGGGGAGCATGACGATCAGCAGGCGCGCGCCCGGGCGCGCGCGCAGGGTGCCGGTGACGTGGCGCAGCTCGTCCGTCGATCTCGAGGTGGTGCGCTCGAGGCTCGGCCCGAGCGCCGCGCCGAGCCCGGCCGGGGCGGCGAGCAGCGGGCTCTGCGACCAGGGCAGGGCCGCGCTGGACTCCCAGAGCGCGAGCGCGGCGAACTCGGCGGGCAGGGGATCGGCGGTGCGGCCGGTCTCGAGCACGTGGCGAGCCTCGCCGCGGTCGAGGTCCTGGACGTGGAGGATGTTGAGCTTGCCGGGGAGCTCGGCGGTGAACTGCGGAGCGCGCACGGTGAGCAGTCCGAGGACGGCGGTGGCGAAGGCGAGCAGGCCGAGGAGGCCGCGGCCCTCGTGTTCATCTCCCGTCTCGGCGAACGCGGGGGCGATGGCGCTGCAGATCAGGCCGATGATGCCGCCGACGACCAGGGGCACGAGGCCGAGGGCCTCGATGATGGCCGGGACCAGCGGGGTCCACAGCATCAGCGCGAGCGCACCGGCGGCGCCGCAGACGAGCGCCAGCGGGCCCCCGCGCTCGCCCGCGATCAGCAGACCGGGCCCCGCGAGCAAGGTCGGGGCGATCCACAGGATGCTCGCGCCCGGCACCAGCCAGGCGACCACGCCGGCGAACAGCGCCCAGATCAGCCACACGCCGAGCGCCTGCGCCTGCGCGCCGACGTGGCGCGCGACGAAGCGCAGCACCAGCACCGCGGCGAAGCTCGCGGCCAGGGCCGCGGTCAGGGCGGGCAGCATCATGCCCGCGGGGTACAGGCCGCGCGGACCGGTCGCGGCCTCGAGCAGCGAGTGGGCACCGAGGGCCGCGGCGGCGCCGAGCACCGGGGCGAGCAGGGCCGACGCGGCGGCGGCGGCGACGGCGAACACGGACAGGCGCGCGCGTCGGCGTGCGCCGTCGATGGCGAGCAGCACGAGCGCGAAACCGAGGCCGGCGAGCGGGAGGTTGAGGATGGCGGGCCAGCGCAGGAGCACGAGGCCGAGGAGGTCGGCGTAGCTGGCGTTGCCGGCGGCGGGTTCGGGTGGTGCGTCGAGGAGGGCCCGGGCCGCGCCGAGCACGGCGTCGCCGGCCTGTTGCACGCTGCCGGGGTCGAGGTGCTCGAGGTTGTCGAGCGGCGTGTGATAGCGACGGACCGCGCCGAGGAACGCGAAGTTGAGGCCCTGTGCGCCGGCCCGCTTGAACACGCTGAGGTCGGTGTCGTTGGGGAGGAGGCGGTAGATCTCGTAGCTGAGGGACTGGGCGCTGGGCTGGTCGACGCCGGCGGCGAAGCGGGCGATCAGGCCGGCGTTGCCGTCGCTGGTCTCGAACATCCGCGCGGCCCCGCCGGTCCCGCGCGCCTCGATGTTCAGAACCGGGCCGACCTCGGCGAAGGCCGGGCTCTGCGTGAACAGCTGCGCGCCGAGCAGGCCCACCTCCTCGCCGTCGGTGAACAGCGCCATCAACGACCTCGCCGGCGGACCGTCCGCGAGCAGGGCCCGCAGCGTCTCCAACACCACCGCGACGCCGTGACCGTCGTCCGCCGCCCCGGGCCCGGCGCCCACCGAGTCGTGGTGCGCGAGCAACAACAACGCCGGGCCGGGCGCGCGGCCCTTGACCCGCACCAGCACGTTGACCACCGGCGCGCAGGAGCCCTCGTTGCACATGAAGCCCCGCTGCTCCTCGGGCGTGAGGCCGAGCGCGACCAGCTCGGCGAGCAGTCGGCTCCGCACCGCGGCGTTGGCGACGCTGCCGACCGGGTGCGGCGCCTCGTCGCCGAGCAGCACCGCGAGCCGCTCGCGCGCGCGCGTGGCCGAGAACACGTGACCGGGCGCGTCCGCCGGGCTCGGCTCGGGCGGCCTGGCGCACCACAGGGCGAGGACCGCGGCGCCGAGGCACGCGAGGAGGACCAGGAGGCGAGCGCGGGCGGTCAGCACAGCTCGATGGTAGGGCTCGCTCCTGGCGGCTTCAACCGCGGCCTCCGGGGCACCGCTGGCCGAAGGGCGCCCGGGCCCCGGGATTCATCGTTTGCGTGCTTGTCGAGGAGGGGGGCGCAGTCTGGCGAGGAGGACCTCGCCGAGGTGTGCGCGCGCACCGACGAGGTCGGTCCGACCGGGCGATTACTCGTGGTCGTACTCGTGGTTGTAGCGGTGGGCGTCGACGTCGGTGTTGACCCACCGGATGGTGCCGGTGGTGCTGCGCAGGGCCAGGCTTTGCAGGTGGAGGCGGGTGCCGATGCGGCGCACGCCCTTGAGGAGCGGGCCGCTGGTGACGCCGGTGGCGACGAACAGGACATCGCCGCGAACGAGGTCGTGTACGCCGAGCAGCTTGTCCGGGTCCTTCATGCCCATGCCGATCGCCCGCACCCGCTCTTCCTCGCTGCGAAACTGCAGCCGGCCCTGGAACTCGCCGCCCATGCAGTGCACGGCCGCGGCCCCGAGCACGCCCTCCGGCGCGCCGCCGATCCCGTAGACCATGTCGATGCCGCTCTTGGGGATGCAGGTCGCGACCACGGGCGCGACGTCGCCGTCGGTGATGAGGAGGATGCGGGCGCCCGCGGCTCGCAGCTCCTGGATCAGGTTCTCGTGGCGCGGTCGGTCGAGCACGACGACCGTGAGCTCGTCGGGGCGACGACCCTTCGCGGCCGCGAGCGCCCACAGGTTGTCGCGCGGCGACTTCTCGAGCGAGATCTTGCCCTTGCCCTCCGGGCCGCAGGCGATCTTGCTCATGTACGTGTCCGGGGCGTTCAACAGGTGGCCCTTGTGCGCGACGGCCAGCACCGCCAGCGCGCCCGGCAGACCGTTGGCGCACAGGTTGGTCCCCTCGAGCGGGTCGACGGCGATGTCGACCTCGAGCAGCTTCGGGTCGTTGGGGCCGACCTTCTCGCCGATGAACAGCATCGGCGCCTCGTCGCGCTCGCCCTCGCCGATGACGATCGTGCCGCGCGCGGGCACCCGCTCGAAGGCCGAGCGCATCGCCTTGACCGCGGCCGCGTCGGCCGACATGCCGTCTCCGCGGCCGATCTGCGCCGAGGCAGAGATCGCGGCCGCCTCGGTCACGCGCGTGTACTCCAGAACTAGTGTGCGGTCCATGGTGTCTCCTCGGAGCGACTGCTTCAGTCGGCTATCAGTCGGATGGTTGATCGGGAGGGGCTAATGATGGGGCGAACGACGCGAAGGTCGCCCGCAGGTCGTCCGGGAAGCGCGTCGGCCTCCCGTCGGTGAGGTGGATGCAACAGTGGCAGGTCTCGGCGTACAGCACCGTCAGGCGCTCGCGCAGGCCCTCGCGGTCGCCCGGCTCGACGCAGACGTGATAGCCGAAGCGCAGCCGCGCGAAGCTCAGCTCGGCGATGCCGACGTGCACCGAGAGCAGGTCGTCGTAGCGCGCCGGCGCGAGGTAGCTGATCGCCAGGTCGGTCAGCGGCATGCCGAGACCCTGGGCCTCGACCTTCGCGTAGGTGTGCCCGAGCCCGCGCATGAACTCGACCCGCGCGGCCTCGAGGAAGCGCGGATAGGTGCCGTGGTACACGACGCCCATCTGGTCGGTGTCGGCGTAGATCACCCGCTGGCGAACCGCGAGGCGCAGGTCCGGGGCGGGCGGCTTGGTCATCCGGGGCGTACGGGCCATCGCTCGGCGCCAGGGTACCGGAGCTTGCGGGGGCGCGCGCGGGCGCGCCAGTGAGTTAGGCCCGGCTCGACTTCACGCAGTTCAGCACAGCGCCGCGGGCAGCAGGCGGATGTGCGTCGGCGGGGCCGCGAGCTCCGGGGAGGTCGCCAGCTCGGCGAGCGCGGCCTGCATGGCTCGCTCGGCGACGGCCTCGGTCAGGATGATCATCGGCACCGGGCCCGCGCCGGCCCGCTCCTGGATCATCCGCGCGATGCTGACGCCGTGGCGCCCGAGGCAGGTCGCGACCCGGCCGAGCACGCCGGGGAGGTTCGGCACGTGTACGCACAGGTAATGCTCGTGCTCGAGGGCGTCGGTCGAGGTCGGTGCGACGTCGCGGACCGCGGGGGGGGCCGCCGGAGCGACGCCCGCCAGCAGGTCGCGTGCGACCTCCAGGAGGTCGGAGACGACGGCGACGGCGGTCGGCATCATGCCGGCGCCGCGGCCGTAATACAGGCTGCGGCCGAGCGCCCGCGACTCGACGAGCACCGCGTTGTAGGCCCCGGCGACGCTGGCGAGCACGTGGCCGCGGGGCACGAGGGTCGGGTGCACGCGCAGGCACGGGCCATGCGGAGCGTCGTGCGCGAGGGCGAGGCTCTTGATCACGTAGCCGAGCTCGGCCGCGGCGCGGATGTCGAGGGCGGAGACGCCGGTGATGCCCTCGGTGGGAATTGCGTGGGGGTCGACGCGGGCGCCGAAGGCGACGAGCGCGAGCAGGGCGAGCTTGTGGGCCGCATCGCCGCCGCCCACGTCGAGGCGAGGATCGGCCTCCGCGTAGCCGGCGGCCTGCGCGGCCTGCAGCGCCTCGGAGAAGCCGGCGCCGCTGCGGGTCATCGCGTCGAGGATGTAGTTGGAGGTGCCGTTGACGATCCCCACGATCGCCTCGATGCGATCGCTGGCGAGGCCCTCGCGCAGGCTGCGGAGGATCGGGATGCCGCCGGCGACGGAGCCCTCGAAGTAGACCACGCGGTTGCGGGCGGCGGCCTCGGCGAAGATCTCGGCGCCGCACTCGGCGAGCACGGCCTTGTTGGCGGTGACGACGTGCTTGCAGTTGCGCAGCGCCGCGAGGATCAGGCTGCGCGCCGGTTCGATGCCGCCGATCAGCTCGATGACGACGTCGATCGCGGGGTCCGACACGATCGCGTGCGGGTCGTCGGTCAGCAGCGCCGGGTCGAGCAAGACCTCGCGCGCGCGCCCGAGATCCCGCACTGCGATCCGGCGCACATCGAGCGCGGCGCCGAGGCGCGCCTTGATCTCGACGCGCCGCTCCTGCAACAGACGCAGGGTGCCGGCGCCGACCTGGCCGAGCCCGAGGATCCCGATCGTGACGCTGCGCATGTGCGGCCGACGGTAGCGGGCAGGACCAGCGCCGGTCAACCACGGGCCTCGGCGTGTAGAGTGCGCCGCCCATGCCGAACGCGCCGCGCTCCGTACCCCAGGGTAAAACTCTCGTCACCGGCGCGGCCGGGCACGTCGGCGCCAACCTCGTGCGCAGGCTGCTCGCCGACGGGGTCGACGTGCGCGTGCTGGTCCACCCGAAGCACAACAACCGCGGCGTCCAGGGCCTGCCGGTCGAGGTCGTCGAGGGCGACCTGCGCGACGCCGACGCGGTGCGCCGGGCGGTGAGCGGCTGCGTGCGCGTGTATCACACCGGCGCGAAGGTCTCGGTCAACGCCCCGACCGCGGCGCAGAGCCGGGAGATCTGGGAGGTCAACGTGCTCGGCACCCAGAACGTGATGCAGTCGGCGCTGCGGGCCGGGGTCGCGCGGGTGTGCCTGACGAGCTCGTTCTCGACGGTCGGCTACCACGCGGACGACCCCTCGCGGCCCTGCGCGGAGGACCTGCCGTTTTATCCCTTCATCGAGTGGATGCCGTACTCGCGGACCAAGGTGCTCGCCGAGGTCGAGACCTTCAAGGCGATCGCCGCCGGCCTCGACGCGGTGATCGCGATCTCGACCGGCGTGTGCGGGCCGAACGATTACCTGCCCTCGCGCACCGGCAAGGTGCTGATCGACTTCGCTCGCGGGAAGTTTCGCGCGTACATCCCCGGCGGCTACGAGGCGGTCACCGTCGACGACCTCGCCCGCGGCCACGTGCTGGCGATGGAGCGCGGCCGCACCGGCGAGCGCTACACGATCAGCACCCGCTACGTGGCGATGGAGGAGATGCTCGCGCTGTTCGCCGAGGTCACCGGCCAGCGCAACCGCGCCCGCGCCCTGCCGCCGCGGCTGATGGCGGGCATCGCGCGGGCGATCGCCGGGCCGATGACGGCGCTGTTCCCCGACGTGCCGCAGCAGCTCACGCCCGGGGCGGTGCTGGTGCTGTCGATGCGGCGGCGCGCCGACATCAGCAAGGCCCGCGCGGAGCTCGGCTACGAGCCGGGGCCGCTCGAGCCGACGGTCCGCGCCTGGTACGAGTTCTTCGCCTCGGCGGGCATGATCGACTGAGCTTTCGGGCATGTCCTCATGGACATGTCGCCGCGGCGCGGCTCAGACGGATGTCGTGGTCGCGCCCAGCGTGTGCAGCAGTTCTCGGTACCAGTTCGCGGTCGACGCGGCGCGCCCGGGCAGGGCCACGCTGCCCCACACGAGCGAGAGCGTGCGGGTGGTCTCCGGTCCGGTCTTGCTGCGCTGCGAATCCTTGACCGGGCCGGCGCAGGGGCCCTCGGCGTCGGCGAGCACCAGCAGGCCGCCGATGTCGATCGTCTGGCCCGAGCGGTTGAACACGTAGCTGCTGCCGGGCGGCGCGACCTCGACGCGCAGCGGCGGCGTCACGCGCTCGAGGTCGACCACGGAGATCGGGAGGCCGCTGTGCAAGGACGCGACGTTGCAGGCGTCGACCGCGGCGTTGATGCCGGCGAGGCCCTCGGCGGCGGCCTTGAGCAGGTACTCGGAGGCCGGCTTGCTGCGGCCGGTCGGCTTGAAGCCGCCGCTGCGCAGCAGCTCGCGGATGGCCGCGCGCACCTGGTCGTCGCTGTGAAGCGGAGCATCCGCGGACTCGAGGGCGAGGCCGGCGAGCAGCGCGGGCGGCGAGGGCAGCTCCGCGAGCGGGCGCGGAAGCTCGGTGACGAAGGCCTGGAGATCGAGGAGCGGGTGGGCAGGGACGTTCAGCATGATCGGGCTCTCAGGGCGAGGCGGTGGCGAGCGCGTCGGCAGCGGCGGCGAGCGGGCGCAGGCGATCGAGGGCGGCGGGGGAGTCGGAGACGACGTAGATGTACTCGGTGTTGCGCAGGTGACCGGCAGTGCCGACCTTCTCGCCGCGCAGGTTGAACACGCCGATCTGGGCGCCGACGTAGCGCTTGAAGTCGTGGGCGAGCACGAGCACCTCGCCGCGATCCCGCAGCATCGCCTCCATCTCGGCGCGGGCGATGAAGCCCTCGTTGCTGAACGAGACCACCAGGTGCCGCGCCTGCACGCCGGCGATCACGGCCCGCATCGCCGCCGCCGACTCGGGCCGCGAGTTGAAGGCGCTGCCGCGGCTGCGACAGTCGACCCGCTTGCAGGCGGTGCCGTAGCTCTCCGGCTTGTCCCACAACACCAGCGTCTCCCAGATGTGATAGTTGCCGAGGTACTTGTGCTGATTGTAGGGCGGGTCGAGGTACGCGAGGTCGGCCTCCAGCACGCCGACCGCGGCGAGGGCGTCGAGCTGATGGGCGCTGCCCTTGCCCATCGCCGCGCGAGGCAGCAGGTCGGGGAGGCGCAGCTCGAGCTGGTTGTGGCTGCGGGCGGCCCACTGCTTCAAAAATGCCATCTGCACGCCAGTGGTGGAGTCGACGCGGTCGGCGGCCTCCATCAGCGCGACGAGCAGCACAGCCTCGAGCTCGGGGGGCAGGGCCTTGGCGGCGATCTCCTCGCGGATGGCGTCGACGCGGGCGCCGTTGTGCGGCTGAAAGAAGCGGCTCTGCTCGCAGAAGGTCGCGGTGAAATACCCTGGTGCGCCGGGCAGGCGGTTGAACTCGGCGATCAGTCGGCTGGCGTCCGCGAGCAGCTCGTCGCGGTCGGCCTGCACGTAGCAGCGGGCGAGGGTCGCGGCGTAGGCGTTGTGGTCGTTGGCGTGGACCTGGATCCCGACCCGCTTGAGCGCGTGCCCGACCCGGGATGTCCCCGAGAACAGGTCGATGACCGACCGCGCCTCGAGCGCGGTGATCAGCTCGCAGAGGCGCGGGACCAGGGTCCGCTTCGAGCCGAGGTACTTGATCATCCGTGGGGCGGACCTTACCATCCTCGGCCATGAGCACCATCGTTCACGTGCAGGCGCGAGAGATCCTTGATTCACGGGGCAATCCGACGGTCGAGGTCGAAGTCACCAGCGAGCTGGGCCACATCGGCCGCGCCGCCGTACCCTCGGGCGCGAGCACCGGGGAGCACGAGGCCGTCGAGCTGCGTGACGGCGACAAGCACCGCTACGTCGGCAAGGGCGTGCGCAAGGCGGTCGGCCACGTCAACGATGTGCTCTCGGAGGTGGTGCTCGGCTTCGATGCCCGCGAACAGCTGGCGATCGACCAGGCGCTGCTCGCCGCGGACGGCAGCGCGAACAAGGGCAAGCTCGGGGCCAACGCGATCCTCGGGGTGTCGATGGCGGTGGCCCGGGTCGCCGCCCTCGACGGCGACCAGCCGCTGTTTCGCTACCTCGGCGGGCCGCAGGCGCGCACGCTGCCGGTGCCGCTGATGAACGTGATCAACGGGGGCGCGCACGCCGACAACAACCTCGACTTCCAGGAGACGATGCTGGTGCCGCATGGCTTCGCCAGCTTCTCCGAGGCGCTGCGCGCCGGTGTGGAGGTGTTCCACGCGCTCAAGGGCATCCTGCGCAAGCAGAAGAAGACGACGGCGGTCGGCGACGAGGGTGGCTTCGCGCCCGACATGGCCAGCAACGGCGAGGCCCTGGCGACCCTGCTGGAGGCGATCGAGGCCGCCGGCTACAAGCCGGGCAAGCAGATCAGCCTGGCGCTCGACGTCGCCGCGTCGGAGTTCTACGACAAGAAGCAGGCCCGCTACGTGCTGGCCGGCGAGGGCGGCCGCTCGCTCGACGCCGCCGGCCTGGTCGAGCTCTACGCCGAGCTGGCCGGCAAGTACCCGCTGGTCTCGATCGAGGACGGCATGGCCGAGGACGACTGGGACGGCTGGAAGGCGCTGACCGAGCGGCTCGGCGCGAGCCAGCAGCTGGTCGGCGACGACCTGTTCGTCACCAACCCCGAGCGCCTGCGCACCGGCATCCAGCGCGGCATCGCCAACTCGATCCTCGTCAAGGTCAACCAGATCGGCACCCTCACCGAGACCCTCGAGGCGGTGCAGCTGGCCCAGCACAGCCGCTACCGCGCGGTCATCTCCCATCGCAGCGGCGAGACCGCCGACACCTTCATCGCCGACCTCGCGGTCGCCACCTCCGCCGGGCAGATCAAGACCGGCTCGGCTTCGCGCTCCGACCGGGTCGAGAAGTACAACCAGCTGCTGCGCATCGAGGAGATGCTCGGCGACACGGCCCGCTTCGCCGGCCGCGAACTGTTCAAGTAGTATCGCTGTCCCGCTCGCGCTCCCGCCGTCCCGACCATGCTCGCCGCCCTCCTCATGCTCCTGACCGCGACTGCGCCCGGGCCGGCGGCGGGGGCGGCTCCCGGGTCGGCGCCGGCGGCTGCGGCTGGGCCGGCGGCGGCGCCCGGGCCGGCGGCGGCGCCCGTGAGCCCGACGGCGACCAGCCCGTCGCTCACGCCCATCACGCCCCTGAGCTCGGCCACGACCGCGGGCGCCGACATCATCGTCGACGCCGTGCTGCCCTGCGGCCTCCGGGTCCTCACCGCCCGTGACCTCACCCTGCCGGTCGCTGCCGTCGTGCTCGCCCTCGAGGTCGGCAGCGAGGACGACCCCCCCGAGCTCCCCGGCCTCGTGCACGCCCTCGCCTACCAGCTCGAGCAAGGCAACCGTGAGCTGCGCCCCGCCGAGGCGATCGCCACCGCCCAGGACTCCGGTGGCACCTACGCCCTCGCCACCGGCCTCGCCCAGGTCCGCTACGAGAGCCTGGTCCCCGTGTCCCGCCTCGACCCGATGCTGTGGGTCGAATCTCAGCGCCTGCGTAGCCCCACCACCGCCCCCCAGCGCTGGGCCCAGGCCCTCGGCTGGGCCGCCAGCGACGAGCGCGGCGGCTCTCGCCTGCGCCCCGAGGCCCTCGCCTTCGTGCACGGCGCCCCCGGCCTCGGTCACGACGGCCGCGTCGTCGGCAAGCCGCTGGCGGCGCTGCCCGAGGCCGCGCTCGCGGCCCAGCTGGCCGGGAAGTTCAACTACGCCCTGGCGACCCTGGTGGTGGTCGGCCCGGAGCCGCCGGAGCGGCTGCTGGCGCGGGTCTCCCCGCTGTTCGCCGACCTGCCCCCGGCCTCGCGCCGCGCGCCCGTGCGCAGCGTCGGCCCCCGCGCCGCGGCGCCGGGCCAGCTGTCCCCGGGACCAGGCGGTACTGCCCTTGCGGACATGTCCCCGAAGCCAGGCGCAGCTGCCCCTGAGGCCATGTCCCCGGGGACAGGCGCAGCAGTCCCTGAGGCCCTGTCCCCGGGGCCAGCCGCGACCGCGCCGCTGGCCCGCCAGCGCGGCCAGACCTTCGTGTGGCCGGTCCCGCCGAGCGCGGCCGCCAGCGCCTGGGCGACCGCGCTGTGCCGGGCGCTCAACCGCCAGAAGAAGGCCGCCGAGCCCGAGGAGCCGCGCAAGGCCCGGCTCACCTGCGACCACGAGGCCGACGTGCGCCGCGGCGTGCTCATCCTCCGGCCGAGCAACGTCGAGGACGCCCAGGCCTTCGTCCGCGCCCGCCTCGCCCGCCTCGCCCCGGGCGGCCCCGACGCGGCGCTGCTGCAGGCCCAGGCCGCGCTCGTCGCCCAGGCCTTGCGCCTCGCGGTGCGCACGCCCGCCGGCCTCGCGCGCCAGCTCGCCATGACCGCCGTCGAGGTCCCGCCGGCCGGCGGCGGCCCGAACTTCCAGCAGCAGCACCGCATCGACGAGCTGACCGGCCTCGCCGCCCTCACCGACCCGGGCGGGCTGGCGCGGGTGGCCCCCGGCCTGCTGCGGATCGAGGACGCGGTGCTCCTGACCTTCCCGGAGGCCCAGCCGTGAACATGCATGGACTGGCCCGCCGCGCGCTGCTCGGCGCCGGCATGTGCTGTCTTTCCCTGGCCTTCGGGGCAGGTTGCCGCAAACGCGAGCCGCCGAAGGTCGAGATCTTCGACGAGACCGCCACCCCGGCCCAGACCGAGGCGCTGGGCTCGCTGGCCCCGCTGTGGCCGGCGCCCGAGCGGGTCGTGCTCGCCAACGGCCTGCTCGTCCACTGGCTGCACGAGGCCGAGACCCCCGCGCTCCACCTGCGCCTGATCCTTCCCACCCACGCGCTCAAGCCGGCGCTGCAGGGCACACCGGCGCTCGTCGCCGCCCGCGCACTCGCCCTTGAGCTCGAGCGCATGAGCCCGCGCCTCGCCGTCCGCGTCGAGCTGCAGCCGGGCCTCGACCGCCTCGAGCTCGCCCTGCACGGCGTCGTCGGCGAGACCGACGCGGTGCTCGCGGGCCTCGCCGACGCCCTCGCCAGCGACCCCGCCCGCGCCCTCGCCCAGGCGCGCCGCCTGCTGCTCAACGAGCTGCGCCCGCTCGACGCCGAGACCCTCGCCGCCAGCGAGCTGGTCGCGGCCCTGCGCGGCAGCGATGCGGCGAGCGAGCGCATCGACGCCGCCTCGCTGCGGGCGCAAGGGATCAGCGACTCGGTCCTGCTCGACGCCTGGAAGGCGCTGACGGATCCGCGTCAGGCGCTGCTGGTCGTGCACGCGCGGGCGCGGCTGAGCGAGGCGGCCGGCACCGCCGGCGTCGCCGAGCTCGCGGATCGCTGGCGGCAGCAGGTCAACTTGCTCGCCGGCAACGAGGCCCGCTCCGAGCCGCAAGCGCTGCTGCGGCTGCGACCGCGCCAGCCGCCCGCGAGCACCGCGAAGCACCTGACCCGCGCCCCGGTCGCCCCGCTGCCCCGCATCGACCCGCCCGGCAGCGGCCGCCCGCTGCTCGTGATCGGCCGGGCGATCCCGACCGCGACCGCGCGCGAACGCAGCCTCGCCCGCCTGGTCCAGCGCCGCTTGCAGGAGCAGTTCGACGTCCGCCTCAGCATCGCCGGACCCTGGGCGGCCCTCAGCCTGCACATCCCCCTCGCCGGCCTCGGCA
>Ga0209262_10000489_pt1 | contig 17792 bp, 8 predicted proteins | sample Lowcelwee11metaG_FD_187171 | JGI IMG/M metagenome (GOLD analysis project Ga0209262, IMG submission 187171) | Freshwater pond sediment microbial communities from the University of Edinburgh, under environmental carbon perturbations - Low... | ecosystem: Environmental > Aquatic > Freshwater > Pond...
TTACCCTTCCGGAAGCCTCGATAGAATCGAATTTGGCGATATTTAAAGCGCCGGTAAGCTCCTTGTTGCCTGACAGGATCATCTGCATCTGAAGTTTGTTATTTAATTCATCTCTGAGTTCTTTAATCTTACTAGTCTGTTTCTGTTTTATCTCATCCCTGAATATCTGCATGGATTTGATCTGCGCGTTCTTCGTGAATCCGCCGCATCTTACAAGAAGGTTTGTAAGCTCCTCATTCTCCTGAAGTGCATAAATTCCCGGGAACTGAACTTCTCCGAAGATCCTGACATAATTAACTTTGGCGAAATCTCTTATCCTCCTTACAAAAACAATATCATTCGGTTCAAGCTGAACAGACTGTAATTCCTCTAATGTGAACCAGTTCGTTTTTAAAACCTTATTGTTCTTATTTATTCCGGACACGACTTCAATTGAATCTGTCATGGCATCGTTCCTGAAGCCGCCGGCAAGGTTTAAAAGATCGTAAGCCGACATGCCGTTGGAATGGATATATCTGCCGTATTTTCTGACATTTCCCCAGATACCGACATACTGAAGCGGATTTTTCGAAGTATAATCAAAAACATGTATTTTGTCGTCACTTTTCAAAAGGAAAGTATCGGGATTAATTGTAGAAAAATATTCATATCCTTCATCACCTTTATTCCTGATCACGATTATATTTTTTACATCACCAAGGCTGGTCAGTCCTCCGGAATACGATAAAAGGTTAGAAACGGTCATATCTCCGGTGTGCTTATATACTCCTGCCTTATTCACTTCTCCGGAAATTTCCACTGAAGGAAAATATGAAACCGAATCAAGGCTGAATACCTCAACAGTGTCTCTGGCGGATAACGCAATATTCTCATCGCCCTTTTTTTCTATTACATTTGAAGGGGAGAAATTAATCATTAGATCTCTGTTGCCGAGTCCGTTTTTTCTGATAATATTAGCGTAATTCATATCCGTGTTCTCGTAAAGTATCTCTTTATCCTTTAAAACATCGCCGAGTTTCATTCCGTCATCATACTGAATTTTTTTATTATGTCTGAAATTCCCTTTCAGATAAACATATTTAGAGTTGAAAACCAGGGTTGAGAATATCCTTACTATATCTCCGTCCATCAGTTTCGGATTTTCCTTTAATGATACAGAAATGCCCTCGCTCCTGCCTTCTTTATCAAGCCTTTCGATCTCGATCCTGTCTGTATCTGAAAAAGGTGTAAGTCCGGCTATTTTAAGTGCGTCACTGAGCCGTTCGTCATTCAGATATTCAAAAATGCCTTCGCGTTTGACATTTCCAGCTACAGCTACCTGTTTTCCGATCAGAGGGACGAAAACTGTCATGTTGGATTCTAAAATAGATACAGGATTTCTTCCGAAAAATAAGAGAGAGTAGAGATCAATGAACTTTGAATCTCCGTCTTCGGAAATAAGCCCTATGCTTCTTAAACTTCCCTCTCTGCTGACGCCTCCGGCAAGAGCAAGAACTTCTACAATGCTTGAAAACGGCGAAACATTGTAAACTCCGGGTTTATTTATATTTCCGACAACAAATACTGTAATCGGCTTTACTTCTCCGATCCTTACGCTGTATTTTATTCCATTAATATTGGACAATTTGGATTCGATCGTGCTTTTCGCTTCCTTATAATTCATTCCTGATATATCAATTTTTCCGACCTGGGGAACTATTATATAGCTTTCATTGGTTACTTCAAGACTGTAATTTTTTTCCATTGCGCCCCAGATATCTATAACGAATATATCGCCTGTGTTTACCATATATTTATCCGGCACCTGCTTATTATAATTAAGGGCTGTTTTAACCGACGAAAAATCTATACTATACTGTTTGAGCAATGTTTTATAAGGATCAATCAATTCTCCGCTGACATATTTTTCAAAATATGATTTAGCGTTCTTCAGAGAATCAAGCTGAGATTCAAACATTTGATTTTCTTCATCAAAAGCTATGGTGTCAGCTTCAACTGTAGTTGTTTTTACCTGGGTCGGCGCAGTTTTACCTTTAAGTTTTTCGATCTCTTTACTCAAATCCTTGCCTGTCATTTTCTGGTACATTTTCATGAGTTCTTCATTCTGTGAATAAAGACTTATTCCGGTAATGATTAAAAAGATGGTAATGATTTTTTTCATAGGTTATGCTCCAAATTAGTGTCCTTTAAAGTTGATTACTACTTTAGCGGTGTAAAACAGAATAATGAAATCCAGCTTCAGAGATATGTTCTCTATGTAGTAAAGGTCGTATTTAAGTTTTTCCTTCACATCTTCGAAGGATTCATCGTATTTATGTTTTACCTGAGCCCAACCTGTAAGACCCGGTTTGACATGCAGCCTTTTATAGTAATATGGAATTCTCTGTATGAACTGGTCAACGAAAACCTTTCTCTCAGGTCTGGGTCCGACAAAGCTCATATTTCCTAAAAGAACATTGATCAGCTGGGGAAGCTCATCAATCCGGGTTTTTCTCATAAAATTACCGAATTTTGTTATGCGCGGGTCATCTTTAACCGCCCATACCGCTCCTGTTTTTGATTCCGCGTCCATTCTCATAGATCTGAATTTGTAAAGAGTGAATTCTTTAAAATCTTTACCTACCCTGTCCTGTTTATAAATGATGCTCCCTTTAGAATCCAGTTTGATCATCAATGCGCTGAATAGTATTACAGGGATTGTGAGTATAAGAAGGATAAGCGAGACTACAATGTCGAATCCCCGCTTTAGAGTTCTCTGGAACGGAGACAAAATATCCGGAAATAATTCAAGAAGCTTGTAGCCGAAAAGCTCGTATGTTCTAACATTTCCGCTTATAATATCTTCCAGGGAGGGAACCACCTTGTAAAAAACATTGTAATCTTTTGATTTTAGTATGATCGTATTTATCAGAAAAGGATCTTTTACTTCAACGGAAATTATTATCTCCCGTATTTTATTGTCTTTAATTATTTCTTCAAATTTATCAAGGCCGCCGAGTGTTTTATAGCCCTGATATTCCGGATTGTTGAGCCCGTTATCAACAAAACCGATAATTCTCAAACCGAGAAGTCTTCCTTTATTATATTCTCTGATTATCTTTTTCGCTGATTTATTATACCCGACTATAAGAGCATTTCTGAGCCCGATCCCTTTTTTTAACAAATTATTCAGGATTATTTTAAAAACGACTCTGCCTGAAATAACAAAAATGCACATGATACAAAAATAGATCAGAAGGCCTTTTCCGGCAAGTTCATTAAAGTTCATAGTGGTTAATACATACAGAATTACAATACCTAGAGTTATACCCGAAACAGTATTCAGAGCGATCTCAATCGCGCTCCTGAAATAAAAGGATTTGTACAGGTCCTTGATGTGGAATACTCCAAGCCAGAAAAGATACAGAACCGCCGCAATAATTAAAAATTCAGTAACCGGGTGCTCAGCGTAAGATCTGTAAATTCCCGTCTTGAATTTGATCGTATAAATTATAAAAGTGGATAAATTAATCGTGATGAAATCCGCAACGAGCATAAATCTGATTTCTTTGGATATGCTCAATTATTATACCTCACAAATGCGTCAATAAAAATATCGTCTCCGAACTTTTTTGTCGATATTAAATCGAGGCTGATGCATTCATCAACGGTTTTAAACCCCGATCCCGTAAAATACTTTTTCCCGTTTCCGATAAGTTTCGGAGAGAGAAATATATTCACTCTGTCAACCAGCTTATTTTTTAAAAGATAAGAATGAATAATGCCGCCGCCTTCTACCATAATTGATCTTATGCCCGTATTTCCGATCTTGTCAAAAGCTTCTTTCAGATCCAGAATTCCTTCTTTTTCTTCAACTTTAACTAAAGTTATACCTTTGTCGATAAAAGATGTTTCTTTTTTTTTATCCGTGTGCCGGGAAGTGATCACAATAGTTTTTGCGGAACCGTCGAAAATATTTTTATCGGTTGGAAGACTTAATGTTCTGTCAACAACGATCCTTACCGGATTTCTGCCCTTAATGCTTCTTACTGTTAATGAAGGATTATCGGAAACGACAGTATTTCTGCCTACAAGAACAGCATCATAGAAATTCCTTAAACGGTGAACAAATTTTCTGCTTATTTCCCCGGTTATCCATTTTGAATCATTTGCGTCAGTCGCGATAGAACCGTCAAGTGAAGCCGCAGCTTTTAAAATTATCATCGGTTTTTTTGTATTTAAATAGTGAAAGAATGCTGCGTTTATGAGCAGGCATTCTTTTTCGCATATACCGGCTTTAACGTCAATTCCTGCATTTATTAATTTTTCGGCACCTCTTACTGCGCAATGTGCCGACGGATCTAAAGTTCCTATGAAAACGCGTTTGATTTTTTCTTTTATGATCCTGTCCGCACAAGGAGGAGTTTTGCCGAAATGAGAACACGGTTCCAAGGTCACATACATGTCGCTGCCCTTAGGATCAGCCGAGCATGATTCTATAGCATTAACTTCTGCATGAGCTTGTCCGTAAGCATGATGATGCCCTTTCCCGATCACTTTTCCGTTTTTGACAATAACCGCGCCGACCAATGGATTGGGACTGACCTTTCCCGCGCCTTTCAAGGCTTCTTTTAATGCGGAATTCATATATTTTTCATCTTGCGTCAACATAGTCGGTAAATATAAATCAAATGTTCCTTTCAGGCAATTTGAATATTTAGAAAAGAATAAATGTAGTTGCTTGATTTTATGTTTTTGAAATCATATATTGAATTGTTAAATAAAAAATAAGGAGTGGAAATGAAAGAAATACTTAAAAGACTGACCGCGGGTATAAAAATCAATTCGGAATATCTCACAAAGATCAGAAAGAGTAAAGAAACTATTGCTTATATGAATTCTCAGGATTTCGATACAATGCCCGAAGAAATTAAAGAAATGAATCTTTCAATTCTGGAAAGAGCAAAAAAAGTTTTAAATGATGCAAACGAAAGTATTATTATTTATGAAGACGGTTATGAAGGCGATGACTGTGTAGAATACGCTAACAATTACAGCGGAATACGCGATCTTTTTAATTTAAGCAAAGATATTCAGTGTCTGGATAATATTTTAAATTCTGATAAAATCGACATATCGGAAAACATTAAAAAAGAACTTGAGAATTTAACAGCTGCTAAGAATGAAGTTCTGTCTAAATTGAAGTCGCAATTGAGAGAGCATGTAGAAAAAACGGTAAGAAAAGAATTCCTGAATGAGGAGAAAACTCCAGAACCTGTAGAGGAACAAAAAGAACCGAAAGCTGTTTATCAAAGAAATTATATCATAAAGAAAACAAATAAAAGCCCGCAGGAGATCAAGGATCTTACTCAGGAATACATCAGGATCAACGAGACTATTTTCAACAAGATTATTTTTGAGAGCAAACCCGCGACTTTATCAATATCAGAGAGGATTCTTGATGTATATTTTAAACCAGGAACAGGATATGTAATAAATTTCATTTCCGAGCCCGATACGAATTACGGAAAATACTACAGGAATCTGCTTAGAGTATTCAATGAGATAAAAGAGTTTATTTTCGATAACTATGATGTAGTGGTTACTCCCGAAGACGGCAAGGCAATCAGCTATCTGAACAGTTTCTATCAGAATTATATTTTTGTAAGAGAAAAAATTGATACCGCTTTAACGCAGTTCAAACTTCAGAATTCACTGCTCAATGAGAATTTTTCTGTAAAATATCTTATTTTTGAGAAAATTACTGGTAAATATTTAATATTCTTTAACGGCAATAAAGATCTTTCTAAGGCGGTTGAACCTTATTTTCAGAACCAGGCTAAATTAGGAACTATGTCATTTGAGCTTGAATTTGTAGAATATGAAGGTGATGTCAGAAAAATGATCCTTGACAGATTCAACAGGATCAAAAACAAGATCGACCTTGCGGAAGATGGCAATTATATGAAAGTAACTCTTTTAAACAATTCCGAAAAAGATAATTCGCTGCTTGTTGATGTTACCGGCGTAAAGATCCTGATTGACCCGGAAGTCGAATATGACGGAAGCGACATTGATATTGTAGTGATGTCAAATGCGAGAAACAGGCATGTCAATGTAATTCCTCAGATCATGAATTCCAATCCGAACGCAAAACTTTTCACTTCGGATATTTCTTTTAAAATAGCCAGGATAAAATGGCTGAAAGTTTTAAATAATCCGAATATAGCTTTATCTCTTGACGAAAGCGCGGATTTTACAAGAAGGGATGTTGACAATTTAAATGAAAGAGTGATAAGAATCACTCCGATGGGCAAAGGGTATAATTACAAAGGTCTGGTTAATATCAAATTTTTCACTTCAGGATCGTTGCCGGGTTCATCTATTGTCGAGATAAGGGACGCGGGCCAGAAACTGATATTTCTGGGAAATTATACAACAGAGAATTCAGGGCTTTTAAAAGGAGCGGATAATGATTTGAGCGAGTATAATTATATTCTTTCTTCGTCCAAATATAAATCACAGGTTAATCCGCTTCCTGTTTCGCTCATAAGGGAAAAACTAGCTGAAAATAAGCAGGTATTCATATTTTCCGATTCAGTTGGCAATCTTCAGCACCTGGCGGTAGAATTGTACAACGCGGGGATCGACAAACAGGTCATATCTGGAGATTCCACTTTCAGCGTAATAAATAAAGAACTTGCAAAACTCTTAAATTTCGGGTCAAGCTGGGGTGATAATTTTGAAGATAAAGAGCTTTTTATGAAAAGCATCACAAAGATAGAACCTTTTACTGACGAATACGAATTCTATAAGAAGTTTTCGTTGAATGATTCAGTGGTTTTCATTCTCCCTTTTGAAAAAATGGAAATTGAAATGGTTCTAAAGAACAAACTTAACGGCAGCAATCTTGTTTTTATCCCTGCAGACTATGAGGCTGATTTTTTGGCTATTCTTGAAAAAAATGTTTTTATTTCGGATGAGAACAGATCCGGAGGTTATCTGACATACAATTATATCAGGAACGAAACAATACAGGAAATTTACGAAAGCTGCAGGGAAAGCAAATCGCTTAAAAAAATAATATCGGATTCATTGATTGAAGGAGTACCGGCAAATAAAACAGTGTTGCTTGAAGAGAATATACCTAAAACAATATATTGACGGTTTTTATGTCGCTTAAAGTAAATGAAATATTCGAATCTTTGCAGGGGGAATCATCTTATGCGGGTTTTCCCTGCCTTTTTATCAGACTTACCGGATGCAATCTGAGATGTTCGTGGTGCGATTCAAAATATTCCTATTATGAAGGCAGGGATTACGAAGCTGATGAGATCATAAAAATAGTTAATTCATCATTCCGGGACATTGTTGAGTTTACCGGGGGAGAGCCGTTACTGCAGGAAGAAGATTTAATAAAAGTTATCAAGGGAATTAATAAAAATAAAACAATACTCTTAGAAACGAACGGCAGTATTTCTCTGAAATGCATACCTGAAAGAGTGATAAAGATCGTGGATATAAAGCTGAAAGGTTCGGGCGAGGGAGAAAGTTTTCTTGAAAATAATATAAATTATATATTGAAAAAAGATGAAATAAAGTTTGTTTTAAGAGACTTTTTTGATTATAATGAATTAAAGGATTATTATCGGAAATTCAGTCTTGGAGGAAGATGTACAATATTGGTTTCAAAAGTAAAAGACTCAAGTATTTCCGATAAAGAAATAGCGGAGATGATACTTGCTGACGGGCTGAATGTAAAATATCAGATTCAGCTTCATAAATATATCTGGAATGATGAACGAGGGAGGTAATTATTAAGGGAGGAAAAGGAAATGATTAAGCACATTGTTATGTGGAAGATGAAAAAAAATCATAACGCAGCTGAAAGCGCTATGAATGCCCTCGAGATCAAGAAAAGGCTTGAGAGGCTTACTTCCACAATTATTCAGATCAAAGAACTTGAAGTCGGAATGAATTTTTCAAACTCTGAAAACGCTTATGATGTTGTTCTGTACTCGGAGTTTGATTCAAAGAATGATCTGGAACATTATCTGAAACATCCGGAACATGTCAAGGTAAAAGCCTATATCGACAGCGTTGTGGCGGAGCGCGGGATCGTGGATTTTGAAGTCAGTATCAAAAAATGATCTCAGAAACGATAGAATTAAAAATATTCAGCATATCAGGTCTTATTCTAAGATGGTTATCGTTTATGAGAAGTATTTTGTTTTTTAAATAGTAGTCCATATTTTTACCGAAATCATTCATCACATCGCTTTTGAAATACTCTTTATAGAAAACCATATTCATTCCTTCGGTTTTTCTTAAACCGAGCATAACAAATTCGCTTTTTAAGGAATTTATTTCAACTTTTTTCGATATTTTTAAAAGATCGATCATGTTTTCTACTGAATGAAAGTATTCTTCCAGCGAGGCTGGATTTTGCAGCCTTGATCTGTTAATAAAAGAATGTGCTGAAGCTCCGAGTCCCAGATAATTTCCAAAGTTCCATGTATTCATATTATGTTTTGAAGCATAACCTTCTTTCGAAAAGTTTGATATTTCATATCTTTTCAATCCGTATTTTCCCAGAATTTCAGAATTAAGATCAAAAAAATCGATCTCTATATCATCCTCAATTTTATTAAGAATACCTTTCTTCAGCTTTTCAGTGTAGGGAGTTTCATCATAAAAAGTCAGGATATATGAGGAAACATGCTCGGGTGAGAGATTTGCGACTTCATAAGCGTTATGGATAACTGAAGCGGCCGTCTGACCCGGAATTCCGATTATCAGATCGAGATTGATATTTTTGAATCCGGCTGCTCTGGCAGCACCGAAAGTATAAAAAGTCTCCTCAGCCGAATGGGCTCTTCCCAAAGTGCGCAATTCGGTATTATTGAACGATTGCGAGCCTATGGAAAGCCTGTTTATCCCGGAATCGAAGAAAAATTTCAGTTTATCGGGATCAGCGGTTGCAGGATTTACTTCGATAGTGATCTCGCTGTCATGATCAGTATTAAAACAGGATAAAATGCGATTTATATCCGGCAGGCTAATCAGCGAAGGCGTGCCGCCTCCGATATAAACCGTTCTTATCTTATCCGCAATATACGGGCGGTAAATATCGATCTCCTTAAGAAGCGCATCGATATATTTTCGGTGAATATTTTTATCATTCAAAGGAACCGAAAAGAAATCGCAGTACGGGCATTTTGAAATGCAGAAAGGAAAATGTATATAAATGTGCTCTGTTCTCATTTCCGGAATATATGAAATTATAAGTTTTTTCGTAATACAATATTTTTGATTATTGATGTTTATTTGATTAAATTGAACTAAATGAGATAAGCTGCTTATGAAAAATATTTCAGAAATTATTCTTTGGCACACCGAAAAATATCCGGAAATGGAGATCAGTGATCTTTATAAACTGCTGTTTCAATCGGCTATGGGTCCCGGTCATGCGGTAACAAATCGCTTTTCAGCAATTCAATGGATGGATGACGAGATCAAAAACCTGAAGGATTATGATGATAAAAGCATGATCGAAGAACTTCCGGACACGAACGGTCTGATAAGGGTTAATCTCAGACCTTATTTTAAACAGGGCGGCTCCAGGGAAAAACTTCTTGAAGCTTTTATATCCACAGCGAACACATTTCAGGGAAATGCCGGCAATTTAAAAGAACATCTCGCTTTAGCTGTCACATTATGCGGAAAGGATCTAATAAAATTCAAACCCGAGGTTCTGGAAGAATTCTTTATAGACATGGAATCAAGAGGGTTTCCGGCGATCCATCATTCAGAGACATACAGACAGAAATATAAGCCTGCATACCGCGTTGTTCTCAGAGAATTTTTCGACTGAGTTTTATCGAAATACTTATTGACAACAATTTAAAAAAACATTATCTTTGCATTCTTGAAAAAGCGGAGATCTCTCCGGGATCGGAGGATTAGCCCTAACTGGCAAGGCAGCGGTCTTGAAAACCGCCGTGGGTGACCACATGGGGGTTCGAGTCCCTCATCCTCCGCATGGCAAGGGGAATTGGCTGAGTGGCTTAAAGCAGCGGTTTGCTAAACCGTCGTACCGTAATTCGGTACCGCAGGTTCGAATCCTGTGTTCCCCGTTAATAAATGAAAACGGCAGTCTGAAAAGACCGCCGTTTTTTTATTGCATAAAAAGACTAACGCACTTCATTTAACCATAATCATTTTTCGGGTCAGCTTCTTATCATTGGTTTTTAGCATATAGAAATACATTCCGCTGTTAAGATCATCAGCTTCAAATCTGACACTGTGATAACCTGCAGACATTTCTTTATCAACAAGCTTTCTCACAAGCTGTCCAGCTATATTATAAATAGATAATTCGACTTTTCCTGTTTTATTCAAATCAAACTTAATATTCGTAACCGGATTGAACGGATTAGGATAGTTTTGATAAAGTTTTGTAGTCAAAGCTAAAGCCGGCTCATTATCCTCAATCCCGGTCGGATCCCACTCGTAGCAGCCGATGTCGGGCAGTGCATCTCTGGCAAATCCGACAAGGTCATACAACGGAACAACAGCTGTCCAGATTCCGGCATCTCTCAAAGGCGAATATTCCTGTATCATCCAGTTATTATTTTCAGGGTCGGAAAAATATGGTGAATTTGGATCTCCAGAGTTGTTGGGGGAGAGATCAATATTACCTTCACCATAGTATCCGCCTGTAATTGCACAATGTGATACCGTCTGTATCGGACCGTATAGATATTCATATTCAAATGTAAATGATAGAGAATCTCCCCAAATTACGCTATTTTTCATAATCTCTCGGTTGTTTCCAGTCATACAGTCACTTTTTATATGTATTCCGCTACCCCGTTGTGCAATATTATCGGTGATCGTGCAGTTATATATTTTCAGTGTATCGGAAGTCATGCTTTGTGAATATTCGGCTATGTGATGTATCCCGCCACCGTTACCAAAAGCCGTATTTTTTATTATTAGACAGTTTTTTAAAGTAGGGTAAGCTCCAAAATTACAAATACCGCCACCCCCAAATTCAGATGTATTTTGTTTGATAATTGTATTGATTATCAGCGGCCTTGTAGTAGAACTTTCAAATCCATAATACATAGCACCGCCGCTGATAGCATAATTGTTTTTAAATACACAGTCTCGAATAGAAAGAGATGTATATCTACTCATTATACCACCACCAAAATAACTATCATCTCGAATCGAACCGTCTGCATACCCGTCCTGCACCGTAAACCCATCAAGTACGGCAGTGCTGTCAAGTTCCCAGAAATGATAGATTACATGGTAACAGTTGTCCGCGGTATATTCTTTTACACCGATATCACCGGTAAGTATTGTTTCATTGGTTCTTATATTTCTTTGAACTATTGAGGTTTCAGTGCCCAAAAAACCACCGAAGAGTTTTTTCTCATTTCGTAAAGAAAAATGCTTTTCTCTTTCGGTCGTTCCATTATATTTTTCGTCTGATTCTTGTTTTGCATATCTGCCCGGCCAGTTCATCGGTTTATATTTGCCTTTTGCCACCCATACTTCTTTTGTCTTGATATTATCTATTCCATTCTGAAGTTCAATACCATTCAAGGCATTTGCCCATGAAGAACCGTCTCCTGTTCCATCTTCTTTCACATATACTATACCGTTTGCATCAGGATTTATTATTATTGAATCTGTTGTTGAAAAACTGAGTTCTTCACTTCCGTATGCACAACCTAACATGCTTTCACAATAAGCTCTGTAATAATAAGTTGTATCAGGTGATAAATTAGTTATAAACAGTTCAAATTCACCTTCATTTAATAATTCCAGTAATCTTACAAGAGTACCTTCTGTCTCGGGATTGAATCCGCTTGTATTACTGTATTTTACCCCTTTCCCAATTAACTGTGTACCACCATCATCCGATATATAGCCTTTTAGTGTTGCATAAGTTGCAGATATATTCTCAGCGGGTAGTGTTGATATAATCGGGAGTGAAGCATTCGGTTGACTGCTCTCAAATTCGTAAGCTCCCATATCGTAACAAACTCCCTGTGGCCTCGGAGCTAAAATAATATCTGTTTCAAGTGCGTTCCAAAACACTCCCGAATCAATACACGGTGATGAAGATTGTAATGTCCAGTCGTTATTTAAAGGATCTATAAAAAAAGGCGAATATATTTCACCTTCATTGTTTGAAGACAGGACATAATTATTAAAACCATCAAATCCTCCTTCAACAGCGTTAAAATAAAGTTTGACATAACTGGCTGACCAGTTACGGAATACTTGTTCACTGCCTTTATTGCCCCATATAATATTATTTGTAACTTCGTTCTTTCCAATCAGTGATCCCGGCATATAGTTATCGGGCGTATCCAGATATATGCCACTTCCTTCATCTGCAGTGTTATTTACTATCGTGCAGTTTGTAATAATATTTGATGCTCCCGAACTATAAATCGCGCCTCCTTTTGCAGAAGAGTTGCCGTAAAACAAGCAATTTTTAATTATTATTGGGGAGCTTTCATTAAGCAAATTGGCTATCGCACCACCCCAATATGACGCATAATTATTTTTGAATGTGCAATTTTTTATTATCATGCCAATCTGAAATGTAAGGATACCCGCACCCCTACACATAGACGAACCGTCAGCATAACCGTCAGTGATTGTAAATCCGTCTATAATATTGTTATCATTCCTTGGTTCAGCTACACAATAGCAATTATCCGAATTGTCGCCTTCTATGCCTATATCACCTGAAAGTATTGTTTCATTTTCTTTTATATTTCTTTGATCAATAGAAGTTTCTGTACCGTTAAATCCTCCATAAAGGCTGTTATTCAGGATGAAACAGTTATCCCTTCCGTAATCTACATCAACTAGCCTTGAATGTGGCTTGTAAATGCCTTTTGCAATCCAGACTTCTTTTACTCCTTCGGTATTTATTCCATCTTGCAGATCGTAACCGCTCAATGCATTTGCCCAAGATGAACCATTTCCTGTTCCGTTTTCTTTTACATAAACAATTCCGTTAGCATCCGGAATCACCAGCAACGAATCCGGTGTTGTAAAACTAAGTTCTTCACTTCCGTAGGCACAGCCTATCATACTCGCGCAGTATGCTCTAAAATAATATGTTGAATCAGGTTTTAGGTTTGTAACTATAAGTTCGAACTCACCTACATCCGATGGCTCCATTAATCTTATAAGCGTACCTTCCTCCTCAGGATCAAAACCGCTTGACAGGCTGTATTTTATTCCTTTTGCAATTAATTGAGTTTCACCGGCACTAGTTATATTGCCTTTTAAAGTTGCGTTAGCAGCAAATATATTTTCCGCAGGTAATGTTGACACTGAAGGAAAATCGGCATACGGTTGGATACTTTCATATTCGTAAATTCCCATATCGTAGCAAAACCCCTGTGGTCTCGGATCAAAATTTATATCTGCATCAAGTGCATTCCAAAAGATACCCGAGTCAATACACGGGGATAAAGATTGCAATGTCCAGTCATTATTATCAGGATCGGTAAAATAAGGAGAGTTGTAATCACCTTCATTATTTGGACTCAGATCTATATTTCCAATGTAATTTTCATCTTTAGCTATATAACCCCCAATTGCATTAAAATAGATTTTAACATAGCTTACCCAAGAGTAAAAGTATATTTGGGATTTGGTGTTGCCCCAGATAATATTATTTGTAATTTCATTTATGCCGAGATAGCTGCCAGGGTAATCACTGCGATCCATATAAATCGCTGCACCACCCATTTCTGCAGAAGCAGTAACAGTATTATTAACTATTGTGCAATTTGTAATAACAGTTGATACTCCGGCACTATAAATTGCGCCACCTTTTTCGGCATAATTATCATAAAACAAGCAGTTTTCAATTGTCAGTGGTGTCTGGTCATTATCCCAGTTGGCTACCGCTCCACCCAATTTTGCATGGTTTTGACGAAATGTGCAGAACCTTATTATCGGTGCTGATTGTTTATTTAAAATACCGCCCGCTGTTAGATCCGATCCGCCATCTGCATTACCGTCTGATATCGTAAATCCGTCAATTATATCGTCAACTGTATATTGATCAAACATGCCGTTTTTTATCACATGATAGCAATTATCCGAATTGTCACCTTCTATACCGATATCACCCGAAAGAATTGTTTCATTCTCTAAGATGTGCCTTTGGGATAAGGATGTTTCAGTACCGCTAAACCCCCCATATAATCTATTATACCGGTGTAGTCCAAAATGTTTCTCTCTATCTTCACTACCTCCGGCAGGCCATGAATTTGGTTTATATATCCCCTTTGCCACCCAGACTTCGTCACCTTCATTAGAGTTGTTTAATGCGGCTTGTAAAGAATCTCCCGGTAATGCATTTACCCAAGAAGAGCCGTCCATATTGCCGTCTCCGGATTCAGTGACAAAGAAAATTGTCTGCGAATGTAGTATCAGAACGATAAGTAGCATCAATATTAATATAAGTTTGTTTGTTTTCATTTTTATTTATCTCCTGTAAGCCTGTTCTTTTGTTAAATATACACAATTTGAACTTATTTTCAAATAAAAAATATTGCATAGGACAGCAATATACCGCCCTATACAATAAAGTGTCCTTTTTACTTAGTAAGTACCATTTTTTTCGTAATGGCTCTGCCGTCAACTTCAAGAGTATAATAATAAATTCCTGAATTTAATTTACTACCGTCAAAATCAACAGAGTGACATCCCGCATTTTTAATCCCATTAGCGAGTTCAAATACAAGTTGCCCGTTAATGTTGTAAACGCTTAGTTTGATATCGCTTGTCTTTGCCAAAGCAAACTTGATCTGTGTTACAGGATTGAACGGGTTAGGATAATTTTGGAAGAGTTCCGATGCCTCCGGCAATATATTATCAGTAATTCTTGCAGGTTCGGATTTTACATCGTCCCCGTAAAGTTTCGAAAGCAGATTATTTAATACCTCAGATGCTTCTTTTTTATTTCCGCCTTTGCCTTCAGATTCTTTCATGATATTACATACTGCAATATCAATCTCAGCTAGAAGTATTTCTTCTTCACATTGAGCCTCTGATTTCATTTCTTCAGCAAGAGCGATTGCCGTATCGTACTTTTTCCCCTTAATATGGGTAGCGATCTTCATCTCCTTAAGAAACTTCTTATTCGTTACCTTGTCAGACTCAATACCATCATCAAAAGTTTGTATCAAAGATTCAGTATCAATTCCTGCTTTCAAGTAAACATAAGGTAGCCTAGCAAGAGCAACATAATATTCGGGTGTATCCTCATATCTGTCAATAATATGCTCATACTGCTTGATTGAAGCTGTATAGTTTTCTTTATCCTCAAGTAAAACTGCATTAGAAAGAATTATAGTTTCTGTATCCGGTGATCCATTTGAACTGTAAGTCTCTCCTAAAATGAATGGAACATCTGAGCATGGTTTATAGATTAAAGCATAAGGGTATCTCAACGAGAAGAAATCAGCCGTTACTAAATCTTCAAGAGCACCCCAGTAATTTCCTGTTGCATCAATCAGCACATATTGATCTTCCGGTATAGGTGATATTCCGGATATTGATATACAAGGTACAACCGGTACAGTATCTGTTGCACCTGAAAAGATATTGTTCATCCCATCTTTCAAAAATACATTTCCAATAGGTATTATACCTATTTGTGCAGAAGGAAATGGAGAAATATGAGGTGGTGTTACAGGACCATTATTTATGATATTATTATTCAATCCCGGAACTTTTTCATAGTTACCTAAGAATGGTATTGCATTAGAACCGGAAGATACGATGCCAAATTTACTATTATGCCATATATTGTTTTTTGTAACTATAGAAGAAGACAGTACAAATCGAACACCTTCAGTAAAATTTTCTATAGTATTACTTCTTAAATTACCGTCAGAGATTGTTAAATAAATTCCTGTACCTGTATTTAATCCTGTAAAATTGTTACCGAACAGAGTAAAGCTCCTACTATTCAAATCGTTACAATTAACAAGATTAACACCGTTCACACAATCTGTAAATTTTGAGTATGAAATGCTTACATTCGCCGCAGTTGCGTATAATCCAGTTTCGGCATTTTCCACAATTGAGTTTGCTAATATCACACTACTCCCGGCTTCTGTAATAATACCCTGCCATAGTTCAAATCCTGTAATGCTAGATTCATAAGCATTAAATGCTCCGCCGTTAACTGTAATTAATGAATTTAAAAAACATTCTGTTTGCGAATTTGAATTAAGTTTTACAGTTGCGCTATCTTCGATCGCTAATTCTGAATCTTCTTCCAGTATTAGTTTTGATTCGGAAAGTATGGTAATTAGAGAATTTGGAGATACATTTAAATGTGCTCCTTTTAATAGCCTTATCTCTGTATTCGCTACCATATTGATAATATCTTTCTCTGGTAGTGTACATTCTCCTTTTACAAAAATGCATTCTGGTGAAAATTCCGATCCAGCAAAACCATGGTCAATAGCCTGAACGCTATAGTAATAAATACCATCCGGCAAATTTTTGATTGTCCACGAAGTGTTTTGATCAACATTTCCTCTCTTGGAGACTTTTCTAAGCCCGTCAGGTACACTGCTCATCGGATTTAGTATATTACAACTTTTGCTTGCGGTTCCGATGTATAAGTTGTATGACAATCCATTTTGAGGAGTTTCAGTGTCCGTGCTTTTATCCCAATGGAGAGTAACATCATTGCCATTTAGTGACGAATATAAATTTGTGGGAGGGTTCGGAGGTGTATTGATGTGCAAGTCATTTTCAGCAGTTAAATTCTTAGAAATTTCAGAAAATGTAATACTTTCATCGTACTCGATACCATCACAGCCATTTAACCAAAAATCCAGATCCCCGTCTTTATCAAAATCGCTCCATGCAATGGTACCTATTCTGGAACTACGGAATGGTTGCGAGTAAGCATAATTGTTGCCAGTATAAACATATAGCTTTGTAAAATCTACCCAGGCAGGATATATGCAACCTGTTGTAATAAAATCCAGATACCCATTGTTATCGCAATCACCAAATGCGACTGAGCTGTAACCAACGAAAGTGTCGTCGGTAAAAGTGCAAACAGCGTTAAACTTGTCACCTGTATCATTACGATAAAGAATAGTTACTCCCCTTTCAATATCATCAATAGGATTTTTTAGTCCTGTTAATAATACATCCAAATCTCCATCATTATCATAATCTCCCCAAGCGGCTGATTGCGACATATTGCCAGCAACACCTATTAAGCCGGCATTTATATCGGTAAAAATGTATTGACCTTGAGAGTTTACCCCATCATTTTTAATTATCTTAGAAACTTTACCGCTGGCGTCTACTCCGGTCATTAAAATGTCAAGATCTCCATCATTGTCGTAATCTCCCCACACTGTTGTCGCATTCATTATATCAGGTATTAATACTCCTGAATCTGTAAAAATCCCTGAATGGTTTTTATATAATTTGGTAACTATTGCTTTTTGATTATTCGATCCTGTCACTAATAGATCCAAATCACCATCATTATCATAATCACCCCAAGCAACATTGGAATTGTTGCCTTCAGACGGTAAAACATCAAAAACAGCTCCTATATCTGTGAATATACCGTTGCCGTCATTACTGTAAACTTTTGTGATACTTTCATTGACTACAGTCCTACCGGTTAATGCTATATCTAAATCACCGTCGTTATCATAATCAACGCAATCAAACCTTCCGAGAATCTGAGGTATATTATGAGTGGTAACTTCTGAGAAATT
>Ga0209262_10000491_pt1 | contig 17754 bp, 22 predicted proteins | sample Lowcelwee11metaG_FD_187171 | JGI IMG/M metagenome (GOLD analysis project Ga0209262, IMG submission 187171) | Freshwater pond sediment microbial communities from the University of Edinburgh, under environmental carbon perturbations - Low... | ecosystem: Environmental > Aquatic > Freshwater >...
AATCCTGCATCGCACCACGAGTGCAAAAACACGCGCCACCGCGACTCTGCGCCAACGCCACATACCGCCGAACGTTGTGTGCCATGGCAAAACGACTATTGAATCTTCAATTGGCTTAAATTTTGTACCTTTGTAACAAAGAAGTAAAGATGACTACTTCAGATATAAAACTTAGGTTATTCCGTCAGATAGACTCGCTCGAGAAGAGCAAGTTAGAAGAATTATACGGTGTTGTCGTCAACTTCATAAATGGCCAGAAGGAGTTGACGGATTGGGATTCACTCTCTGACTCTCAGAAAAATGGCATTTTTGATGCAATTCAAGAAATAAATAAGGGTAAGGGCATACCGCATCAAAATGTAGTGTCAAAATATCGTAATAAATATTCCCGTGCCTAAAAGCATTATCTGGGCTCCTCTATCCGAAAAAGACTATGACCAAATCCTTGACTTTCTAAACATTAACTGGGATGTAAACGTAGTTACGGAATTTATGGATATGACTGACCATCTTATCAATCAGATAACAGAAAATCCAAAGCAATTTCCGCTTATCAATAAAAAGCATAGAATAAGAAAGGCGGTGTTGACAAAGCATAATTCCGTATTCTACAGAGAGAGCAGGAATCATGTTGATATTCTAAGAATTTACGACACTCGTCAGGATCCTCAAAATTTAAGCTTTAAATAACCACAGCACACAACAGGTCGGTATATGCAATTGGCTTTCCGCACCGCGATAATCTTCTGACTAAAGAGGATCGCTAAGTGGTCAGCGGTGCGGCCTGCCCCGGCTCCCGCCGGGGACCCCCTGGTGGTGTCACGGTTTTTGCCAACGCGAGAGTAAAGAAACAACATCATAACCCTGCATCGCACCACGAGTGCAAAAACACGCGCCACCGCGACTCTGCGCCAACGCCACATACCGCCGAACGTTAGCGGCAAGCAAAAAATGAACATTTCCTCAATGAAATCCTTTATAGTATAATAGCAATGTAATGAAGCGTATACATGAAACATAAAGCGAAATCAATAAGAGCTTTCATTGGTGCCGAGAATTTTGAGGAGTCTAGACTTTTTTATAAGGAATTAGGATTTGTAGAATCACAAATATCCGGAAATTTGTCATATTTCAAGGTTACAGATGCACTTGGGTTTTATTTACAAGATGCTTATGTTAAAGATTGGATAGATAATTCAATGTTATTTCTTGAGGTCGATGATGTAAAAAGATATAGGGCTGAATTAGAAAGTTTAGATCTGCGTAGAAAGTATAAAAAAGTCAAGTTGAGTTTAGTTAGAGAAGAAACTTGGGGCAGAGAATGTTTTATGCACGACCCTTCTGGAGTACTCTGGCATTTTGGTGAGTTCTATTCAATAAATGCCAGCCGCTAACAGGTCGGTATATGCAATTGGCTTCTGTGCCGCGAGAATATTCTGACTAAAGAGGACCATGTTGTGGCTGGCGGCACAGGCTGCCCCGGCTGCCGCCGGGGACTCCCTCTTGGTGTCACGGTTTTTGCCAACGCGAGAATAAACTAATAACAGCATAATCCTGCATCGCACCACGAGTGCAAAAACGCGCGCCACCCCGACTCTGCGCCAACTGCACATACCGCGGAACGTTACCGTGCATTAATAACCTCGTACTCCTGCTTTCACTACTTTTGAGAAAAAGTATCAATGACTAACTCTGAGATCAAAATATTCAAAGCAAAAGACGGTAAAACTGAGATCCAGGTAAAACTCGACAACGACACAGTCTGGCTGAATCAATACCAACTTGAAGATTTATTTCAAACAGACAGATCTTCAATCAACAGACATATCTCAAACATCTATAGATCTCAAGAATTAAAAGAGAGGTCAACGTGTGCATTTTTTGCACAAGTTCAGAAAGAGGGTGGCAGAGAAGTAACTAGAAATATAAAATTCTATAATCTTGATTTGATTATCTCAGTCGGTTATAGAGTTAACTCTAAACGCGGGGTTGAATTCCGAATTTGGGCAAGCAATATCTTAAAAGACTACCTCATTAAAGGGTATGCACTTAATGAAAAAAGGCTTTCGCAACAGAATGAGCAACTTCGAGAGCTTCAGAATGCAGTAAAGATTATCAGCGAAGTATTGAATTACAAAGTTCTTGAAAACTCCGAAAGCACAGAACTTATAAAGATAATTGCGGACTATGCTTACGGCCTTGAAATATTGGATCAATATGATTACCATAAACTTGAAATACATAGTACCTCAGGTAAAGAATCATACCAATTAACATACACCGAGGCAATTGAAAAAATCAACCATGTAAAAAAAGCGTTTTCTAATAGTGATTTATTTGGTATTGAGAAAGATAACTCTCTAAAAAGCTCGATAAGTACAATTTATCAAACATTTGATGGAGTTGACCTTTACCCAAGCATTGAAGAAAAGGCTGCTAACTTGCTATATTTCATCACAAAGAATCACTCATTTGTTGACGGCAATAAAAGAATAGCTGCCTTTCTATTCCTATATTTTCTTGAACGCAACGGCATTCTTTACGACAGCTCAGGTAATAAAAGGATTGCAGACAATGCACTGGTAGCACTGACATTAATGATTGCTGTAAGTAAGCCGGAAGAAAAGGAGACAATGATTAAGGTGATTGTAAATTTGATAAATAGAAGAAATTAACGCACGGTAACAGGTCGGTATATGTCATTGCCTCTCCGTACCGCGAGAATTTTCTGGCTGAAGAGGACCGTTAAGTGGTCGGCGGTACGGCCCGCCCCGGCTCCCGCCGGGGACTCCCCCCTGGTGTCACGGTTTTTGCCAACGCGAGAATAAAGTAATAACCGCATAACCCTGCATCGCACCACGAGTGCAAAAACACCCCGACCTCATTTCGTTCGGTACGGGGCACGGCGCGCCACCGTCCGCCAGCTGGCGGACCAACGCCACATTATTCGCCCACTCACCTAATGGTTCGTGTTCTCATGAGCTCGTCCGCTCCGCGGCCTCGGTTCCGCCGAACGTTAGGCTGCTTGTCGACAATTCCTGCTTGAATATTTGAGAAATAATACTTATCTTTGCCGTTAGTAACGTAAAACGTTAATGATAACTTCATTTGGATCAAAAGAGACTGAGAAAATTTGGAATGGTGAACGTGTTAGAATCATGCCTCCAGAAATTCAAATCATCGGTAGGAGAAAACTAAGAATGTTAAACAACTCTAATAATCTTATCGATCTTAGAGTACCTCCTTCCAATAAACTTGAAAAGTTAAGTGGCAAAGCAAATAACCTTTACAGCATCCGAATAAATGACCAATGGAGAATCACATTCCAATGGGATGACGGGCTGGCAACAGAAGTAACAATTATTGACTATCATAAATGACAAACATGGAAAGATTACCAAATATACACCCAGGTGAAGTGCTTCTTGAAGAATTCCTGAAGCCCATGAACATTTCTGCTTACCGGCTCTCAAAAGATATTGGAATACCGCAGACCAGAACTTCCGAGATTATTAAAGGTCTGAGAAGAATAACAGCAGATACTGCTCTCAGGCTAAGTTATTATTTCGGAAATTCAGCCAAATTCTGGCTTGGACTTCAGAATGACTATGATATAGAAGAAGAAAAGAGAGTCAAAAAAAATGAATTTAAAAGCATCAAAAAGGCCAAAGAACACGCAGCCTAACAGGTCGGTATATGTCATTGGCTTTTCCGCACCGCTACTGGTTTTTGCGCGCTGATCCGCTTGACCGGCAGCTCAAAAACCAATTGGTGCTTTATCGGCCCGGCTTTGCGGCTAAAGCCGCCGGGCAAAAACCATTGCGCGGCACAGGCCGCCACGGCTCCCGCCGCCCCCCCCCCCTCCTGGTGTCACGGTTTACGCACGGTGACGTGAACGCCAGCCGAATAAAAATCGGTTGGTGGTTTATGACCCTCTAATGCGGCTGGCGGCCGCAGTTTGAATGGATATTTTCTGTCATCTATCTCCATGACAAAAACGCGCGCCACCGTCCGCCTGCTGGCGGCCGCAGTTTGAATGGATATTTTCTGCCATCTATCTCCATGACAAAAACGCGCGCCACCGTCCGCCAGCTGGCGGACCAACGCCACATTATTCGCCCACTCACCTGTCGGTTCATGGCCTCATGAGCTCGTCCCCTCCGCGGCCTCGGTTCCGCCGAACGTTTCCAAACATATTAATAGAAAGGGCCTTTTGCCTGATCCGTTAAGATTAAAGATATTCAGCAACAATAAAATGGGATTCATATGAAGAAATTATTCTTACTCTCAATTATTTCAAATCTAATTTTGATCTCATGCACAAATAATAATGAATCCGCTATTGTGGATTTAAGATCTGATTCCTTCAAATTAAGTATTAGTGAGAAAGGATCAATTATTGATTTTACAGATTTGAAAACGAATAAAAACTATCTGGCAAAAGATACTTCTGTGTATTTAATGTCAATAAGGATAAATAATGAAATAAAAGTTCCTCAATCTGCCAAAGCAAGAAATAACATCATTACTTTAATTTTCGAAACTGATATTAAAGCCGATATAAAAGCAGAGGAAAAAGAATCTTATCTCACCTTTGAATTAACATCACTCACCAATAAAGACTCTGTTGACTTAATTATTTGGGGACCATATGCCACAACTATAAATAAAATAATTGGAGAAACTGTTGGAGTCGTTCGTGGGGAAGAATTTGCTCTGGGTATTCAGTCATTAAATATTAAAACACTTGGTGGCTATCCTTGGAATGAAAGTGATCGAATGCCTGAATTCAATATTTTCGATGAAGAAGATATAAATAATATGCACCCGAAAACAGATGGAAGTGTATTATACAGAGTCGAAGCAGCAAAACCAACCACAACAGGCAGTAGCTTGCAGGCATACTGCAGAAACAGGAATAAGGATAGGATTATCCAGGATTTTGGACATGAAAAAATTGTAGCACCCGCTTATAATGATGGAGGAGTAATTGATTCAAAAATTGCACTTTTTGGATGCCCTCCTGAAAAAGCCCTGAACACTATTGGAGAAATTGAACTAGCTGAAGGGTTGCCACATCCGATGATTGACGGACAGTGGGGAAAAACTTCCAGTGATGCAGCCGCAGCTTACATTATTATAAATTTTACTGAAGATAATGTCGATCAAGCAATTGAATTAACAAAAAAAGCAGGATTAAGATATCTATATCACTATGGTAAAACTTTTGAAAACTGGGGACATTTTGAGTTGTTTAAAGGGGAATTTCCAAATGGGATTGCCGGATTAAAAAAATGTGTTGAAAAAGCTGAAGCTCAAGGCATAATGGTTGGAACACATTTGCTTTCAAATTTTATATCAACAAATGACCCGTATGTCACCCCTATTCCTGACAAAAGGTTAGCCAAAGTAGGAAGTTCAATTATTGTTCATGATATCAATGCCACAGAAACAGAAATTCCTATTCAATCACCTGATTTTTTCAACCAGATGGAAAATAATAATTTGAAAACTGTTATGGTAGAAAACGAGTTGATCCGATATGGGAAGGTTTCAGAAGCATCTCCATGGCAATTATTGGATTGTCAGAGGGGGGCCTTCAATACAACTGCATCTGAACATAAATCTGGCGAGAAAATATCAAAATTACTGGATCATGGTTACAAAGTATTTTTGACTAACACAGAATTAACTATTGAGATGTCAGAAACAATGGCAGAATTATATAATCAAACTGGTTTGCGTCAGATTTCATTTGACGGATTAGAAGGAAATCGTTCAACCGGATTAGGGACCTACGGGGAGTCATTAATGCCTTATATTTGGTATAACTCCTTATCAGATGATTTAAAAAAGCACTTAATCATCGACGCCAGCCGAACCACCCATTTTTTCTGGCATATTTATTCAAGAATGAACTGGGGCGAACCCTGGTATGGAGGATTCCGAGAAAGTCAAACGGAATACAGATTTAAGAATCAAGCATATTTTAAGAGAAACTTTATGCCAGGAATGTTAGGGTGGTTCAAAATGACTCCGGAAACAAGCCTTGAAGATATTGAATGGTTGTTAGCTCGTTCTTCGGGTTATGATGCCGGCTATGCTTTTGTTGCAGGATTTGAATCAATAGAGCAAAATGGCAACTCAGATAAAATTCTGGAACTTATTGGAGATTGGGAACAACTAAGACTTGGAGGTTTATTCAGTGAAGAACAAAAAGAATTATTACGAGATTCCGGAAAAGAGTTTTCTCTCAAAAGAATCAATGACAATGAATGGAATTTGCATGAAGTAAATGCAGAAGTTTTTATCCATAAACAGAAAGTTAAACAACCCGGAGAACCCCTATTTTCAACTTTAATATTGAATAATATAGGGGATGAACAAACTTTAAATTTTATACTTACTGCTATTGATTGTGAAGCCAGTGAAATTGTAATGGAAATAAATAATTACAAAGAAATAAGGTTGCCTGTTGTTTTAAGAGAAGGACAAACTATCAAGTACGCAGGCGGTAATAGTGCCTCTGTATATGATGCTAACTGGCAACTTATTAAGGAATTTGATATTAATCATTCTAATCTTCAGATAAGTAAAGGTGAAAATTCTGTTTCTTTCGATTGTAATTTTGCCAGGGAAGGTAAAAATTCAAATATAAAATTAGAGATTCGAACTTACGGAAAAGGTGAAAAAATCATTTCGAATAAATAGATTTGCAATAGATTTGGTAACCATCTATAATCGGCATTAAAACGACCTCTGATACCTAACCGTCAGGTAACATGCCAAGTAATTGTGGTAGAAACATCAAGTAAACGACCGTGGCCAAGAAAATAAAAGATCCCAATAGCCTGTTAACCGTCCCAGGGGTGGGTAAAAGCATAGCCGAGGACCTGCACATTCTGGGAATTCATCATGTCAGAGATTTAATAGGTCAAGACCCGGAAACCTTATACAATAATTTGTGCTCAGAATACAAAACAAGAATAGATCCATGTGTTCTGTACACATTTCGATGTGCAGTCTATTATGCAGAAAATGAAAAGCATGATCCTGCCCTATTGAAGTGGTGGAATTGGAAGAATAAAGAAAAGTAAAAGCAAGTTAGCTAACAGGTCGGTATCTGCAATTGTCGCACCACCCGCCGCCAGATAGCAGACCAACTGCACATATCGGCCAAACATTGTAGTCTAGCAAATCGAAACCCAATAATATGTAGCAAGAAATGAAAAGAATAGCTTCTTTAATTATCTTGATTGGACTTCAGGTATCATTATTCGGACAGAATAAAGAAAAAACATATTTACTGGTACACGGTGCCTGGCATGGAGCCTGGTGCTGGAATAAAGTTGTACCCTTAATGACAAATAAAGGCTACAAGGTAATTGCTGTTGACCTGCCCAGCCATGGAAGCGACACAACAAATGCCAGTTCAATCACACTTGACGACTATGTGAGAAATGTTACAGAAACAGCCAATATGATTGAAGGACAAATAATCCTGGTTGGTCATTCAATGGGAGGTATAGTGATTTCACAAGCAGCAGAGTATTTGGGAAAAAATAAAGTTTCTAAACTCATCTATTTGGATGCATTTCTCCCGAAAAATGGCGAATCTGTTAGCTCTCTGGCAAGATTAATTGAAAGTAGTTTACCTGTTGACACTTCTCGTTTAACAATTGGCGATGGGTTAATTGTGAGTGAAGACACCAGGACCAGTATTTTTAAACCAGAAGTTGCCGATATACTTTTTTACCATGACTGTACTCAGTCAGACAAAGATTTTGCACATAAGAACATGAGCAGGCAGTCTTTTGCCCCGTTAGGGACACCTGTCAGTGTTTCGGATGGTATATATGGAACAATTCCAAAATACTATATTTTATGTACTGACAGTCAAGACCTTGATAAATCGATTCTACCCACGAGAGTTAAATGTGAAAAGGTTGTAAAAATAAAATCAAGCCATTCACCATTTTTTTCTAAACCTCGAAAATTGGCTGACATTTTGACTAAGTTTTAATACCAGCACACATAGCGTGTATGAATTAATCGCTGTGAAGTGATAAATCAACCAGGATGGCTTCCTTGACATGAATGACGTAAATATGACTTGAAGATGTCGCAACCATTTGCGGAACTAAAACATACTTTAGTCCTGATTTTAAAATGAGAAAAAATGATAAACAAGGAATTGGCTCAAAGGATTAAGGTCTTAAGAAACAGAAAAGGTTTTTCGCAGGAAGAACTGTCCGAAAAGACGGGATTAAGTTTACGTACAATTCAAAGAATAGAAAATGGCGAGACTGAACCACGGGGAGATTCTCTTAAAAGATTAGCCTCCGGCCTGGATGTATCTCCCGATGAAATTATCGATTGGGTGGTGAAGGAGGATTCCGGCTTCCTGGTCAGTTTAAATTTATCTGCCCTGAGTTTCATCATTTTTCCCCTACTGGGAATTTTAATTCCTTTAATCATCTGGGTATCAAAGAAAGATAAGATCAAAAGTATAAACGAGACTGCAAAAGACATTCTAAACTTTCAAATCACATGGTCCATATTACTTTTTATCAGCTTCATCGGGACTGTTGTCTTCTTGGTTCATGGAATGACTACAATTGCAGGTTTAAACGCCGGAGTAATAAGCAAACCATTAGTAATGAACCTAATAATCTCCGGAGTATTGTACATATATAATATGTCATTTATTCTGATTAACTCATTTCTGCTACATAACGGGAACAGAACATTCTATCATCCCAAAATTGCATTTTTGAGGAAGTAACCAAACAACCAAACAACAGATCGCCTTAAGCAATTAAATTTCATCATCAGCCTCAGACCCTCTATCAAAAACACAGCAAACCAGCCAACTATCCGGGTGGCTGAAAGTAATTCACATATGAAAGAATTAGCCTATTTCGCTGACAAAAAGTTCGAGAATATTTCGCGCAAAGCGAATCCTCCCAAACCCGGAGAGTACGAAAACTGCCGGTTCCTGAACTGTGACCTGGAAGAATGTAATCTTTCCGACTTTGTATTCACGGACTGTGAGTTTTTCGAATGTAATCTGAGCCTTATCAAACTGACACAGTCAACATTACGGGATGTGAAGTTTCATGGCTGCAAAATGATGGGGATTCATTTTGAGGACTGCAACGACTTTGGACTCTCATTCAGATTTGACAACTGCACCCTCGATCATTCTTCCTTCTACAACACAAAAATTAACAAGACCATTTTCATGAATTCCAGGTTGCACGAGGTTGATTTCTCGGAAAGCGACCTGACTGATTCATCATTTCTCAATTGCGACCTGGCGGGCGCACTCTTTGAAAATACTAACCTGGAGAAAGCTGACTTCCTGACTTCTTTTGGTTATTCCATTGATCCTGAAAGGAACAGACTCAGGAAGACGAAGTTTTCTTCAAACGGCCTGACCGGGCTGTTGGGCAAATATGACATTATAATTGAATAGCACGCCAACCGGCACACGCCGGTATGTCAACAAACTCATTATCAAAACCACTTAAAATCAGCCGAAAATGAAACCGAAAATCAACATTACCAAAAGAGACATGTTGTTCTTCTTTGCCGGGATTGCAATCACGGCACTGCTCAGCCTGGTATTTAACTGGAAAGAGAACTCCAGGGATTTCAAGGAAGGGTTCAGTGATGGATACAACTCGACACAGAAAGAAGAGGTTAACCACTAATGGTTTCACCCGAGCTCACCGGACTTTCAGAAGATCACCCCACATTCACATATCATGGACCGGTTCACACAAACATAAACAGTTTCTGACATCCCCTCATCATGAAAAAGGACTTTGTGATACATGACGGAGAGTTGTCCGTTGAGGACAACTATTTGCAAATTAATGATCATCAACCCAGATGGTTCAAGATTGGGAGCCAGGTGAGTTTAATTTCAGCGATTCTCTACGGAGTTGTAATAATAATTAAATATTTCAGGACGGGAGATCCGTTTGACCTGTGGCCCGGAGTTGCAATTTTTGTGCTGGGAATCCCCGCATTGATTGTTCAGTCAAAGATAGTCTATGACAGCAGGATTGACTATAAGGATATCCGAAGAATAGTAATAAAGCGAAATCTGACCGACCAACTGACCGGGGACATCATTCTTCACACTGGCAGGAAACGACGGGTAATAGTTGACCAGCAGGACCTGGGAAGGTTTGAAAGAGACCATCTCGGGGAACTGGTCGAAGCACTTGGTGCCAAAGGCCTTGTAACAGAAGTAAAATAGCGGGCAGTAGAAGGTGGCCGAGTGCCGGCGCCATCTGTCGTAACAGGCAAGTAAGCCGGAATCAGAAGACCGCCCCATGCCAGCACCATGCGCACCATAAGACAACACTGCCAAAACGCCAGGGCTGACCCACCTACCCCACACACATAATTACATTTTGGATTATCTTCACTGCCAGGATGAAGCCCACATATACATTGCGGGAAGTACCCCGCTCAAGAATAGCAACATTTGACACTGCTGCGGTGGCGCTGGCTAAGCATCATGTAAGCGCAATGCTTGAATTTGATGTGACAGAGATCAGGAGAAAACTGCAGCAATTGAGAAGACAAGGCACCTTGATCTCCTTTAACGGCTGGCTCATCAAGGTGATTGGCAGTGTCCTGGATCAGCACAGGGAAGCTTCGGCGTTTCTCTTATCAAAACGAAAACTCATAGTCTTCGATGAAATAAATATTTCGATTATTGTCGAGAAAAAGGTCAACAGGAAGCCGGTTCCCATTCCCCTGTTGATTGAAGATGTAAACTCTAAGAGTGCCGCGGAGATCACTGCAGAAATTGATAAAGCAAAGGATCAGAGCATATCCGGTGCTGATATAGTCCTGAACCGCAAAACACATTTTTACGAAAACCTGTATTACAATTTACCGGGGTTCTTAAGGCGAATAATCTGGAGGGTAATGCTGAAAAATCCCCGGTTCGTTTTCAGGAATATGGGAAATGCAATCATTACTTCCGTAGGGATGATGGGTAAGATTAATGGCTGGTTTATCCAGCGGTCCATCCACCCGATCTCCTTTGGTGTCGGATCGATTCTTAAAAAGCCGTATGTAATTGATAATGAAATAAAAATACGCGACATTCTGAATATGACCATACTGGTTGATCACGATGTGATTGACGGTGCCCCGATGGTCAGATTTCTCAACGAACTGACCAGGTCCGTCGAATCCGGGGACTTCACAGACCAGGTGACGCCGTAGCGATTTCATCCTCCTGAAGCCACACTGAAAAATGACCCTTAATTCCAAAATAACAACAAGATTCCTGGCGATTATTTTACTGTTGACCTGCCCCGGACTGGATGCCCAGGACCAGATCGCTGACTTTCGGCGGGTTGACGAACTTGCCCTCCGGCTCCCGGATTCACAGACAAGGACAACCCGGGAAATTTCCGGTTATATAACTTCGAATTTCAGCTCGCAGACTGACAGGTCGAGGGCAATATTTGTCTGGGTCGCAACCAGTATTCAATACGACGTTGACAACATGTTCGCCATAAATTTCTATCAGGGCGCGGATGAGATCATCAATGAAGCATTATCGAGGCGCAAAGGAGTTTGCCAGCATTTTGCAGAGCTTTACAGCGCAATTGCCAATCAGTCAGGGATAAAGACATACGTGGTCACCGGTTACACGAAACAAAACGGTTCAGTGGATTACCTGCCCCACGCATGGTGTGCCAGCCTGATTGACTCCGTATGGTACCTGATTGATCCCACCTGGGGATCAGGTTTTATAAGCAACGGAAAGTTCGTCAGAAAGATCAATGACAACTATTTTAAAGCGAAGCCCGAAAAACTGATCAGCTCGCACATGCCCTTCGACCCGCTCTGGCAATTTCTGAATTACCCTGTGACCAGTCAGGAGTTTTATGAAGGTCGAACGACCACAAACACAAGCAAGCCATTTTTTGATTACCCGGATACCTTAAAGCGATTCGAACAGGAATCAAGGATCGGCAAACTGACAGCATCGAGCCATCGGATTGAGCAGAACGGCGTAAGGAATTCCCTTATTTCTGACAGGCTGCAACATAACAGGCGCGAGATAGAGTATTATTACGATTCTCTGCGAGTGGAGATGTACAATTCCGCAGTCTATCATTACAATGACGGAATAAATCACCTGAACCGGTTCATTGATTACCGGAACAGGCAGTTTACGCCAAAGAAGCAGGAAAATGAGATCAGGGAGATGGTCAGCCAGGCAGAATGGTCGCTGGAAAACGCAAGGCTGAAACTGCAGGCTATTCAGAATCCCGATTCAAACACGGCAGCCTCGATTCTCCAGTTAAACCGTTCTATTGATGAGGCGATGATGAACCTGAATGAGCAAAGGATTTTTGTCGACAAATATTTCAAAACAGGAAAGTTGCTACGTAAGTCATTGTTCTACAAATACACATGGATGGGAATTCCGTTAAACTGATGACCTTTCGCTTGCATTCGGTTCAATGCCCGAGATGGGTTCTCATGAATTTCCGGACCTGCCCTGGAAGGATTCCGCAAAGCGATGAAATTATTACTTATATTAAGAAAAGATGAAAACAAGAAAACCAGCAAACCTGATGTTATTAATTGTAATAATGACAGGATTTTACTCATGTGCCTCGATCCCGAAGGGCGCAACAGCGGTCACACCCTTTGAAAAGGAGAAATACTTGGGCAAATGGTACGAGATTGCCCGGCTCGATTTCAGGTTTGAACGGAATCTGAACAACACAACCGCGCAGTATTCACTGAATGAAAACGGATCAATCAGGGTTGACAATCAGGGATACAATACAGTCAAGGAGGAATGGACCCAGGCCATCGGCAAGGCGAAGTTTGCAGGAGATGAGAACACTGCCATGCTCAAGGTATCATTTTTCGGCCCGTTTTACGCGGGATACAATGTAATCGCGCTTGATGATGAGTATAAGTATGCCCTGGTAGCCGGAGAGAACCTCAAATACCTGTGGATCCTCTCCCGCGAGACCAATATACCTGATGACATAAAGGAGAGATATCTTAAGATTGCCGGGGATATCGGTTATAATATCCCGGACCTGATCTGGGTTAAGCACGACAAGCTGAAATAGCTGCTGCATGTAATCCGCATTGATGAAAGCATCAATAACATTCTCCATGAAGAAACAACTGTTTGTACTGATCGCATTTACCTTCTAAGCCTTTGTTCTTGGCAACCTTTGAATTGTAATGGAACAGAGAGACTTCTTACAGAGAGAAATTGAAAAGATAGGAAAGATACTTAGCGCCTTCCGGCAAATACTTATTGGTGGCCGTGATAATCCGGCCATCACTCTTGAGGAACAGTCGGCAGCAACCAGAGAGCTGCTGCTGGATGCCACCGGTTTTAACCTTGATGAATTCCTGTCGCTGCACACAGAGGATGCGGACGATTATATTGTTAACTCCAAAGGATTCAATGTCGACAACATTGAGTTGCTGGCGGAATGTATGGCGGAGTCAGGTTTCAGCGACAAATCAGGTAAGTCAGGAATGTATCTTGAGAAAGCACTGCAGCTCTATCAATTATGCAACCTGAAAAGCAGGACTTATTCCTTCTTGCGTGAAGAGAACATAAAGAAAATAAAGGATGCACTTTAAATTGACAATCCGGTTGAACATCAGCAAAAGGTCCGGTTGTGAAAAATAAAATCAACACTCATGTTACGTTCGTGAAGGAGATGATTGCTCCGTGCGGGATGAACTGCGGGTGTTGTCTGGGATACATGAGGGCAATAAACACTTGTCCCGGTTGCAGGACCCAGGCTGACGGGAAACCAGGTTACTGCAAGGCATGCATTGTAATCAACTGTGATCGTCTGATGGAGACTGAGTCAAAGTTTTGTTATGAATGCCCGAAGTATCCCTGTCCAAGATTAAAAAGTCTTGATAAAAGATACAGGACCAGGTACAACACCAGTTTCTTTAACAACCTGACCATGATAAAGGAAAAGGGAATTGATGCATTTCTTACCTTCGAATCCGGCAGGAGAAACTGCCCCCAATGTGGTGCCACCCTGTGCGTCCACCGTCCGGCTTGTTTAGAGTGCGGATTTATTCCAGGCATATCGGAATGACACCTGAAGAGCATGACCCGGAGTTGTTAAAATGGTGGAACTGGAAGAATCGAACTGCTTAGGCCGAAAAATACTATCCGATGAAAACGGAAAAACAAAAAATGCTCTCAGGAGAGCTCTACCACGCTCCGGATACTGAGCTATGCGAGGAACGGCTCAGGGCGAGGCTTCTTCTCAGCGAACTGAACAGCTCCCGCGAGGATGAGGAAGAAAAAAGGAAAAGCATACTTGAAAAGCTTATACCGGCGGCAGGGGCAGGATTCTGGATCCAGCCTCCGTTCTACTGCGACTACGGCTACAATATATCAACCGGCGAAAATGTCTTCTTAAACTTCAACTGTGTGGTACTCGATGTGATGCCCGTCAAAATCGGAAACAGGACACTCATCGGCCCGAATGTCCAGATTTACACAGCCACCCACCCGATGGATTTCAGGGAGAGAGCTGCCGGCCTTGAATTTGCCAAACCGGTCACCATAGGCGAGGATGTATGGATCGGCGGCAGCGCTGTTATCTGCCCCGGGGTCATAATCGGGGACAGGTCCGTAATCGGGGCTGGAAGCGTTGTCACGAAGGATATCCCGCCGGATGTTTTTGCGGCCGGTAATCCTTGCCGGGTTATCAGGAGCCTGGCGCAGTGATAGCTGCCAGAGACCGGTTTTCGGGCCGGCGAACCCGGAGCCGTTCACCCGGTGCCCCCATCTTAAAGGCCCGCCGTAAGTCAAACCATCCTCCGGCAATTGAACTTTGAAGTGTTTGCTGTGTTTTCCAATTATAAACATTGCATCAATCATGAACAGAAAGGAATTGACACCTGCGCAGAGGGAAGAGCTGTTCAGAATCCTTAAAGACCGTTTTGAACAGAATGCGGGCAGGCACCAGGGCATTGAATGGGAAAAAGTCCGGGCGAACCTGGATGCCGGCAGGGAAAGAATCTGGTCGCTCAGTGAGATGGAGAGAACCGGAGGTGAGCCTGATGTAGTTGGATATAACAGCGAAACAGGTGAGTACATTTTCTCTGACTGCTCCCCGGAGAGTCCCGCTGGCCGGCGAAATGTCTGCTACGACGATGAGGCCCGGAAAGCAAGGAAATCCTTCCCTCCTGAAAAATCTGCCGCCGGCATGGCCACGGAGATGGGCATAGAACTCCTCACTGAGGAGGAGTACCTGGAGTTGCAGGAGCTGGGTGAATTTGATCTTAAGACGTCAGGCTGGCTCAAAACGCCTGATCAGATCAGGAAAAAGGGTGGTGCCATCTTCGGTGACCGTCGTTTCGGAAGGGTATTCATTTATCATAACGGTGCCGACTCCTATTACGGTGTGAGGGGATTCCGGGGCTCACTCAGAATCTGATATACTGCCGTGCGGGTTTCAGTGTGCCTGATCCGCATTCAGTCCTCGCTCATGTACACGCCAACATCCCGGGCCATTAATCTCCGGCAATCTCCGCCCGGCTGAACCACTATCAGTCACTCCGGGCTGCACTTCATCACTTCTGCCATACCGCGCAAACATCCCGGGCAATTAATCTCCGGCAATCTCCGCCCGGCTGAACCACTATCAGTCACTCCGGGTCACACTCCAACACCTCTTCCCTACCGCGCAAACATCCCGGGCCTGTCATCTCGCCCCTCCCGGCCAACTCCACAAAAAAACTGATCTCCCTTTGCTTTGTATTATTATATTTATTTACTTTGCATTTCAAAGTGCTTTGCATTACGGCGGAAACAAAAGTATATTCCTTTGTAGCAGAGCCGCAGAAAACAAACATTAAAATAAGAATCAAAGAAATGGACGGTAAAACAATCTTTTTCAAAACAAGCGGATGGATCTTCTGGTTCATAGTATTCGTGATAGGTGTTATTAACGCCTTCTGGGGTAATGACCCGATCTTCGGGGCTGCAATTGTCCTGATGTCATTTGTATTCATCCCTCCTACAGGAGAGCTATTCAAAAAAATTACAGGCTTCGCCATTCCAATGGCAGTCAAGATCATACTGGGTGTTCTGATACTGTGGGCTGCCCTGGGGGTCGGTGAACTGTTTGACAAAACCGATATGATGCTGACTGACATGAAGCAACTTTTTCAGTAATTTTAGCAGCGGGGGAAAACTGCGATGGTACAGTTCCGGCAATACCGGCGCTGACGCAGGGAAACCGCTGCTGGAAAGTGATCTGCGCTGAACAGAGACAACTGGTGAAAAGAGACCACTGCTGCAACAGTGCAGAATTTCACTCCCGTTAATAAAGAAATCATGAAGAAACTGGAAAATCTTCTGCTATTAGGTAACCTGCAACTGTATGAAAAAAGCGAGCCTGTGACCGAGACCGAGCTCCCTCTTGTAATGGGCTGGGTTGTTGACCTTCATAACGTCATGGAGGAGATAAGGGCAAAATATGGTTTCGGCAGAGGTATTGCCGCACCGCAGCTCGGAATTATGAAAAGGCTGATCTACATCAACACTGACATGCCTCTTATAATCATCAATCCGGAGATCAACGGGGCGAGCAGTGAGATGTTTGAAGTGTGGGACGACTGCATGTGCCTGCCGAATCTTCTTGTGAAGGTCCGACGTCACAGGAGTCTTACCCTGAGATACCTTGACGAGAACTGGACAGAGCAAGAGTGGCATGTTGAGGATGACCTCGCCGAGCTGGTGCAGCATGAATATGACCATCTTGACGGGATCCTCTGCACCATGCGCGCCATCGACGGGAAGTCGTTCAGGTGGAAACCGTGAGATTTGCGATTTGCGAATTTCGAATCCGGAATCTGAACAGGATTATCCAAATTCCCCGTAGGGGATAAAAAATTGTAATTCAGACATTCCACCCTCCCCTCTTTCCCGTACGCCGGACATAACCAAAATTTCCGGACCTGACCCGGGAGGGCAAAATCAGTTATTGCGTGAAAGATTGCCTCCTGAACTCACAACGATAATGGTTATCTTTGATTACACAAACAAGATAATCCATGATCCCCTCTACAGCAACAGTCATAGGCGCCACCGGCCTGATCGGAAGTCACCTGGTTGAACTCCTTTCCGGTGATGATCATTTCACAAAGGTCAGGATAATAGCAAGGCGAATGCCCGAAAGAGTGCCGCAGGGCGCTGAAGTCAGGGTCATCGACTTTGAGGACCCTGATGCATTCAGATCCGCAGTTGAAGGCAGCGATGCACTCTTCTGCGCCGTCGGCACTACCAGGAAAAAGGTTAAGGGCGACATGAATGCCTACCGGAAGGTGGACCATGACATTCCCGTGAATGCCGCCTTGCACTGCCGGGAGACCAGTTGCGGGCAGTACCTGTTGGTATCATCGGTTGGAGCATCATCGAAGACCGGCAACTTCTATCTCAAATTCAAGGGCGATGCCGAAGATGCAATCGCAGCCACTGGAATAAAGTCAGTCTCCATTTTCCGCCCCTCGATGCTTATGGGAAATCGAAATGAGTCGCGTCCGGCCGAGGAGATCGCAAAAATCCTTTCAGCCCCCCTCGCCTTTCTGTTCCCGGCAAAATACAGGCCAATCAAAGGGCTTGACGTTGCAAAGGCAATGGTGGCCGCCGCGAAAGCTGATGTAAAGGGATTCAACGTATACCACTACAGTGAGATG
>Ga0209262_10000492_pt1 | contig 17690 bp, 12 predicted proteins | sample Lowcelwee11metaG_FD_187171 | JGI IMG/M metagenome (GOLD analysis project Ga0209262, IMG submission 187171) | Freshwater pond sediment microbial communities from the University of Edinburgh, under environmental carbon perturbations - Low... | ecosystem: Environmental > Aquatic > Freshwater >...
TGCTGCTGGTGGCCGCGGGCATCCCCGGCTACATCTATTGGAAACGCCGCAAGTACCGGGAGGTCGCATGAAAAGATCGCTCATATTCTGCCTGACGACGGTTTTTGCCGTTTCGCTGCTGCCGGCTGAAAAAAAACTGACCGGTTACTCCGAAATGATGACCAGGCTCAAGGAGCTGGACGCATCCAGTTCCCGGGTCTCGCTGGCCATGATCGGCCGCTCGGTCCAGGGGCGCGACATCCCGGCGCTTTTCTTTGCCAACGGCAAATTCGCTGCGGCCAGGGATAAAAAACCCCTGGTCCTGGTTTTTTGCCAGCAGCACGGCGACGAGGCTTCGGGCAAGGAGGCCGCGCTGCTCCTGGCCGCCGACCTGCTCGGGCGCAGCAAAAAGATCCTTGAGGCACTCGACCTGATCCTGGTGCCGACGGTCAATCCCGACGGCTCCGAGCTCAAACAGCGGCGCAACGCCAACGGCCGCGACCTGAACCGCAACCACGTGCTGCTCAGCGAGCCGGAGACGCAGGCCCTGCACCGGCTGTTCCAGCAGTGGCTGCCCGAGATCGTCCTCGACGTGCACGAGTACGGCGCCGTGTCGCGCTGGTGGGTCGACCAGGGCGTGATCAAGAATGCCGACGAGATGCTGGGTTGCCTGAGCAACCTGAACATCGACGCCGGCATCCGCGCTTTCAGCCAGGATGCCTTTTACCAGGCCATGCGCGAAACCGTGCTGAAAGACGGTTACGTCCTTTTTCCCTACACGGTCGGGGCGCCGGTCGAGAACGAGCGCCTGCGCTTTTCGACCAACGACATCGACGACGGCCGCCAGGGTCTGGGCATCTACGACACGCTGTCGTTCATCCTGGAGGGCAAGGGCTACGGCGACATGGCGAATATGCTGGAACGGCGCAGCGCCGCTCAGCTCAGCGCCTTGACCGCTTTCCTGCGCACCGCCGCCGCCCAGAGCGACGGCATACTGGCCATGGTGCGCACCGCCCGCGCCAGGCTTCTCGAAAATGTCGCTCCCGGCGAACGAGCTTTCCTGCGCATGGATTATTTCCCCGACCCCGACCGGCCCAGCATCGCCTTCCCTGTGTTCGATCTGGTCAAGTGGCAGGCCGAGGTCCGCGAGTGGAAGCCGTTCGCGCCGCTGGTCAAGATCAAAAAAAGCGTGGCCCTTCCCCAAGCCTACATCATCCCCGCCGGCGAAACTGCGCTGCTCGACCTGCTGCGCCGCCACCAGCTGCAAATGCGGCGCCTGACCGCACCGGCCGCGGTGCAGGTTGAGCAATACCGCGTACTGCACGCGGCGGCCCGCATGGAGGAAGAAAGATGGCTGCCCGAGTTCGACCTGGAAAAAACCGCTAAAACCGTCGAACTGTCCGCGGGCGACGTGCTGGTCTTCCTTCCCCAGCGGGCAAGGCTGCTGATCCCGCTGCTGCTGGAACCGGAATCCTCCTGGGGCATCCTCACCGATACCGGCGGCTCCCCGAGCCAGTTCAGCGCCTTTGCCCGGGAAGGGGGAACTTACCCGATCCTGCGCCTGATGGAGAGAGCCGACCTGCCGCTGGAGGAGGTCAAGTAGTCCGAAGTTCGTTATGCGTTATGCGTGATGAGAAAAAGCAAAAGCAAGCCCAGATGCCATAAAATTGAAATTTAAAAGAACTGACTGGCCAGCACGACCAGGATCAAGAGCGGACAAACATACTTGATGGCGATGACCCACAGCCGTGCCAGGCGGAAGCTGGCGCCGTCGGCGGTGATCTCATCGAGTGCATTGGCTGTTTTCCAGACGTGAGCTACGAAGACAGCGATGAAAAAAGCGCCGACGCTCAAGGCCACGTTTCCCCAGATCTTGTCCCATAGGGAAAGAAAATCGATATGAAAAAAAGGCAGGCTGCTAAAAAACTTCATCCCGCCGCCGGAAAGGGCTGACGGAACGCCGAAAGCAAAGGCCAGCGCCCCCATCAGCCAGGAGGCCTTGCGGCGCGTCCACTTTTTCTCGTCGATCAGGAAGGCCACCGGCACTTCCAGGATGGAGATGGTCGATGTCAGGGCGGCCACGGCCAGCAACATGAAAAAGAGAGAACCGAACCACATCCCCCCGGGCATGCGGGCAAAGATCACGGGCAGGATGTTGAACACCAGCCCCGGCCCCTGCCCGGGCTCCATGTTCTGCGAAAAAAGGGCCGGAAAAATAATAAACCCGGACAGAATAGCTATCGTGGTGTCCAGGGCCGCCACCCAGGCGGCAGAGGAGACCAGGTTTTCCTTCTTGCCCAGGTAGGAGCCGTAGGTCAGCATGGTGCCCATGCCCAGGCTCAGGCTGAAAAAGGCCTGGCCCATGGCCTCCAGGAACACCGGGCCGCTGATCTTGGCGAAATCGGGCTTGAGATAGAAAAGCAGCCCTTTCCCGGCGCCCGGCAGGGTCAGTGAGCGGACCATGAGCAGGATCATGATCAGGAACAGGGTAGGCATCAGGATCTTGGAATATCGCTCCAGGCCGGCGGCGACGCCCTTGATCACGATATAGATGGTCAATACCATAAAAATGGCCAGCAAAAGGACCTGAAGCCAGGGGGAAGCGATGAAGCGGCCGAACATGGCAAGCGCCTTGCCCTTGTCAATTCCGCTGAACTGGCCGCTCAAAGACTTGAAGCAATAGCCCAGGGTCCAGCCGGCGACGACAGAGTAAAAGGAAAGGATCATTACTCCGGTGATCACGCCCAGGTATCCGGTCCAATGCCAGATGCTGTTCGGGCGGATGGCGGCGAAAGCCCCGACCGGGTTCCTGGTCGTGGCCCGGCCAAGTGAAAACTCGGCCAGCAAGACCGGGAGTCCCAGAACGATGACGCAGCCGATATAGATCAATACAAAAAGCGCCCCGCCGTTCTTGCCGGTGATATAGGGAAAGCGCCAGATGTTCCCCAGCCCGACGGCCGAGCCGGCCGCGGCCAGGATGAAGCCGGCCCGCGACCCCCAATTGCCTCTGGATGACATATCCGTTCTCCTTCGTTCCTCAGGCGTTAGATCTTTTTTTGTTTTTCCAGTAAAAATAAACCGGCACTCCCGACAGGATCAGGAACAAGCCCTTGCCGGAATTGAGCGGGTCGCCGATGATGATGTAAACGATGAAGAAAAGGGCGATGGCCACATAGAGCAGCGGCACCAGCGGGTAGCCGCTCACCCGGTAGGGTCGCTCCAGCTCCGGTTTCTGCAGGCGCAGCTTGACCAGGCCGATGACAGTCACGGCGTTGAACAGCAGCGAAGCGAAAGCGGTATAGGTCAGCAGATCGTTGAACGTCCCGGAAAGGACCAGCAGGCAGGACCAGACCCCCTGGTAGATCAGCGAGACGTGCGGCGTGCGGTAGCGCTCATGGATGCGGCAATTCTTCCGGAAGAACATGCCGTCACGGGCCATGGCGAAGTACAGCCGGGGGCCGGACAGGATCAGGCCGTTGACGCAGCCGAAAGTGGATACCAGGATGGCCAGGGTGATGAAGATAAGCCCGGCCTGGCCCATGATCGCCTGGGCCACGGCCGCCCCGATGCGGTTCTCGCCGACCGCGGCCATCTGCTGGATCGGCATGACGTAAACGAAAGCCATGGTGGTCAGGGTATAGATCAGGGCCACGGCGCCGCTGCCCAGGACCATGGCGCGCGGTATGTTTTTCTGCGGCTCGCGCACCTCCTCGGCCACGAAGGCCACCGAGTTCCAGGAATCGTAGGCGAACAGGGCCTTGCTCATGGCCACGGCCAGGGCGGCGAACAGGGGCAAGGCGGAAGCCGCCGGCAGGACGGGCTTCAGCAGGGGCAGGAAATTCCTGAAACTGCCCTTGAAGAACAGGAAGGCGGCGACGACCAGGAGCAGCATGGCCGCCACCTTGGTGATGGTAAAGATATTCTGCAGGGCGGCGCCGGCGCGCACGCCGCGGATGTTGACCGCGGTCAGCAGGGCGATGCACAGGATGGATGCCGCCTGGGCCGTCGAGACGCTGAAAACCTGACCGAACAGGTTGAGGGAGAACAATTTGCTGGCCTCGCCCAGGAAAGGGAAAAAGACCCCCAGGTACTTGGCAAAGGCGATGGCCACCGCGGCGATGAAGCCGCTTTGCACCACCAGGAAAAATGTCCAGCCGAACAGGAACCCCCATAACGGTGAATACGACTCCCTTAAAAAAACATATTGCCCCCCGGCCTTGGGAAAAGCCGCCGCCAACTCCCCCATGCTCAGGGCGCCGAAAACGGTCAGCACGCCGCCGATAAGCCAGAGCAGGATCAGCAGCCCCGGTGTCTGGATGAAACCGGCCATCAGCGAGGGGGCGATGAAAATGCCCGAGCCGATCATCGAGCCGATGACGATGTTGCTGGCATCGAGCACCCCCAGGCGGCGCTCCAGTCCGCTTGCGCATCCCGCGTCTGCCATGGTGTTCTCCTTGGAAAGAGTAATGAATATCTTTTTAAGCGGAAAAAGTCAACCCGGGAGCATTGGAGGAACCGGGACGGCTGGAGCGCAGCCTCTGATTGACTTATTTTTTTTATTTCTCTAGAATCTCCTCGATCCAAGGAGGCGCATATGAACCAAGGACCGTCGATGTGGGGCTGGATCTTCATGGCTACGGCCTGGGGAGTGATCCTGCTGCTGACCATTTACTGCTTCAGCCGCGTGCTGCTGGCCAAGAAGAAAAAAACCGAGAGTGGCGGCCGCGCCCAGTGGGCCTCGCGCATCGGCCTGATCCTGGCCATGGCCGGCAACGCCATCGGCCTGGGCAACTTCCTGCGCTTCCCGGTCAAGGCGGCGGCCAACGGCGGCGGCGCCTTCATGATCCCCTACTTCTGCGCCTTGATATTTCTGGGCATCCCCCTGATGTGGGTGGAATGGACCATGGGCCGCCGCGGCGGAGTACACGGCCACGGCAGCACCCCGGGCATGTTCGCCCTGATGTGGAAGCACCCGGCCGCCAAATACCTCGGCGCCCTGGGCATTGCCCTGCCTTTTACCATCGTGATCTATTACAATTTCATCGAGTCCTGGACCCTGGGCTTCGCCTGGTTCTCGGGTACGGGCAAATACTTCGGACTGACCACGCGCGAGGCCATGGGCCAGTTCCTGCGTGGCTTCCAAGGCATTGAACACAATCAGTTTTTCGCATCGTGGCTGCCCATCATCTTCTTTTTTGCCCTCACCCTCTCGATCAACTATTATTTCCTGCGCAAGGGGATATCTAAAGGCATCGAGGTCCTGGCCAAGATCGGCATGCCGGTGCTGTTCATCTTCGGCATCATCCTGGCCGTGCGCGTGCTCACCCTGGGCACTCCGCCCGGCGGCGTCTCCTCGATTTCCCAGGGCATCGCTTATATGTGGAACCCCGACTTCAGCCAGTTGAGCAAAGCCACGGTCTGGCTGGTGGCCGCCGGGCAGATATTTTTCACCCTGAGCCTCGGTCAGGGCATCATCAACACCTACGCCTCCTACCTGCGCGAGAAGGACGACGTGACCCTCAACGGCCTCTCCACCTCCATGACCAACGAGTTCGCCGAGGTCATCCTGGGCGGCACCATCGCCATCCCGGTAGCCGTCGCCTTCTTCGGCCTGGCCGAAACAAGGATCATCGCCAGCGAAGGGGCTTTCAACCTGGGCTTCCAGTCGCTGCCGGTCATTTTCCAGAAGATCCCCCTGGGCCAGATCTTCGGCGCCATGTGGTTCTTCCTGCTCTTTATCGCCGGCATTACCTCTTCGGTGGCCATGACCTCGCCGGCAGTCGCCTTTTTGGAAGACGAATTCAAGTGGAGGCGCGAAAAAGCGGTCAACGCCGTGTTCGCCGTGCTGGCGGCCTGCGCGATCCTGGTGGTCGCCTTTTTCAAGTTCGGTTTCCTGGACGAGCTCGATTTCTGGGCCGGCACCTTCGGCCTGGTCGTTTTCGCCACCATCGAGATCGTCATCTTCTCCTGGATCTTCGGCGTCAAGAAGGGCTGGGAGGAGATGCACATCGGCTCCGACCTGAAAGTGCCCAAGATCTTCAAATTTATTTTGAAATACGTAACGCCAGTCTATATGCTGGTCGTTCTGGGCGCCTGGACCTACCAGGAGGCCATCGCCAAGTTCCTGATGAAGGGCGAGGAAGCGAGCCGCCATCCTTATTTATGGGGGGCGCGCGCCATGTTCGTCGGCCTGATCCTGCTCACCGTGCTCATGGTCTGGCTGGCCTGGCGCAAGAAAAGGAACCGCCCCAGCGCCAAGTAATCCCAGGAATAACCGGCTTTTTCCGTCCCCTGCTTAATCGCTTTTCAGTAGCGCGGACTTGAAATGCAGGAGGCCGAGCGAATCCAGCCGCAGCCCGCTGAGCCGACTGTTGAACGCCAGCATTTCATTCAGGTGGAACAGCGGCAGGAGCGGCAGCTCCCGGAAGATCAACCGCTGGGCGGCGACGCACTGCCTGTCGCGTTCCATGGCGTCGATGGCCGTTTCGGCGGCGGCCAGTATACGGGGGTACTCCGGGCTAACGGCCAACATCCTGCCCGTGCCGGGTACCAGCATGAACATCGGGTTGAGGAATACGACCGGGTCGGCGGTGAACCCCCAGGACATCAGGCTCAGGTCGGGCTCACCGCTCTGCACCGCCTTGAAAAATCGCTCGAATGGCAGCTTGACCGTCCGCACCGTGACCTGGACCAGCCGGGCCTTGGCGGCAATGGCCCGAGCGATCTCCTCGATGCCGAACTGACCTTCCGAATAATACAGGCTGCAGGTGAATCCCTTGCCCCAACCGGCGTCATGCAGAAGCTTCTGCGCCTTTTGCGGGCTGAAGTCATAGCTTCCGCCTCCGCTGTCGAATCCGGGCATCGAGGGCGGCAGGAACTGGACGGCGGGCTGGGCAAGATTCTGAAACACGCGCCGCACCATGACCCGCTTGTTCAACAAGTGGGCGAAGGCCTTGCGGACGGGCAATTGGTTGAAAGGCGGGCGGTAGCCGTTGAAGCCCAGGTAGCCGGTGCTCGGCGAGGGCTGGGACAGGATGCCGATGCCGGGACGTCCCGCCAGCTCCGCGTGCTCGACGGCCGAGCGGATCATGGCCGCATGAACGCCATTGTTCTTGATCTGCGCCAAGCGGGCGGTCGCGGATTTCTCGCATTTAAAAATCACGCGGTCGATCCGCGCCGGCCCGTCCCAGTAGAACGGGTTGCGCCGCAGGGACAGCGGCTTGTCCGTCACCCACTCGGACACCATGAAGGGGCCAGTGCCGATGGCCACGAACGCGGCGCCGTCCGCGGAGCCCGGGGCGATGATGGCGGCACGCAGGTCGACCAGGGACAGGAGAAAAGGGACATAAGGCCGGTCGAGGAGAAACTCCACGCTCCGATCGCCAACGGCGCGCACGGAGGCGATGAAGGGGAAAACCTGGCCGAAGGGACCGTAGGCGGTCTTTTTGCCGGCCATTCTTTTTGCAAAAGAATACACAACGGCGGCTGGGGAAAACTCCCTGCCGTCGTGGAACCTCACGCCGCGGCGCAGGCGGAACACCCAGCGTTTGCCGTGTTCGTATAACGCCCAGTTCTCGGCCAGGCAGGGCTCAACCGTCAAAGTCCCGGGCTTCAGGCGCACCAGCCCCTCAAAAACATTGGCGATCACTTCCTGGCTGTAAAAGTCCTCGAATTTGCCGGGGTCCAGGGTCAGGGAATCAGCCAGGCGCAGGTAGATGACTGCCTGCTCCGCGCCCAGCGCGGAAACGAGCAGCAGGGACAAGCAGAAGAACCGGCCGGGTCTGTGCCGCGACATGTGCATATATAATAGAACTTGGACGGGATTTTTTCAATAAAAATCTTTCCCGCGCGTTCAGGAAGCGACCAGGGAATAGAGAAGCTCGATCTCGGCCGCCCAGAGGCCTTCATCGATGGTTTCCAGGATCAAGGGCAGGTCGTCGAAGCGGGGATCGTTCATCAGCAGCCGGAAGGCTTCCAGGCCGAGCTTTCCCCGGCCGATGCTGTCGTGGCGGTCCTTGCGGCTGCCAAGTTCCGCCTTGGCGTCGTTGAGATGGGCGGCGCGCAGGAAGCGGCGGCCGACGACCTTGTCGAAGCTCTCCATGGTTTTTGCGTAGGCTTCGGCGCTGCGCAGATCATAGCCCGCGGCAAAGACATGGCAAGTGTCCAGGCAGACGCCGCAGCGTTCAGGCTCGTTCGCCCGTTCCAGGATCCGCGCCAGGTGCTCGAAACGGTAACCGACATGGCCGCCCTGCCCGGAAGTGGCCTCGATCAGCAGCCCCACGCTACCGGTTTCGCCCAGGATCGTTTTCACGCCCGCGGCGACCAAATCCAGGCATTTGTCTTCCGTCAGCAAGCCAAGATGGCTGCCGGGGTGAAAATTGAGAAAGGGCAGTCCGAGCAACTCGGCGCGGCGCGCCTCTTCGAGCAGGGCCATGACCGATTTCCTGCGTTTTTCCTTGTCGGGGTGGCCGAGGTTGATCAGGTAGCTGTCATGGGGCAGGACATGGCGCGGGGCGATGGCGGCCGCGGCCAGGTTTTTTTTGAAAGCGGCGACGCTTTCCGGGCTCAACGGCTTGGCCTGCCATTGCTTTTGATTCTTGGTGAAAAGGGCGAAGGACCGGGCGCCGATCTTCATGGCATTGAGCGGGGCGTTCTCCACTCCACCGGCCGCGCTGACATGGGCTCCGACGAATTTCATGGCTTCTCCGACCGACGATCGGCAGTCAAGTCCTAGCGTTCACGGCTATTTGCCGGCTTTGCGCACGGCCCAGACAAAGCTGGCTTGCGTGTAACTTTCAGCCACGAACCGGCCTTCCGGGATTTTCAACACCCAGGCCGTGCGCGCCTGGTCACTGACCGTGTCGCCGGTCCAAACGGAAAAATCGGCCAATCCCGAATAATGGGCCCGGTCCGCCTGAAGCAAGGACAACGCTTCCTCGGCCGTGGGCAGCCGCCAGCCGCCGTAGCCGGCGGTGACGCGGTTGGACCACCATTTGGCCTTGTCGTAAGCCATGGGCTTGTTCCACAGGGTCCACATCAGCCCGGATGCGTAATCGAGCAGCAACTTGACGCCGCCGCGCTCGTAGGCTTCGAATTGCGTCGGCGGCTTCCCGTTGCGGTTGAGCATGGCGGTGATATCCGCCTGGCTCAAGCCGAGATAAGCATTCCGCGGTCTGATCTTTTGCGCCTGTTGGATCTTCAGCAACAATTGCTGGTCGGCGAGTTCCTGGGCTTTTTTTTCAAAATTGGCGATCTTTTTTTCAGCTCTGGAGGCGAATTCGCCCTGGGGAAATGCCGTCAGAAAACTTTGCCAGGCGCTCAGCGTGTCTTCGGCCTCGGCCCGCTCAAAAGCCTTGGTCTCCAGCTGCCACTGGCTCTGCACGACCTGGGTTTGCTGCTTGGCCTGCTCTTCGGCTGAGCGGATCTGATTGGCCAACAGCTCTTCCAAAAGGCGCAAAGGCTCGGTCGACTTGATCTTTTTGGCTTCGAGCAGCACTGCCCAGGCCTTGAGCAGGTCCCCTTTTTTGTAAAGTTCCTCGGCTTGCTGGAATTTTTCGCTGAATGCCTTTTCCTGCTCATCCACCAGCGGCGCGACCTCGGCCGGCGCGACTTTGGCTTTGGGCCGCGGTCGGCGGACAACCGGTGTTTCGCGGGCGGGTTCAGTACGGGCTGCGGGTTCCTCCGCCCCCGAAAAATTAAGCTTGCCCGTGAGCGCCAGCCAAAGCGAAACCGCGGCAACGATCGGCAGGAAGATCAACAGCCCCAGCTTGGGGTTGAAAAACCTCTTTCGCGGCTTGGCCTTTTCCTCATCTTTAGCCTGGAAACGAGAGGCGGACCGCGATGGTTTCTCTTCAGCTTCAGGCCTGGCAAAAGCTGACGGCAATTCCGGATCCGGCTCTTCGACCACGTCGACGCCACCGGCGCCCGAGCGGAAAGGATCGTCCGGACGCTCTTCTCCTTCCGGCCGGGATGCGGGAATGGCAGGGGCGGCCATTTCCATCAGCTCCGGGTCGGCATCGATGGTCATGGTTCCGGCATTTTTAAAATCGATCTCTTCTTCCCCGCCGGGGGAATTGGGCGGAGCGTCGGCCGGGCCTTCCATTTCCAGGGCGGCTATATGGGGAATATCAACGGCATCCTCGGCGCTGACGTCGCTCAAGGACACCGGGGGCTGATCGGGAGCCATCTTCATTCCCGGCTCATCCAGCTCGAAAGGATCGGTGATGACCAGTTCGTTCTCCGCATAGGGATCGCTGCCGAACATATCGGTTTCGTCGATCTCAGGCTGAACGCTGTCCGCATTCTCCATCACAACCGGCATTGGCGCTTCCATGGTCAGCGGCACCTCCGCTGGCGGGGCGTCGACCTCAACTGCCCCCTGCGCATTGGACAGGACCAGCGGCGGCTCTTCTTCGACCGGGAGGGCGGGAGCGGCGGCCATGGGCTGATCGGACGGCGGGACGGGGATCCCCAGGTGCCGCTCGCTTTTAAAGCGGATCATGTCGATCTCCATGTCCTTGCCGTATTTTTCTGAATAGGAATCGCACAGTTTGACGACATCGGGCCATTTCCCCAACTGGAACAGGATCTGGATCTTTTTCTTCAAGGTGCTCTGATGTTCGTCTTCCATAGGCCCCCCTTTTTTACGGCCCGCCGAAGATAACCGTCATTTTTTTGTTTTCCTTTATCCGGCTGGGGCCGAATCCCGTTCGGCAACATGAGACCGGCATCCATTCATTCACTATCATAAAGAAAATTTACTGTCAACTGCGGTCCGCCGCCTGGGCCATTTGACAGCCAACAGCGAAAAGAGTAAAATCTGCGGGTGCCAAGCGGGACGGATTCCACGCCGTCCCCCCCCATATTAAAACAAGGAAAATCATGGCCCAGAACGGCTCGGACGAACAGGAATCGCTACTGGAGAAAGTGCGCCAGACCGTGGTCGGCGCGCCGCGGAACATCAAGGATCCATCCATCTTTCATAAGCTCTCCCTGGTTCCATTGCTGGCTTGGGTCGGACTGGGCGCCGACGGTCTTTCTTCATCATCCTACGGTCCGGAGGAAGCCTTCCGCGCCCTGGGTCAGCACACGTACCTGGCCGTATTCCTGGCCCTGGCCACCTCTCTGACCGTGTTCATCATCGCCTACGCTTATTCGCGCATCATCGAACATTTTCCCCACGGCGGCGGCGGTTACATCGTGGCCACCCACACCCTGGGAGCCAAAGCAGGCGTGCTGTCAGGCAGCGCCCTGCTGGTCGACTACATGCTCACCATCACCGTCTCCATCGCCGCCTGCGGCGACGCCCTGTTCAGCTTCCTGCCCATGGAAATCCACAGTTACAAGATCTTCTTCGAACTGTTCCTGATCCTGGTCCTGATCGTGCTCAATATCCGCGGTATCAAGGAATCGGTGATCATTCTGGCCCCCATCTTCGTCGTTTTCGTCGTCACCCACATATTTATGATCGGTTACGGCATCCTGTCGCACCTGTCACAGATCGGCCCGGTTGCCCATGCTATCCATACCAACTTCAATATCGGACTCTCCAGCCTGGGCGGCGTTGGCATGCTGGCCCTTTTCCTGCGCGCCTATTCGCTCGGCGGCGGCACCTACACGGGCATCGAGGCTGTTTCCAACGGCATTCAGATCATGCGCGAACCCAGGGTGCAGACCGGCAAGAAAACCATGCTGTATATGTCCACTTCACTGGCCTTCACCGCCAGTGGCCTGTTCCTCTGCTATTTGCTGCTCAAAGTCACTCCCGGTACCGGCAAAACCCTGAACACCATCCTGGCCAACGCTCTGTACGGCAATTGGTCGTTCGGCTATGCGCTGGCTTTGATTACCATTTTGTCTGAAGGCGCATTGCTGTTTGTGGCCGCCCAGGCCGGCTACATCGACGGACCGCGCATCATGGCCAACATGGCCATCGACTCCTGGCTGCCGCACCGCTTCGCCTCGCTTTCGGAGCGCCTGACCATGCAGAATGGCGTGTTGCTCATGGGCGGGGCATCCATTTTATTGTTGTTTTATACCGGAGGATCCATATCCAGCCTGGTGGTCATGTATTCGATCAATGTTTTCCTGACTTTTTCCATTTCAGAGATCGGCATGTCCACCTACTTCATCAAAAATCGCAAAAAGGAAATTCACTGGAAAAAGCATTTGCCCGTTCACATGACCGGCTTCGTCCTCTGCTTCACCATTCTGATCGTCACCAGCTACGAAAAATTCAGCGAGGGCGGATGGATGACGCTGGTGATCACCGGGGCTTTCGTCACGCTCTGTTACCTGATCCGCGGCCACTACAACAACGTGAAAAAAGCGGTGCGCAAGCTGGACGACCTGCTGATGGACATCCCCACCAGCCGCAAGGCCAACCTGGATAAGCCCAACCTGCAGGAGATGACCGCCATCCAGCTGGTCAGCGACTACAACGGCTTCGGCGTGCATACCGTGCTGTCGGTGATCCGCAATTTCCCCAATCTCTACAAGAACTTCATTTTCGCCTCGGTCGCCGTCGTCGATTCAGGCGCATTCAAGGGAGCCGAGGAGATGAAAAACCTGGAGGATGCGACCAAGGCAACCCTGCAAAAATACGTGGACCTGGCCCGCCACCTGGGCTTCGCCGCCGAATACCGCTATTCTGTGGGCACCGATGTTGTGGAAACAGCCACCAAGTTGTGCAAATCGATCAAAAATGAATTCCACCGCTCCACGGTTTTCACCGGCAAGCTGACGTTCCGCCATGAGAAGTTCTATCACAAGATGCTGCACAACGAGACAGCCTTCGCCATCCAGCGCCAATTGCACTGGGACGAGATCACGTCGGTGACATTGCCTATTAGACTGGATCTTTAACGAACAACTGAACTCGGTTTACGGCAGACGGTTGACGGCAAACGGTAAAACCAAGGCGCTTTAGCTGAAGATGATCAATTATGGAAATCCGTATAGAGCTTTTGCTGAGAGACTTTTCCATATTTCTTTCTTCGTCTTTCTTTTCACCGTACACCGTCCGCCGTATGCCGTGAACCCAGTTCCGCGCTAGTACTCCTGCGGCATCTCCCGTAACTGCGCGAAGGTGAATACCGGCCCGTCCTTGCAGACGAAATGCTTGCCCACGTTGCAGCGGCCGCACTTGCCCACCCCGCACTTCATGCGGTTTTCCAGGGTGGTGAATATGTTCTCCGGGGCGAAACCCAAACGGGCCAGCACCGGGAAAGTGAACTTGATCATGACCGGCGGGCCGCAGACGACCGCGATCGTATCGCGGCTGGCGGGGGCGGCCTTGTCGAGCACGGCAGGCACGAAACCGACCTCGCCCTTCCAGTCGGGGGTCTCGCCGCCCGGGTCGACGGTGGTGATCAGCGTGACGTCGGGGCGCCCGGCCCACTCGGCCAGCTCGCGCTTGTAGACAAGATCGGCCACGGTGCGGGCGCCGTAAACGATGGTGATCTCCCGGTAGCGGTCGCGCAGGTCGAGCACGTTCCAGATGACGCTGCGCATGGGCGGCAGGGCGATGCCGCCGGCGATGAACAGCAGGTTCTTCCCTTCCCAATCCCCAATGGGAAAAACATTACCGTACGGCCCGCGGAAGCCGATCGTTTCGCCGGGCTCGAGTCCGGCCAGGGCCGAAGTCACCCGCCCCGCCTTGCGGAAAGTGCATTCAATGTAACCAGGGCGCGTAGGCGGCGAGGCGATGCAGAAGGTGCACTCGCCCTCGCCGAACACCGAGTATTCGCCGAACTGGCCGGTGCGGAAAGCGAATTCGCGGCCTTGCTGCTCATCAACGAAGACCAGGCGCAGGGTCTTGACGTCGGGAGCCTCGTCGGTCACCTGGTCGATCTTCAGCAACATGGGTTTAAAAACATCCATTGCGCTCATGGTTTCGCCTCCACGACCCCCCGCAGGTGCTCGAGTATGTTCATGTCCACCGGGCAGGCGCGCGAACAGCGGCCGCAACCCACGCAGCCAAGGACCTGCTGCCGTTCCGGCATGTAGGCGAACTTGTGCATCAGGCGCTGGCGCCAACGCTGGCTTTGCAGCGGCCGCGGGTTATGGCCGGAGGTATGCAGGGTGAACAAGCCGAAACCGCAGGAATCCCAGCAGCGCAACCGTTTTCCCGAAACATCCCCCTCGTCCTGGATGTCGAAGCAGGCGCAGGCGGGACAGACGTAGGCGCAGGCGCCGCAGCCCAGGCAGCGCAGTGACTGCTCGGCCCAGAACGCGGTATTCTCGAACAAAGCGGCCAGGGCGGGCCCGATCCTGTCGCGATCGAAAGCCTTGTCGACCCGGGCCAGGAAGGTTTCTTTTTCTTTCGACAGCGCGGGCCCGAACAGGTCGCCGGCGCCCTCGACCAGCTGCCTGCCTTTTTCGGAAACGATCTCCGCCAGGTATGTGCCGTTCCCCGTACCGGTCAGCAGAATGTCGCTGCCGGCGGTGGCGCCGGGTCCGCCGCCCACCGAGGTGCAAAAACAATATTCATCGGCACGCGGGCAGGAAAGCCCGACCACGACGGTATTGGCCAGGCGGGACGAAAAAAGGCTGTCCGGGGAATCCCAGTTGAAGATGGCGGCCAGGGAGGCGAAAGCCGCGGCATCGCAGGGGCGCAGGCCGAAGATCACGGTCCGGGGCACGCCCGTGCCGTCGCGTTCCCGGATCTCAACCTGTCCGTCCCTGCTCTTGTACGAAAACAACTCCTCCACCCTCGGAAAAACGGCGGTCTTGGGCGACTGCACGGTCTGCACCTGGTCGAGGCTGACCTGGTCCAGGCCGGTGACCGGCGCGAAATCGATCTTCTCGCCGAGTTGTTTCGGCGCCACGATTCGCCTGCCTTCGTCCCGCCAATGCGCAAAAAGCTTCGCCAGCGCTTCGCGGTCGATCGATCGGAGTTCAATTTCCATGTCTTTCACCTGATGAAATCTTCCGGGTCGTTCGGCTTGAACGTCGACATGGCGTTCTCAGCCTTGGCCGCCAGTCCGCTGCGGAATTCGAAATTGGCAAAAACCTCGCTGATCAGTTCCTGGTTCAGCAGATACAGGGGAATGCCGACCGGGCAGGCGCGGCTGCAGTCACCGCAGTTGACGCAGCGGCCGGCGAGGTGCATGGCGCGCATGACGTTCCATTCCAGGTTGCCCAGGTCGTGGGCCGGCACCGGGATCCACTGCGGCTGGTTGCACTCGACCGTGCAGCGGCTGCAGTAGCAAAGGGGACAGGCGGCGCGGCAGGCGTAGCACTTGAGGCAGCGGGAAAAATGCTCTTGCCAAAAACCCCGGCGCTGCTCCTGGCCGAGGGCCTTGTATTTCCGGAGCTCCTCCTTTTCGTCGGCGCTCAAGTCGGTGTTCAACGCCGCCACGCGGGCTTCAATGGCGCCGAAGGTGGCCAGGGGCACGACGTCGCCCCCGGGATCCACGACCAGGACCAGCAGGTCGTGGTCGGATAATTGATTCTCCGCCGCCAGCTGCAAAATGGTGCGCAGGGCGGACGGAGTGGCGACCAGCGCCGCCTTGCCCAGCTTGCGCACTTCAGGCTTCATCAGATACACGGCCAGGTTCTGCCGGCAGGTGTCGTCGAAAACCAGGGCGTCGGCCTGGGACGGCGCCTGGACAAAGACCGCCCGGCTCGAGCCGCCGCTGCCGCGGCTGTAGCCGATGACCACCTGAACCGTCCTGGACTGCAGTAACTCACGAGCTTTGTTGCGTAACGCTTCCATGTCCGGTCCCCTACTCGACGCCCGCGCCGCGCAGCTTGTGATAGCCGCTGAAAGGCCCCAATTGCCGGATCTGTTCGGCGGTGTCGTTGACCAGTTGCGCCCACTTGGCGCCCTCGGCGGCCGAGACCCAGGAGAACTGCACCCGGCGCACGTCGATGCCCAGGAAATCGAGCAGGCCGCGGAAAACGATCCAGCGCCGGCGGGCGTGGAAATTGCCGCTGCTGTAATGGCAGTCGTTGGGATGGCAGCCGGAGACGATGATGCCGTCGGCGCCGCTGGCAAAGGCTTTGAGCAACAGCATGAAGTCGATGCGCCCGGTGCAGGGGAAGCGGATGATGGAGACCTGGGGCGAATACTTCATGCGGCTGGTCCCGGTCAGGTCGGCTCCGGCGTAGGTGCACCAGTTGCAAACGAAGGCCACGATCTTGGGTTGGAAATCAGACATCGCTTTCACCTCGATTCAGCAAGGCCAGGACTTCGGCGTAGACCTGCTCGTGGGAGAAACCCTGGATATCGATCGACTTGGAGCGGCAGAGGGCCACGCAGGTGCCGCAGCCCTGGCAGAGCCCGGGGTTGACCTTGGCCACGGTTTTGATCAACTGGCCGTCGCGGCCGCGGATCTCCTCTCTCTCGATGGCCTGGTAAGGGCATGACGATTGGCAGAGGAAGCAGCCGACGCAGGTCGAATACAGAGGCGGAGCCTGGCGGTCGACCACGGCGATCAGCGGCTCGCGCACGAGCTCGGACTGGGAAAAGAGCGCGCCCACCTTGGCGGCGGCGCCTGAGGCCTGGGCGACCGATTCCGGGATGTCCTTGGGCGCCTGGCAGGCCCCGGCCAGAAAGATGCCGGCCGTGTTGGTCTCCACCGGCCTGAGCTTGGGATGGGCTTCGGAAAAAAACTTGTGGCCGTCATAGCTGACATGCACCTTCTGAGCCAGCTCTTCGGCGCCGGGTTGGGCCACGCCGGCGGTGGCCAGCACCACCATGTCGGCGGCGATCTCCATGGGCCTGGCCCCGAGCAGCGTGTCGGCGCCCTTGACGATCAGCTTGCCCTCGCGTTCGAAGATGCGCGAGACCCGGCCGCGGACGTACTGCACGCCGTCCTCCTCCATGGCCCGGCGCACGAATTCCTCGTACAACTTGCCGCCGGCGCGGATATCCATGTAAAACACGTACGGCTTGCCGTGATGGACCTTGTGCTTGTAAAGCATGGCATGCTTGGCCGTGTACATGCAGCATATCTTGGAGCAGTATTCGATGCCCTTGGCCGGGTCGCGTGAGCCGGCGCAAGCTACGAAGACGACCGTTTCCGGCACCTTGCCGTCCGAGGGGCGGCGCATTTCGCCCAGGGTCGGCCCCGAAGCCGAAGCCATCCTCTCGAACTGCAGGCCGTCGATGACGTCCTTGAATTTTCCGTAGCCGTATTCGGGAAAAAAATCACCGTGCTTGATGTCAAAACCGGTTGCCAGCACGACGGCGCCGGCTTCGACCTCGACGATCTCATCCTCCTGGTCGAAGCGGATCGCCTGCGTGGGGCAGACCTTTTCGCAGAGGCGGCACTTGCCCTTGAGGTAATACGTGCAATGCTCGCGGTCGATGACCGGCTTGTTGGGCACGGCCTGGGGAAAGGGGACATAAATGGCCGGGCGCAGCCCCAGCCCGGCGTCGAACTCGCTGGCAATTTTTTTGGTCGGGCATTTCTGGCAGCACAGCCCGCAGCCGTTGCAGAGTTTTTCGTCAAGGCTGCGCGCCTTTTTGCGGATGCGCGCCTTGAAATTGCCGATGAAGCCGTCCAGGCTCTCCAGCTCCGCATAGGAGTAGAGGGTGATGTTGGGATGCTGGGCCACCTCCACCATGCGCGGCGTCAGGATGCACTGCGAGCAGTCCAGGGTGGGAAACGTCTCCGACAGCTGCGACATGTGGCCGCCGATCGACGGCCCCTTCTCCACCAGGATCACCTTGTGGCCGGAGTTGGCGATGTCCAAACTGGCCT
>Ga0209262_10000493_pt1 | contig 17686 bp, 30 predicted proteins | sample Lowcelwee11metaG_FD_187171 | JGI IMG/M metagenome (GOLD analysis project Ga0209262, IMG submission 187171) | Freshwater pond sediment microbial communities from the University of Edinburgh, under environmental carbon perturbations - Low... | ecosystem: Environmental > Aquatic > Freshwater >...
GTCGAGATCTTCGGATCACCGGTACATTTATCGCTTAAATCCGGAACGCCGTCTTTATCATTATCTGCCTCAGGACAGCCGTCTCCATCTTCAAATCCGTCAAAATCTTCAGCCTCATTAGGGCATGAATCCGAATCGTCAATAATTCCGTCTTTATCCGTGTCGGAATCAAACCATCCGCCATATAAAGTGCTGAAAGAATGTTCTTGATTTAACGAAACTAAAAACAATCCGGCAATTATCGTCAGTATTCTCATGTTGATCCGCATTTTAAATCCTTCATTTATTAACTACTGTATAATACAGCTTTAAAAATTAACTATTTGTTATTAAATAGTCAAGCATAAAAAGTATATTATTGCATGTCGGTTTTAATAATTTTCAGCAAATCATTTTCAAAAATAATTTTAATTCCGCCTTTCAATGCTTTTTCATATTTCAAGCCGGGATTATTACCGCATAAAAGATAATTTACTGATTTTCCGATGCTTGAAGAAACTCTTCCGTTATTTTGAATAATTATATCCCGTAATTTTTCGCGGCTGAAATTATCGAAAGATCCGGTAATCACAAAATTATTATTTTTAAAAAATTCAATATCAGATCCGCTGTTCTTTCTGTATTCGAAATTAATTCCGTATGATCTGAGTTTTTCAATTGTTTCGATGTTTTTTCTGTTTGAAAAAAAAGAAATAATTGATTCCGCGGTTTTATCGCCGATATCATTTATCAATGTCAATTCTTCATATCCGCATGAAATAAGACTGTCAATATTTTTAAAATATCTTGCAAGTGAAACCGAGGCTTCTTTCCCTACATGTCTTATACCCAACCCGAAAATAAGATTCTCAAGGCTTTTTGATTTGCTTTCAGAAATTGACTGGATCAGATTGGCCGAAGATAATTCCCCCATTCTTTCGATCTTTACCAGTTCATTTTTTTCAAGCTTATACAAATCGCTGATATCGGTTATAAGTCCGCTTGAAAGAAGTAGTTTAACAATTTGAGGTCCCAGACCGCTTATATCCATTGCGCCTTTGCCGGCAAAATGCTCGATCTGCCTCTCTATCTGGGCAGGGCAGGAGGAATTTACACATCTGTATATTGCTTCGTCTTCAGGTTTTATTAGTTTTTCACCGCATACAGGACAAGTCTCAATCATTGAAAAGGGAACAGAATCTTCTTTTCTTTTTGACAGATTAACAGATATAATCTGCGGAATTATTTCTCCTGCTTTCTCAATTATAACATGATCGCCTTTTCTTATATCCTTGCTTTTAAGATCTTCAGAATTGTGCAGTGTTGCTCTTTTTACTATTGTTCCGGATAAAAGAACCGGCTCCAGGATCGCCACAGGAGTAACTGCTCCGGTCCTTCCCACCTGAAACTGAATATCCAAAAGTCCGGTTTCAATCCTGTCCGGCTCAAATTTATATGCCATAACCCAGCGCGGTGATTTAGCCGTGTCTCCCAGTTTTTCCTGAAGTGCTATGTCATTCACTTTAACTACTAAGCCGTCGATATCGTAATCCAGACTGTTTTTCCTGCTTTCCCAATAGCTGCATTCTTGGATCACTTCTAAAATATTTCCGCAAACTTTGCAAAAACTTATAGCAGGAAAATTCATTTTTTTTAATAATTCGATATTTAATGAATGTCTTTTTTTAGAAATCTCTCCGCCGAGATAATAACATATCAGTCTTAAAGGTCTTTTTTTGACTTCATTCTGGTCAAGAAGTTTTATAGATCCGGCTGTGGCGTTCCTCGGATTAGCGAGCAATTCAAGCCCTTCGTTTTCTCTAGCCTCGTTTAACGCTGTGAAATCAGCCTTATTCATATATATTTCGCCTCTGACTTCAAAATCAATTTCTTCATTAAATTTTAAAGGAAGATCTTTAATCGTAAGAAAATTAGCAGTTATATCATCGCCCTTTTCTCCGTCGCCTCTTGTTGCGGCATAAATAAAACTGCCCTTTTCATAAACAATTGATACTGCTATGCCGTCAATCTTGTATTCTACGCAATATTCAATTTCCGTATCATCTCCCAGGATTTTTTTATTCCTTGCGTCGAATTCGATCAGATCTGTGCTGTTGTAGCTGTTAGGGATAGAAAGCATTTTCCTTTTGTGATTTATTTTTCTAAACCCGTCGGTCAGGTCTGAACCGACAGTTGCAGCGGGAGAAGTTTCAAATGAAACTTCATTCCTGAATAAGCTCTGTTCAGAGATCTGATTTTCTAAATTTTCCAGTTCTTTTAGCAGATTATCATATTCAAAATCAGAAATTTCGGAAATTCCGCTTTTATAATAAAGATCGTTGTATTTTTTTATTTTTTTTCTTAAGGATCTTATCTTTTCGGATAAATCGTCCATTTACTTTTCCAGAAGCTCTTTTAGTCTCTTCAAATCTTCCCATGCGGGTAACTTCCAATTAGGATTTCTCAATAAAGCTGATGGATGGTAAGTTACAATAACAGGCGTACCCTTATAATCATGTACTCCTTCACGCAATTCTTTCATGGTCGAGTTTTTATTGAGAAGCCTTATCGCTGCGATTCTGCCCAGAGCAAGAATATATTTGGGTTTAAGTAAATCGATCTGCCTGTCAAGATAAAATGAGCATTGAATAATTTCCTCCGGTAACGGATCCCTGTTATTCGGGGGACGGCACTTTAAAACATTGCAGATATAAACATTTTCTCTTTCAATCCCGATAGCTGAAAGCATTTTTGTGAGCAGCTGGCCCGCTCTGCCTACGAACGGTTCGCCGGTTTCATCTTCTTCCGCGCCGGGCGCTTCGCCTACTATTACAAGCCTTTCTTTATCTGACCCTTTCCCGAAAACTATATTCTTTCTCGTTGAATGAAGACCGCATTTTTTACAGGCTGAAACAATTTCTTCTAATTCTGATAAAGTGTATATTTCCGAATTGTTTTGTATTTTATGTTTCAAGATAGTATCCGCATTTGTTTTAATGAGTTTATAATTGATCTTAAAATCATTCTGATCTACCGGTAAATGCGCTGCGTAAACAGATTTAACAAATCCCAGATAGTTTTTTACATCGCTTCTGATAATTTCAATAAGAAGTGATTTATATCCATTAAATTTATTCATCGTTATGAAATTAATAATCCATAACGCATCTGAAACCTACACCGTTTCCAGACCACTTTTTACCTTTAAAATCTCTTTTTGAAACCGTAAGACTCGATTTTATATCTTTCCAGCTTCCACCGCGGATAACTCTGTAATCCTGTCCGAAAACAGACATCAGTTTTCCTCCCGGATAAGGTTCTGCGATTGATGAAGTCCACTCGGCAACATTCCCGTCCATATCATAAATCTTATAATCATTCGGCTCATAGCTTTTAACATCTGCGGGACCGTCTAATTCGGGATTAAGATCATAGCAGGCGATCTGAGGGTCAATATCGTTTGTATAAGGGTATTTCAGATTCTCCAATCCCCCTCTGGCGGATTTTTCCCACTCGAATTCGGTAGGCAGTCTTTTTCCTGCCCATTTTGCGTACGCTTCAGCATCTTCGTATGACACGCCTACAATAGGCTGCTGCGTTCCGTTGAATCTGTCAAATAAAATATGCTTAGGAAGCTTGTATCCTGTCTCTTCAACAAATATTCTGAACTGGGAATTTGTAACTTCATGCTCATCTATGTAGAATTCCTTTAGATTTACTTCATGCACCGGTTTTTCGTTGTCGCTCTCCATTTCGCAACCGATTTTAACAGGACCAGCCGGAATCAGAACCATATTCATATTATCTTTTAAAGCCCTGTAATACTGCATATTTCTTTTTATTCTTTTTATCTTTGGTTTCAGATCTGCTACAGGTGCAGCTTTTTTTAATTCCGCAGCCTTTTTCGCTAATTCTATAGCAGCTAAAGAATCGGCTACAAACTTCTTTCTTGCTTCTTGAGCGGCTTCGAGCGCCGCCTGCTTTTTCGCATCTTCCTCGGCTTTTATTCTTGGAATATACTCCGCAAGTGCGCTTGATCGTAATAAGCTGTCCGCTAAAGCAATATACTCGCCGAAATACTGATTGCTTTTCAGGTCCTCAATAGCTCGCCCGCCGCTTTCGGTGTTAACAAAGAAATACCCGACACCTACAATGATAACCAATAGAACTATCAGTAAAATACCCATATACGATTTTTTCGGACTGCCTCCGGGTAAATTCTGCTTTACCGGCGGAGGTTTTGGAGTAGATGCGAATCTGCCTGTTGGCGCCGGTGCCTGAGTTGCGGATGGCTTTTTCTCAACTTTTGGCGGAGCTACGACTACTGAAAGTTTCTGTCCGCAGTTTACGCACACTTTTGCATCATTAGAATTTAATGTATTACACTTTTTACATATCATTAAATCCCCTCCCGTAATTACATTTAATATTAACATACAATAAAACAAAATATTATGATAAATTCAAGTGAAACATTGCTTTTTTTCAAATAAAAAAAAGGGCTTGATAACCCTTTCTATACATCCTGTTGTCGGGGCGAGAAGATTTGAACTTCCGACCCCCTGCTCCCAAGGCAGGTGCGCTAACCGGGCTGCGCCACACCCCGAACAAGTGCCGAAATATAAGTATAACATTTCAGTTATACAACATCAATTTCTTTTAATTCTTTACAAATCCGGCTTTCTACTTCTTTTCTTCTGAACTTGAAGTATCGGCAGTTTCTGGTTTATTTTCTTTTTTCGCTTTAGGAATCTTTTCTTCTTTTTCAACAGTTTTCACTTTAGCGGGTACCTCGGTGGAATCATCGTATTCAACAAGCTGCAGCATGGCAGTCTCGGCAGCGTCTCCCTTTCTGAGCCCGAGTTTTAAAACTCTTGTGTATCCGCCCGGTCTTTTTTTGTAGTTTGGAGCTATATCGTTGAATAAAGTAAATACCGCTTTTTTCTGCTTGAGAAATTTAAGGGCCTGTCTTAATGAATTTAAATCACCTTTTTTTCCTAAAGTGATCATTTTTTCAGCATATTTTCTCGCTTCTTTCGCCTTAGGCAGAGTCGTTACGATCTGCTTATGCTCAAACAACTGAGCAGCCAGATTGCTGAATAGAGCATTTCTGTGGCTGGAAGTTCTGTTTAATTTTCTACCTCTAACATTGTGACGCATCTTATTATCCCTCTATCATTTCTTCTTTTTTGATTGCGTATCATTCAGATATTTATCAACATCCATTCCAAACTCAAGTCCTTTCTCTTTAAGAACCTTATTGAGTTCGGCTAATGATTTTTTACCGAAATTTCTGAACTTAAGCATTTCGCTTTCTTTCTTTCTTACAAGATCGCCGATCGTTTTTACTTTTGCATCTGTTAAACAATTATAAGATCTTACAGAAAGCTCTAATTCATCAATTGACATTTTAAGCAGGTTCCTCTTTTTCAAAATATCAGGATCTTCATCCTCGAATCCGTCGGAATCTTCCTCGACTTCAAATTTAATGAACAGGTTAATATGGTCTCTCAATATCTGACCTGCATAAGTAATAGCTTCTTCAGGAGAGATCGAAGCGTCCGTAAAAACATCCAGAGCAAGTTTTTCGTAATCGGTTCTGTCTCCGACACGGGTATTTTCGATATCGTAGCTTACTTTAACTATCGGTGAGAATATTGAATCTATCGCAATAGTACCGATGGGATCATTCTCATCCCTGTTCGCATCAGAAGACACATAACCTCTGCCGATCTTTATATTCAGCTCGATGCTGAATTCAGCGTCTTCGTTTAGAGTAGCTATCTTATACTCGGGGTTAAATACTTTTACTTCTCCGCCGGATGAGTCTTCAATATCCTTCGCGGTAAAAATCTTCGGCCCTTTAAGGTTTACGGTAACTTTAGATGTCCTTCCTTCGTTAAGATTAAGCCTGACATGCTTAAGGTTCAGAATCATAACCGCAACATCTTCCTTTACGCCCGATATGCTTGAAAATTCGTGCAACACTCCGTCGATCTTTATACTATAGATTGCGGCTCCCTGTATTGACGATAAAAGAACTCTTTTCATCGCATGGCCAATAGTAATACCGTAACCTCTTTCTAAAGGAGATAATATGAATCTTCCGTAATTCTCCTTGAGAGTCTTGATTTCTATTGATTCTGGTACTTTAAAAGGTAATACAGCCATTTTTTTCTCTCTTTATTTAGAGTAAAGTTCAACTATCAACTGTTCGTTGATATTAACAGGAATATCTTCTCTTTTGGGCAATTCCAAAAGAGTCCCTTCCATTGCAGCTTTGTCAACTTTCAGATAAGGTCTGGGATTTTCGTTAACTCTTTTCAAAGATTCGTGAATGATCTCTAATTTTTTAGACTTTTCTTTCACGGAAATTACATCGCTGACTTTTACGACTAAAGAAGGAATATTAGCAGATTTTCCGTTCAATAAAAAGTGCTTATGCGATACCATTTGTCTTGCAGCTCTCTGGCTGGGCGCGAAACCCAGTCGGTAAATCAGAGTATCAAGTCTGCACTCTAGTCTGACCATAAGGTTATCTCCAGTGATTCCCTTATCGTTTTTCGCCTTGTCATAGATATTTCTGAATTGTTTTTCCAAAAGTCCGTAAATATACTTCGCTTTCTGCTTTTCTTTTAGCTGCATACCGTACTCAGAAACTCTTTTTCTTTTACCTTCCGCGCCGTGCTGACCCGGATCGTAAGGTCTTTTCTGAACGATTTTATCGAACTTAGGGTTACCAAAAAGGTTTTCGCCGTATTTTCTGGCTACCTTACCTCTTGGTGTTAAGTCTTTTGCCATTCTCTTTTTCTCCGATGATGATTAAATTCTTCTTTTCTTTTTCGGTCTGCAGCCGTTGTGGGGAACAGGCGTAGTGTCTTTTATAGAAAGGATTTCCAGTCCCGCGGCGTTTAATCCTCTGATTGAGGATTCTCTTCCCGCGCCTGGTCCTTTAACTACTACATGAACTTTTCTTAGTCCCAGACCCATCGCTTCTTTTGCGATCTGATCACTAGCCATCTGAGCGGCGAAACTTGTGTTCTTTTTAGAACCCTTATATCCTACTTTACCGCCGCTGGACCAGTTTATGATGTTCCCATAACTATCGGAAAGACATAGGATCGTATTGTTGAAAGTAGCCTTTATATGTGCTACTCCTATAGGATCAACTTTATCTTTCTTTTTTAGCTTTTTTCTTTTTTTTGCTACTGCCAAGCTATCCTCCCTTGAGCATATTGCTTAGAAATTATTTTTTGTTTTTTACAGCCATTTTCTTTCTGCCTTTTCTTGTGCGGGCATTCGTTTTGGTACGCTGACCCCTGCAAGGCAGATTTTTTCTGTGACGGATACCTCTGTAATTGCCGATGTCCATCAATCTCTTGATCGCAATTTTTGTCTGAGTTCTTAATGTTCCTTCGATCACGCATTCATTAGTAATAATCTTTCTGATCGCGTCAATCTGATCTTCGGTTAAGTCCTTTATTTTGGTATCAAAATGTATATTCAGCTGTCCGAGAATTTTTCTTGCAGTTGAACGGCCGATACCGTAAATATAGGTTAATCCGATCTCTACTCTTTTGCCATTGGGTAGATCTACGCCAGCTATACGAGCCAAATTTACCTCCCTTAACCTTGTCTTTGCTTATGTTTCTTAGTTTTACATATTACGCGAACCACACCTCTTCTGGTGATAACCTTACAGTTCTCGCATATTTTTTTTACAGATGCTCTTACTTTCATCATAACTCCCAAAAAATCATTTGTTCCTGTATGTAATCCTGCCCTTTGTTAAATCGTAGGGTGAAATATCAATCTTTACTTTATCTCCAGGAACCATTTTTATATAATGCATTCTCATTTTTCCTGATACATGAGCAATGATTATGTGCCCGTTTTCCAATTCAACTTTAAAAGTAGCGTTTGGTAACGCTTCTTTTATTACTCCGTCAACTTTTATAGTGTTTTCTTTTGCCATTTATTTTACGCCCGTATTAGTGATCATTTCTTTGACCTCTTTGTAAATGACGGCAATTTCTCTATTCCCGTTGATATTTACCAAAACACCTTTTTTAGTATAGTATTCTATAAGCGGTTTTGTACTGCTGAGATATACTTCCAGCCTGTTCTTAATAACTTCCTCATTATCATCGGATCTCGTGATTATATTTCCTCCGCACTCACATTTATTGCCTTTAGGGGGATTCGAGATCATGTTAAAACCTTTTCCGCACTTACTGCAAAGCCTTCTGGCTGTCAATCTTCTTTGAAGAACATCGAACGGAGATTCAATATTTATTACTATATCTATCTTTTTCCCTTCATCCTTCAATATTTTATCAAGCATTTCAGCCTGCTTAACATTCCGCGGAAATCCGTCAAAGATAACTCCATTTTTACAATCGGGATTATGCATTCTGAGCGAAAGCAGATCCAGAACAAGTTCGTCAGGTACAAGTTCGCCTTTACTCATGTATGAATTAGCCTGGATGCCTTCTTTTGTCTTGTTCGCAACCGCCTGTCTTAGCAGATCTCCGGTTGATATCTGTACAAAAGAGAAGTCTTTTACGATCAGTTCGGATTGACTGCCCTTACCGCTTCCGGGCGCTCCAAGCATTAATACATTCATTAACCTTTTCTCCCGCGCAGTTTCCCTGTTTTCAAAAATCCGTCATAGTGATGCATCAGCAGATATGATTCTATCTGAGAAAGCGTGTCAAGAGCAACGCCTACCATAATAATCAAACTCGTCCCACCGAAAAAGGCCGCCAGATTATACGATACACTCGGAAAGATCATCGTAATGATATTAGGCATTATTGCTACTAATCCCAGAAATATCGACCCCGGTAATGATATTCTAGTTACTATATTGTCTATATAATCGGCTGTGTTTTTTCCGGGATTTACTCCAGGTACAAATCCGCCGCTCTGCTTTAAATTATTCGCCACATCGTCCGGATTGAAAGTCAATGCAGTGTAAAAATAAGTGAAGAATATAATTACAAGCATGTAAATACCCATATATGAAAACGACCTGTAATCAAACAAGCTTGAAATAAGATTTTTAGTAACACCCTCTGGTAAAAATGCTGCGATTGTCATCGGGAAAAACATTATTGACTGCGCGAAAATTATCGGCATTACTCCGGCCATATTTAATCTTAGAGGTATGTGCGATACCTGATTCTGAAATGTTTTTCCTGCAACCTGTCTTTTTGCATAATGAACATTGACTTTTCTTATCGCCTGTGTCATTAATACTACAGCCGATATCATTCCAAGCATACCTACCCAAATTATCAGCTCGACAACTAATTCTCTGTTTCCTGTTCTTAACTGGACAAATTCCTCTAACACTGCAGATGGAAATCTTGCGATAATACCTATAGTTATGATCAGAGAAATACCATTTCCGATACCTTTAGATGTTATCTGTTCTCCTAACCACATAAGTACAATAGTTCCTGTAGCGATTGTAAGCATTGTCATCAGATAAAAACCGGTAGTCGGGTTCGGAACAACACTCATATGGTCGTTATTCATACTGACAAGAAATTTTGCGACACCCCATCCTTGAGCAGCGGCCAAAACTACGGTGCCGTACCTTGTCCACTGGTTAATTTTTCTTCTTCCGTCTTCGTCTTTCATCATTTTTGAAATTGTCGGAAATACCGAACCGAGAAGCTGAATGATGATTGAAGCCGAAATATAAGGCATGATACCTATCGAAAAAAGAGCCGCTTTCTGAAATGCGCCGCCTGTAAACATATCGAACATTCCGAACAGTGAATTCTGAGCCTGATTAAAATAAAAACTTAAGGCTCCGATGTCTATTCCGGGCATTGGTATATGAGCGCCGACTCTGCAAATGAATAAGATACCTAAAGTAAAGAGAATTTTCTTTCTCAGTTCCGGGATCTTCATTATTGTTTGTAGTTTATCGATCATAATTTGACCACTTTACCTTTTGCTGTATTTATTTTTTCTTCCGCTGATTTACTGAAAGAATCCGCATGAACTTCAACACATTTGGTCAAAGTGCCGTTGCCGAGTACTTTTAAAGGCATTCCTTTTTTAATTAATCCTTTTGAGTACAAAACATCCGGAGTTATAACATCCTCTGTCAGATTTTCCAGAACGCTTACATTTATCACGGTGTATTCGACTCTGAAATTATTTGTAAAACCTCTTTTCGGAAGTCTTCTTGTTAACGGAGTCTGGCCTCCCTCGCTGTATATAGCCCGGCTGTAACCGGATCTTGCTTTCTGTCCTTTATCACCTTTTCCGGCAGTTTTTCCGTTACCGGAACCAACGCCTCTTCCAATTCTGTGTCTTTTTTTAACGGCTCCTTTTGGAGGTCTTAATTCGTTAAGTTTCATTTTTTACACCCGTTGTTAAATTTCTTCTACTCGAATCATATGCTTTACGATAAAGAGCATTCCTCGAACTTGAGGAGTATCGTTGAATTCTTTGGTAATATTTATCTTTCTCAAACCTAAAGCAAAAGCAGTCGCTTTAATATTTTTCTTCTGTCTGATTATGCTTCTTACCAAAGTAACTTTTAACTTCTTTTCTGTCATCGTTTCCTCACGCCGCCAAATTAATTATATAGCTTTTCTCTTGTAATTTTTCTTTCCCTGAGGATCTGTTCCTCGGTTTTTAAAAGAGAAAGCCCTTTAAAAGTCGCTTTAACTATATTGTGCGCATTAGAGCTTCCCATGCACTTTGACAATACATTTGTATAACCTGCGCATTCCAGAACGGCTCTGACAACGCCTCCGGCAATAACTCCGGTTCCCGGTGTTGCGGGTTTTAAGAGAACTGCTCCGGCGCCGTATTTAGCCATGATATCATGCGGTATCGTACCTTTTACAACAGCGACTTCGATCATGTTCTTCTTTGCTTCTTCTATGCCTTTAGCAATAGCATCGGTAACCTCAAGAGCTTTTCCAAGACCGTACCCGACTTTACCTTTACCGTCGCCTACAACCATTATTGCGTTGAAACTGAAGTTTTTACCCCCCTTAACAACTTTGGTTACTCTGTTGATCTTAACCATTTTTTCGATCAATTGAGTTGCATCGTCTTTCGTCTTAGAAGTCTTTTTATTAGTTTCTCGAGCCAAATTTCACCTCATACATGTTAAAATTTTACTCCGGCTTTTCTTACGCCGTCGGCAAGAGCTTTGACTCTTCCGTGGTAGAGATAGCCGTTTCTGTCGAAGACAATACCTTCAATATTTTTCTCAATCATCTTCTTGCCTAAAAAAGCACCAACCGCAAAAGCTACGCCTGTTTTTCCTTTCAGATCTTCAGGTTTGCTCAGACCGTTAGTCTTAACCTCGTTTGAATTGCTTGAAGCGCTCAAAAGAGTTTTACCGTTTTCATCATCGATTAACTGCGCATATATATGCAGATTACTTCTGAAAACACTTAATCTTGGCCTTGACTGAGTACCGAAGATACTTTTTCTTATGCTTCTTTTTCTTCTTAATCTCGTTTCGATTTTTTTATTCTTCATTTTCCTTTTATCCTACAATTGATACTACTTAGCAGTTTTTCCGGCTTTTCTAATAATAGTCTCGTCTGAATACCTGAATCCTTTACCTTTGTAAGGCTCAGGCTTTCTGAAAGACCTTATTTTTGCGGCAATATGACCCACAAATTCTTTGTCAATACCTGAAATTTTCAACTCGGAAGCGTTGCTTACCGGCTGAGTTGCTTCCATAGTTATCCCATCCGGGATCATAAAATAAATAGGATGTGAATAACCTAAGCTCAGTATTAGATACTTACCCTTAATTTCCATTCTCCAGCCGACTCCGTTAAGCATGAGTTTTCTTTCAAAGCCGACAGAAACGCCTTTAACCATATTGTTGATCAGAGCTCTGTATAATCCGTGAAGAGCTCTTGTAGTCTTCAGATCGTCGTTTCTTTTTACTTCAACATTACCTTCTGAAGTTTCAACACTTATGGCTTCAGGTAATGCCAGGCTTAATTCGCCTTTTTTGCCTTTTACGGCAACATCCTTTCCTTCGAGCTTAATGCTGACGCCTTTAGGAAGGATAATTATTTTTTTTCCTATTCTAGACACTTAATTACCTCTTACCAAATATAACACAGAACTTCACCGCCAACATTTAATTCCTTGGCTTTTTTATTAGTGATTACACCTTTTGAGGTAGATAAAATCGCCATACCGAAGTTATTCTTAATTCTCGGTATCTCGGCGATATTTGAATACATCCTCAAACCGGGTTTACTAACCCTTTGCAGACCGCTGATTAAACTTTTTCCGTATTCGTCGTACTTAAGATAAATTCTTAAAATACCCTGTCTGTCGTCTCTTATATTAACATATTTGTCAATAAATCCCTGATCAAGCATGATTTTAACGATCTTTCTCTTAATATTCGAGGCAGGTACATCGACATATTTATGTTTTGATTTAGTCGAATTTCTTATCCTCGTAAGTAAATCAGCAATAGGATCTGTCATTGTCATTTTTCTTTTTCTCCTTGTGAGTATAAACCTTAGATTACCAGCTTGCCTTCTTTACGCCTGTTATTTCTCCGAAATTTGCCAGTTGTCTGAAACAAATTCTACAAATGCCGTACTCTCTAATATATCCTCTCGGTCTTCCGCATCTCTGACATCTGAAATATTGCCTTACCTTAAATTTTTGCGTTTTGTTAGCCTTAGCTATCATTGACTTCTTTGCCATTACTTATCCTCGGTTTTTGTTTTCTTAAACGGGAAACCGATTGCTTTTAAAAGTTCATAAGCCTCTTCATCGGTTTTAGCAGTAGTCGCAATAGTAACATTAAGCCCGTTAGCCCTGATAACATTATCAAACTTTATTTCGGTAAAGACGGTTTGTTCTTTTATTCCGAAGTTATAATTTCCTCTGCCGTCAAATGATTCCACCGGCATTCCCTGGAAATCTCTTATTCTAGGAATAGATATCTCAATCAGTCTGTCCATGAATTCGTACATTCTGGAACCTCTTAGAGTTACATGAGCTCCGATCTTCATTCCTTTTCTCAGTTTAAAGTTTGACACAGATCTTTTTGCTTTGCTTATTGCGGGTTTCTGTCCGGATATAAGCGTAAGTTCTTCCGCAGCAGCGTCAAGAAGTTTGCTATCCTTAATCGATTCTCCGACACCCATGTTCAGTTTTATTTTGGTTATCGTAGGAATCTGCATTACGCTCTTGTATTTGAACTTTTCCATCAAATAAGGACATACCGCTTCGCGATACTTGATTTTCAATCTAGGTTGATTATCCATTATTTTCCTCTTCCTTAAACAGCTTTGTTACAAGACTTACAGATCCGCTCAACTGTTCCGTCTTCGTTTCTTTTTTTGGAAATTCTTACAGCCTTGTTGCAATTTGAACAGACTATCATCACATTTGAAGCGTTTATCGCCGCTTCTTTTTCGATTATTCCGCCCTGCTGATTCATCTGATTAGGTTTCTGGTGCTTTTTTACATAATTAACACCTTCAACGATCACTCTGTTCTTAGCCGTAATAACCTTCAGAACCTTACCGGTTTTCCCTCTTCCGTTACCGGCTATTACTTTAACCTTGTCGTTTTTAATAATTTTCATCTTTGCAAACCCTTGTTTAAGTTACAGAACCTCTGGAGCCAAAGAGATAATCTTCATATAACCTTTATCTCTTAATTCACGAGCCACCGGTCCGAAGATCCTTGTGCCTTTCGGTTCACCTTTTTCATCTAGGATGACTGCCGAATTTTCATCAAATCTAATGTAAGATCCGTCAGGTCTCCTGAATTCCTTTTTGACTCTGACTACTACGGCTTTTACTACTTCGCCTTTTTTAATAGATCCGCCGGGGATCGCGCTTTTTACTGCGCATACGATCACATCGCCAATTCTTGCATACCTTTTCTTGGTGCCTCCCAAGACTCTGAAACAAAGAATTGATTTAGCTCCCGTATTATCGGCTACTGTTAACCTGGTTTCTTCTTGTATCATCTCTGGACCTTAGTATTATTTTTTTCTTTCTACTACTTCAACTAGATACCAAGATTTACTCTTGCTCAGTTTTCTGCACTCTCTGATCTTAACTGTATCGCCTTCTTTGCATGTGTTCAGAGGATCGTGAGCAATATATTTCTTGCTTCTGTTGTAAAACTTTTTGTAAGTCGGATGTTTTATTTTCCTAACGACTAAAACTGCTATAGTTTTATCCATTTTATCGCTGATAACAACACCCGTCCTGACTTTTTTCAAATTTTTTCTTTCTTCTACCATTCTATTTTTGCTCCAACAAATTGTAATTCAAGATTTGATCCTATTTTCCCTGTTTCTCTGCGTTTTTCTTTTCTGTAACCACTGTTATCATTCTTGCTATTTCTTTTCTGAGAGCTCTTATCGAAATAGGATTCTCCAATTGGTTCAGAGAATGCTTGAACTTTAGGTCGGCAAGATCCCGGTCGGTATTTTTAATTTTTTTGAGAAGTTCCTCAACGGTTAATTCTCTTATCTCAGCGACTTTCATTCGTTATTCTCCAATTTCGTTTCTTGAACATACTTTGGTTTTGATCGGCAATTTACTTGAAGCCAGTGTTAACGCTTCTTTAGCCAGATCTTCAGTTACTCCCTGAACTTCAAACAGAATCTTTCCGGGTCTGATTACCGCTACCCAATATTCCGGAGCTCCTTTTCCTTTACCCATCCTTGTCTCTGCAGGTTTTTTTGTGATCGGTTTGTCCGGGAAAACCCTGATCCACATCTTTCCGCCCCTTTTCATGGTTCTGTTTATGGCAATACGAGCGGCTTCGATTTGCCTTGATGTCATCCAGAATTGTTCAAGAGCTTTAAGTCCGTAGTCGCCAAATGCGATCAGATTACCTCTTTGTGACAAACCTTTTGTAAGGTTCTTCTGAACTTTTCTGTGTTTTGCTTTCTTCGGCATTAACATGTTACTACTTCTCCGCTAAGAATTATTGTTTAGGTATCCGAATTTTTCCCCATTGCAAACCCATACTTTGACCCCTATTCTTCCGTATGGAGTGTGAGCCTCAACAAGCGCATAATCAATATCTGATCTGAGTGTGTGAAGCGGAACTCTTCCTTTATGATACCCCTCAGTTCTTGCCATATCCGCGCCGCCTAAGCGTCCGCTGCATTGCACTTTGATACCCTGAACATTTGCTTTCATCGCCAGATCAATCGCTTTTTTAAGAGCCCGTCTGAAATTTATCCTCTTTTCAAGCTGTCTGGCAATCGAATCGCCTATCAGGTATGCATTGGTTTCAGGTCTTTTAACTTCAAAAATATTCAAATTGATCTGCTTTTTAAAAACTGTCTTAAGCTCTTCTTTCAATTTTTCTATTTCCGCGCCTTTTCTACCTATAACTATACCGGGCTTTGCAGTGTGAATACTTAGATTGATCTCTTTAGGTTTTCTTTCAATTTTTATTTCGGATATTGCAGCCTCTTTTAATCTGGTGTTCACATATTTTTTTATCTTGAGATCTTCCATCAGTTTTGCGGAAAAATCTTTTTGATCAAACCAGATTGAATTCCATGTTCTGTTTATTCCAAGGCGTAGCCCTATCGGATTACACTTTTGACCCAAAAAGTCCTCCTATTCTTTTGTCGCCACTTTAATATAAATGTGACTGGTTCTTTTTCTGATTCTTGTAGCTCTACCTTGAGCACGCGGTTTAAACCTTTTCATGGTAGGTCCTTCGTCAGCATACATAGTATTGATGAAAACACTGTTGGTGTCAATCGTCGTGTCCCTGTGATTGTCAATTAAGTTGGCAACAGCCGATTTTAAAGTTTTCATAATAGACTTAGCTGCGAAATTAGGCGTGAAGTTAAGGATGTTAATCGCAGTCTCCACATCTTTTCCCTTAACCAGCGCCATTACCAGTCTGACTTTATTTACGGGATAACCTACCCATTTTGCTTTTGCGTACGCTTCCATCTATTTACTCTCTTTTTTTATCTTTGAGGCTTTTTCTGATTTCTTTTCAGGATGACCTCTGAATATTCTAGTTATAGAAAATTCACCGAATTTGTGTCCAACATGATTTTCCGTTACATAAACGGGTATAAACTGCTTCCCGTTATAAACAGCTACCGTGTGACCTATGAAATCAGGAACTATCGTTGATCTTCTTGACCAAGTCTTTATTACGCTTTTTTGTTTCAGTTTATTCATCTTAACCACTTTGTTCAAAAGATGATCATCAACGAAAGGTCCTTTTTTTACCGATCTTGGCATTCAATAAACCCCGTTATTTAGTTTTTCTTCTCTTAATGATGTATTTGTCGGTAGGATTTGTTTTATTCCTTGTTTTGTAACCTTTTGCATATGTTCCCCAAGGAGATACAGGTTGCCTACCTCCGCAAGTTCTTCCTTCACCCCCGCCATGCGGGTGGTCAACAGGATTCATCGCCGCTCCTCTTACGGTCGGTCTTACACCGAGCCATCTTTTTCTTCCTGCTTTACCGTGGTTCTGGTTAAAATGGTCAATATTGCCTACCTGACCCAAAGTTGCATAACAATTCTGATGAACAAGTCTTACTTCTCCCGACGGCATCTTCAAATGACAGTAATTTCCGTCTTTAGCCATCAGTACGGCATATGTTCCGGCAGATCTTACTATCTGTCCGCCTTTACCGATCTTAAGCTCGATATTATGTATCATCTGACCGGCAGGTATCGCTTTTAGCGGCAACGCATTACCGGGTCTGATATCAACGCTTTCCCCGGAAATAACGGTATCGCCGACTTTAAGCCCGCTAGGAGCTAAAATATATCTTTTTTCGCCATCGGCATAAAATAACAGAGCTAGTCTAGCAGTCCTGTTCGGATCATATTCGATCGCTGAAATTTTAGCAGGAACATTGAACTTATCTCTTTTAAAATCAATGACCCTTAAAGCTTTCTTATGTCCGCCGCCTATATGACGGGTTGTAATTCTTCCGACATTGTTTCTACCGCCGGTTCTTTTCTTATTCTCCAGCAAAGATCTTTCCGGTGTTGACTTTGTGATCTCTGTAAAATCTGAGATCATCATGAATCTTCTGCTCGGCGTGTATGGTTTAAATTTTCTTACTGGCATTTTAACTCCAAATCTGCTACTTTTTCAATGTAGATTTCTTTTAAGCTTGCTCGTAAATATCAAGTTTGTCGCCTTTTGCCAAAGTGACAATCGCTTTTTTGAAATCGCTTTTTTTTCCGAAGAATCTTCCGACTCTCGCTTTTCTTCCCTCGTAATTCACAGTATTCACTTCTTTTACTGAAACTCCGAATTTACTCTCAATCTCTCTTTTAATCTCAATTTTGTTTGCGCAGACATCAACTAAAAAAGTGTATTGATTGTTCTTTTCCTGTAGTTTACTGGTTTTCTCTGTGATCAAGGGTTTTCTTAAAATCATTTTTATCATGCGTTCACCCTGTCAATAGTTTGTAAAGCCGCTTTCTGGATTATAAGACAATCGGCATTCATGATCTCGTAAGTAGATACGTTATCCGCTAACTGAATGTTCGCATTCTTGATATTCCTTATGGATTTAAGCAGATTAACCGTGTTATCGTATTTTTTATCTTCATCAAGATAGCTGTAAGTATCAACGAGCACGAGCACTTTTTTTCCTAAAACTTCCATTGTCGAGAGCGTGTTTACGAATTTTGCCGTTTTTGGAGCTTCAAATTCAAAA
>Ga0209262_10000494_pt1 | contig 17642 bp, 14 predicted proteins | sample Lowcelwee11metaG_FD_187171 | JGI IMG/M metagenome (GOLD analysis project Ga0209262, IMG submission 187171) | Freshwater pond sediment microbial communities from the University of Edinburgh, under environmental carbon perturbations - Low... | ecosystem: Environmental > Aquatic > Freshwater >...
CAAGCCGTCGTTCCTGAGCGCCGACGAGCATCGTGTTTTCAGCGCCTTGAAAAAAAGCGGGCTGGCCAGCGACTGGTGGCGGGAGGGGGAAAGAACGGCGCGCGAATATTTTGCCTGGTTGGAGCGGGGTTTTCCCGAGTTTTTCGCCCGCTTCAGTTAAAAACCGTCATAGACGGCTCAACTTGGCTGATAGCGGCCGTTCCCGACTCATAAGACCTTGACTTTTCCGCTAAAATTGATTATAAAATATCTTCTTTCCGTAATTCACAAAAATGATTCTTTTTAGAGGAGAAAACTATGGCTATATCGAATTTGTTCCTCCTGGCGCCGCTGGGATCGATCCTGGCGCTCGCTTTCGCATACTATTTCTACCGTTTCATGAAAAAACAGGATCCGGGCACCGCCGACATGCAGCGCATCGCCGGCTACGTGCAGAAAGGGGCCATGGTCTACCTGAAACGGCAATACCGGGTCGTGGCCTTCGTCTTCCTGTTAATTTTCATCCTTTTCGCATTCATGGCCTTCGTCCTGCATACCCAGAATCCCTGGGTGCCCTTCGCCTTCATCACCGGCGGCTTCTTTTCCGGCCTGGCCGGGTTTTTGGGCATGCGCACCGCCACCTTCGCCTCCAACCGCACCACGGCCGGCGCCAAGCACTCCCTGAACAGGGGGCTGCAGATCGCCTTCCGCTCCGGCGCCGTCATGGGGCTGGTGGTGGTCGGCCTGGCCCTGCTCGACATCTCCCTGTGGTTCATCATCCTGCGCCATTTCATCCCTGAAGGGGTCAGCCAGCTTTCCATCATCACCACCACCATGCTGACATTCGGCATGGGCGCTTCGACCCAGGCCTTGTTCGCCCGCGTCGGCGGCGGCATCTTCACCAAGTCGGCCGACGTCGGCGCCGACCTGGTCGGCAAGGTGGAAGCCGGCATCCCCGAGGACGACCCGCGCAATCCGGCCACCATCGCCGACAACGTCGGCGACAACGTCGGCGACGTGGCCGGCATGGGCGCCGACCTCTATGAATCCTACGCCGGCTCCATCCTCTCCACCGCGGTTCTGGGCGTGGCCGCCGGCTACGGCCTGGGCGGCGTGCTGGCGCCGATGGTCATCGCCGGCGTGGGCGTGATCTTCTCGGTCCTGGGCGTTTTCCTGGTGCGCTCCGGGGAAAAGGCCTCGCAGAAAGTCCTGCTGCGGGCGCTGGCCCGCGGCATCAATGCCAGCACCTTCCTGACCCTGGTCGCCTCTTTCTTCATCCTGGTGCTGTTCAAGGATTCGTTCCAGGGCCGGCACGTGGGCATCTTTCTTTCGGTCATCACCGGCCTGATCGCCGGCTGGGTGATCGGCAAGATCACCGAATATTATACTTCCCAGGATTACAGGCCGACCCAATACGTGGCCGAGCAGTCGCAGACCGGCCCGGCCACGGTGATCATCGCCGGCATTTCCACGGGCATGCAGTCCACCGGGCTGCCGGTGCTGGTCATCGCCCTGGCCATCATCATCAGCTACGCCCTGAGCGGCGGCTTCAGCGCCAGCGCCAACGCCATCAACCTCGGCCTCTATGGCATCAGCTTCGCCTCGGTGGGCATGCTCTCAACCCTGGGCATCACCCTGGCCACCGACGCCTACGGCCCCATCGCCGACAACGCCGGCGGCAATGCCGAGATGACCGGCCAGGATCCGGAAGTGCGCCGGCGCACCGACGCCCTGGACGCGCTGGGCAACACCACCGCCGCCACCGGCAAGGGCTTCGCCATCGGCTCGGCGGCCCTGACCGCCATGGCCCTGCTCGCCGCCTACATCGAGGAGATCAAGATCGGTTTCCTGCACATGGGGCAGAAATTCGTCACCATCAGCGGCGTGGAGAAGGCCATCGAGAACACCTACATCGGCGACTGGATAAGCTACTACAACCTGACCATCTTTAATCCCAAGGTGCTGGCCGGCCTGTTCATCGGCGCCATGCTGGTCTTTGTCTTCTGCTCCATGACCATGAAGTCGGTAGGCCGGGCCGCCGGCAAGATGGTCGAGGAAGTGCGGCGCCAGTTCCGCGAGATCACGGGCATCATGGAGGGCAAGACCGAGCCCGACTACGCCAGCTGCGTCGAGATCAGCACCCGCGCCGCCCAGCGTGAGATGATCGTGCCTTCCCTGACCGCCATCATCGCTCCGGTGGCCATGGGCCTGGTCTTCGGCGTGGCCGGGGTGATCGGCCTGCTGGCCGGCGGTCTGGCTACCGGTTTTGTCGTGGCCGTGTTCCTGAACAACGCCGGCGGCACCTGGGACAACGCCAAGAAATATATCGAGGAAGGCAACCTGGGCGGCAAGAAGCTGCCCGACGGCAGCCGCAACCCCAACCACGGCGCCGCGGTCATCGGCGATACCGTGGGCGACCCGTTCAAGGACACCTCGGGACCTTCGCTGAACATCCTGATCAAGCTCATGTCCATGGTCTCGGTGGTCTTTTCCGGGCTGGTGGTCAAGTACGGCGACTGGCTGCAGCGCCTCATCGACCACTTCGTGCGCTGAGAGTTTTTTGAAAATCTGCCATGGGCTGGTCATGATCGTGAGTTGGGCCGAAACCAGGGCCTGCAAGAACTAGGCAGGGAACATGGCGATGGCGGTGATCAGAACCGAGCGCCTTTCAAAGAATTACGGGCGCAGACTCGGCATCGCCGCTGTGGACCTCGAAGTCAAAGCCGGCGAGGTTTTCGGCTACCTGGGGCCGAACGGGGCGGGCAAGACGACCACCATCCGCATCCTGATGGATTTCATCCGCGCCAGCGGCGGCCGGGCCGAGATCTTCGGCCTCGACGTGCGCAAGCGCGGCGTGGAGATCCGCCGGCGCTGCGGTTTCCTGCCCGGCGAGCTGAACCTCTATGAAAACCTGACCGGCGCGGGCCTGCTGCGCTTTTTCGCCGGCCTGCGCGGCGGCAGCGACTGGTCTTATGTCGAAGAGCTGGCTTCCCGCCTGGGCTGCCATCTTTCCCAGCCCATCGCTTCGCTTTCCCTGGGCAACAAACGCAAGCTGGGGCTGATCCAGGCCTTCATGCACAGGCCCGACCTGCTTATCCTGGATGAACCGACCAGCGGACTGGATCCGCTCGTGCGCCACGAGTTCTTCCACCTGATCACTGAGGCCAGGGGGAGGGGGCAAACCGTGTTTTTTTCCTCGCATAACCTGCCCGAAGTGGCGCGGATATGCGATCGGGTGGCCATTGTCCGCAGCGGCAGGCTGGTGGCTCTGGAAGACGTTGCCGCTCTCAAGTCCCGTTCGCTGCGCAGCGTGGAGATCCGTTTCGGCGCGGATTTCGACGCGCGGGCCTTCGCCGACGTGGCCGGCCTCGAGGTGACTGCCGTGGATGGGCGTTCGCTGAAAGGGCGCATGAAAGGGGAAATGGATCCGCTGCTGAAAGCGGCGGCGCGGTTTCGCATAGTCGACTTCAGCAGCCAGGAGGCCGGATTGGAAGACGTGTTCCTGGCCTACTATGGGGAGAATGGCCATGTTCGTTGATCTGTTCCGCAAAACCTTCCGCGACCAGCGCTGGGCGCTGCTGGGCTGGTCTGGCGGACTGGCCTTCATCTCGCTCTTCCTGCTTTATTTTTATCCTTTCATCAGCCGCGCTTCGGAAGTGCTGAAAGTCCTGGACAACCTGCCGCCGGTCATCAAGAATCTGATCGGCAAGAACAATTTCATGGCCACGCCTGAGGGCTTCCTGAACCTGCAGCCGTTTTCCATCCTGGCGCCTTTGCTGTTCATCGTTTTTGCCATCGGCAAGGGCGGCGACGCTACAGCGGGCGAGGAGGAGCGGGGGACGCTCGACCTGCTGCTTTCCCACCCGTTGCCGCGCTGGCATCTGCTGCTGTCAAAGTTCGCGGCCCAACGCTTCGCTCTTGCTCCTCTCCCTGGCCTTCTGGGGCAGCATGGCCGCCGGCACCCGGCTTTTCGACGTGGCCGTGGATTGGCTGCGGCTGGCGCAGGTGATCTTCAGTTTGCTGTTGCTGGGCTTGACCTTCCTGTCCCTCTCCCTGGCCATCGGCTGCCTGAGCGGCAAGCGAAAAGTCAGCCTGGGGGTCAGCGGCGGTTTTGCCCTGGTCACCTACCTGATCAACGCCTATGCCCCCATGATCGAAGCCTTGCGGCCATACCAAGCCGTTTCTCCTTTTTATTATTACAATGGCCGGGCGGTGCTGATCAACGGGCTTGATATTTCCCACGTCCTGGTCCTGGCCGCTCTGAGCGTGATTTTTTTCGCCGCGGCGCTCTTTTTCTTCAACCGCCGCGACCTGTCGACCTGATCCCGGGCAATCGCCAACCGTTGCTTACCTTTGCAGAATGATGTTCAGGGCGAATTTTTCCTGCCTGGGAATGACGACCTCCCGGCTGTAGGCCGTGAATCCGGGCTTGAAAGCGCTGAAGGAGTATTTCCCGGGCGGCAGGCGCAGGTCGGCCGTCTGGCCGGCGGCCGGAGCCAGCCCCCAGAACTTGCCGTCGATGTAAACGGCGGTCTCCTCCGGAGCAACGGTCAGGGTGACCTGGGTCAGGTAACGCTCCGAGGTGGCTGGTTTGTCTGCGGGCAGCGGCGGCAGGGGTTCGCTTTTGGCTTCATAGGCCTGATCGTCTTCGGCGGCGGGAACCGGAGGGGGAGCCGCAGGCGATGCGGCGGCGGCCGGGGCGTCTTCGCTTTCCAGCTCGGCCTTCAAGGTGATGTTGCGGGACGAGTAGGCGCGCAGGTCGATCACCTTCTCGCGGAAACCCTTTTTCTTCAAGACCAGTTCGTTCAGCCGCGAAGCCAGGCGCAGCGCCGACCCCGGCGAGGCGAACTCGTAGGCGGCGCCGATGAAGCGGCCGTTGAGCAGCACGTCGGCGTCGTCGGGAACCACACGCATGACCACGCGCACGCCGTCGTAATCGTCCATGATGTCCCAGGGGACGTTGAGAGTGCAGGCGGCGCAGGCGCCGATAAAGACCAGGACGCCAATCCAAAGGCTTGTGTTTTTCATGCCCTAATGGTAGCACAATCCGAAAAATCAAGCATTATCTGACTTAAAAACCTTTTCCTATTGCCTAAACTGGGGGAAATGTGTTAAATTTTATCTTCCATGAAAATTACAGCGCTGACCTGCATCTTATGTTCCCTGCTCCTGGCTCCGGCCAACCCCCTGGCCGCGCAGAGCGAGCATGAGGACCCGGTCGTATACGCGGACCAGAAGAGCATCGGCGAGGATGCCCTGAGGGCCGCCGGCAACGTTGAGGTCCTGTGGCAGGACTATGTCATTTACGCCGATGCCATCGATTTCAACCTCAAGAGCCGCGAACTGTTCGCCGAAGGACGGGTGACCATGTCATCCAAAGACATGGTGCTCAGCGGCGAGAAACTCGTTTTCAACCTGAAGACCCAGAAGGGCGAGTTGCTGGACACCTATGGCCTGGTCAGCCCCGTGGTCCGCTACGAGACCGACCGCCTGGTGCAGACCGACCGGGAGACCTTGACGTTCCAGAAGCTCGCTTTCTCTTCCTGCGCCCAGATATTCCCGCGCTGGCGCATCACCAGCAGCAAGGGCAAGATCAAAAAAGACAAATACATCCAAATGAGCGACGTGCTCCTGCGCATCAAGAACGTCCCGGTTTTTTACCTGCCTTATCTGCGCTATCCCCTGCAAAAGGACGGCCGCTCCACCGGCCTGCTGATCCCCGGCCTGGGTACTTCCGAACAGCGTGGTTTTTTCATGCAGAATTCCTTTTTCTGGGCCCTGCGGCCGAACATCGACATGACCTTCGGCCTCGATTACTTCGCCAGGCTCGGGGTGGGGGCCAGCGACGAGCTGCGCTACCTTTTCCGCAATGCCAGCGGCAGCGCCCGGTTTTATTATTTCAAGTATCGCAAGGACAATGAAGTATACAATGAGTCCGATCATGACTCTTACGTGGAGGCCGACCATACGCAGACCCTGCCTTTCCTGAATTCCCGCCTGGTGCTGAAAGTCAACCGCCAGAGCCGCCCCGACTTCCTGCGCCTTCTGGACAACAGCTTCGGCATCTCCAGGAACACCAATTTCCAGACCGCGCTTTCCCTGACCTCGACGTTCGCCAACATGCGGGTGTCGCTCAGGGTTTCGCATGAGGAAACCTATAATATTCGCACCGATAAGCCGAAGATCCTCGACTACCTGCCGTCTCTGGCCTTCACCCTGAACCAGCAGAAGTTGGGCAAGCTGCCGGGCTATTTTTCGCTCGGGGCCAATTTCAGCCGGGTGCGCCGCGGCGGCGAGACCCTGGATGAGGAAGCTCTCTACGTGAACGATGTCTTCAGCCAGCGCCTGACCTTGACCCCGTCCTACCTGCTGCCGCTATTCAAGTTGCCCTGGCTGAACTCCTCGCTGAATCTTACTTCCGAGAACACCTTCTACGCCAAAAGCCGGGACCCCGAGTCCGAAGAGATCTCCGACAAGCCCCTGTATCTGAAATATCACATGGCCACTTTCACGCTGCAGGGACCGACCTTCGCCAAGGTCTATGATTCCGGGAAAAAGAAGCTCAAGCACGTGCTCGAACCCAAGTTCGAGTTCCGCTACTCCACCAAGGCCGCGAACCGCGATCAGCTGATCCAGGTCGACAGCTTTGACAAACCCGCTTATTCCAATGCCAGCTTTTCGCTGACCTCTCGCCTCCTGGCCAAGAGCGGAGGCAGCTCCTCTCCCAGCGAACTCCTGGCCTATACCATCGCCCAGGAATATTATTTCGACCCGGCCGAGGCCAATAACGACCAGATGATCGACGGAAAATTCCCGACCTTCAACGAACTGTCCCATTCCCTGCGCCTGCGCCCCGGCGGCGACCTGGTTTTCGACGCCTCCCTGGAGTATAACTATTATATCCGTGACCTGACGCGCCTGAACCTCAGCGTCTCGTATTCCCGCGCCGCTGCGCCCTTGAACGGCTCTCTCTCCTACAGCATCGTGCGCAATCCCTACCGCTCTGTGGAGTTCAAGGGAAACCACAGCAACTTGAACTGCAAATTGAACTTCGAGCTCCGGGGATTCCCGGTCAAGCTGGAGTCAAGGGTGGACTACGATTTCACCGACCGGCGGCTGCTGTATGGTTCGCTCAATGCCAGTTTCGACTACCAGTGCCTGATATTCAATGCCGAGTTCAAGATATTTTCCTGGCAGCAGGAGTCCTATCCTCAATTCCGCTTCGGCATCTCCCTGGGCAACCTGGGCATGGTCGACGATTTTTTTGGAGGCAAGTGATGAGGGTCAACGGCCAGAAGATCAAAAAAATAATGGTCACCGGCGGCGCCGGGTTCATCGGCAGCAATTTCATCCGTTATGCCCACGCCCATTACCCGGAAATCGAGCTGCTCAACTATGACAAGCTCACCTATGCCGGAAACCTGGAAAACCTGGCCGGCATCGAGGACCGCTACTCCTTCATCCAGGGCGACATCCAGGACGCCGCCCGGGTCGATGCCGCCATGGAGGGGGTGGACGTCGTGGTCAACTTTGCCGCCGAAACCCACGTCGACCGTTCCATCTACGATCCCGGGGATTTTATCCTCACCGATGTCTACGGCGTCTTCGTCCTGCTGGAAGCCATGAAAAAAAACGGGCAGGTCAAACTGTTCGTCCATGTTTCCACCGACGAAGTGTACGGCAGCATCGCCAGCGGCTTTTTCAATGAAAACAGCCCGTTGAACCCCTCCTCGCCCTACGCCGCCTCCAAGGCCGGCGGCGATCGGTTGGCCTATTCCTATTACAAAACGTTCGCCCTGCCTGTGTTGATCGCCCGGCCGGCGAACAATTACGGCCCCTTCCAGTACCCGGAAAAGCTGATCCCTTTTTTCGTCACCCGGGCGCTGCAGGACCAGCCGCTGCCCCTGTATGGCGACGGCAGCAACTGCCGTGACTGGCTGTTCGTCGAAGATACGGTGCGCGGGCTTCTGACCCTGATCGAAAAAGGGGAAGCGGGCCAGGCCTACAACCTGGGGGCCGACCAGGAACGCAGCAACAACGATGTAACCCGCCAGATATTGCGCAGCCTCGGCAAGCCCGAGACGCTGATCCGGCGGGTCGCCGACCGCAAGGGGCATGATTATCGCTATGCCCTGGATTGGGGTAAAATGCGCGACCTGGGCTGGCAGCCGCGGACGGGTTTTGAGGAAGGTCTGCGCCGCACCGTGGACTGGTATCTCGGCCACGGTGAATGGTGGAGAAAATTGATCGAAAAAAATACTTTTCAGACTCATTTGCGGAAAAATTATGAGTAGGATCCTGGTCACCGGCTGTTCCGGGTTCCTGGCCTCCCACCTGTTAAAGCTGCTGCAGCTGGAGCCGTGCAACAAGATCTTCGGCATCACCGAGGTCCCGGGGTTCATTTATCCCGATGTCGAGGTGTTTCAGGTCGATATCCGCCGCCGCGGCGATATCGCCCAGATGCTGGAGATCATCCGCCCCGATATCACCTTCCACCTGGCGGCGGTGGCCAGCGTCGGCTTCGCCTGGAAGAACCCTGAGCTCACGTATGACGTCAACTTCATGGGCACTTCCAACCTGCTGGAGGCGCTGCAGGCCTCGGCGCCTGGGTCGCGCCTGCTGCTGATGAGTTCGGCCGAGATATACCAGCCCAATGAACGGCCGATCAGCGAAAAGAGCCCGATCGTCTGCCAGAACCCCTACGCCCTCTCCAAATTGGCCATGGAAATGCTGGGCGACCTTTACTGGCGGGCTTTCGGCATGAACGTCTGCAAAATCAGGGCCTTCAATTTCACCGGTCCGGGCCAGGACAGAAAATTCGTGGCCGCTGATTTCGCCAGCCAGATCGCCAGGATCGAAAAGGGTATGCTGCCCCCGGTCATCCATGTCGGCAACCTGGATGCTGTCCGCGACTTTTCCGACGTCCGCGACGTGGCTCGCACCATCCGCGCCATTGGAGCCGGGGCCAAAGGCGGCGAGGTTTTCAATGTCTGTTCGGGGCGGGTCCATTCCATACGCCAGATACTGGATATCCTGCTGGCCCAGGCGTTAACGCCCATCCGTGTCGAGGTGGATCCCGATAGGTTCCGGCCGCTGGACAACCCGGTGATCAGCGGCGATTGCTCGCTGATCCGCGGGCGCTTCGGCATCAGCCCGGAGTATGCCATCGAGCGCACCCTGGGCGATCTGCTCGATTATTGGCGGGGGATGCCGAGTGAAGGCGCTGGTTATTAAGGTAGCGGCCCTGGGCGATTTTCTGATGGCCACTCCGGCCCTGCATGCCCTGAAGCTGGCCCCGCGGACCAGCGGCATCCATCTGCTGGCCGGGCGGTCTATCATCGCGGCCGTGGAGGTAAATCCCGACGTGGACAGGGTTTTTTACCTGGATGACCGGTGTATTTTTCACGGCAGCCTGCCGGCCAAGGTGCTGGAAGTGCTCAGAATATCCTGGCGGCTGCGCCGGGAAAAATACGACGTCGGATTCAATTTCCATCGCGACTGGCGTTTCAACATCATCCTCTTCCTGGCCGGCTGCCGAAGGCGGATCGGCTTCGCCCGCGGTCGCAAGCCGTTGCTGCTGACCGAAGCGGTGCGCGTCCCCGGGATCAAGCATCATATTTTCCATTATTGCGACCTGCTGAGAACGCTGGGCGTTTTCTGTTTCGACTTCAAGATGGTATTCCCGATCGGCGCTGCCCAGGCAGCCGCCGCAGCCGACAAATTCCTCAAGCCAGCCGACCTGGACGACTATATCGTCCTGGCCCCGGGCGGGGCGGCCAATGTCAAGGAGGAGATGGGGAGCCGGCGCTGGCCGGTCGAAAACTTCTCCGCCCTGGCCGGATTGCTGTTGGGTTCGGGGAGGCGGGTGGTCATCCTGGGCAGCGGCGGCGACGCCCCGATCGCCGCCCGCATCCGGGCGGAGCAGCCGGGCGTGGTCGATCTCACTCAGGGGACGACCCTGGTTGAAGCGGCGGCGCTGTTGAAGAAAGCCCGGTTGGCGGTCAGCAACGATTCCGGGCTGATGCACCTGGCGGCAGCCGTTGGCACCCCGGTCATCTCGATTTTCGGGCCCACCCATCCCGGTGAAAAAAAGCCGCTCCAGGCCGGCAGCGTCGCGGTCTGGAAAGGGGAGGAACTGGAATGCTCGCCTTGTTACCATGACGGCGCGTTCCCGCAGTGCGATCATCTCAGCTGCCTAAAAAAAATAACCCCTCAGGAAATCTTTAATTTGATTTAGCTGCTATGATTAAGAAATGCTGACATTCTTGGCAGGCTTTCGCGTCATTCCCCTCCACTTTTTCCCGGAGCACTGAGGCCTCCGGAAAGCGATGGTCGTCTCCTCGACGCCCACAAGCCGTTTCGGGGAAAGCCGCTGCGCCTGACCTCGCAAGAATCTCCCATATTTCGTTTTGGATTTTTAACTTCGAACTTCGAACATCGAACGTCGAACCTTGTTCTTTGCTCTCTACTAGACCTTGAACAGCTTTCCCGTGGCCGAGGCGAAGATCTCCCCGCTGTCGTCGCGGATGCGGCTTTCGGCCACAACGATGCGGCCGCGCGTTTCCATGATTTTGCCGGCGACCGCATAGGCTGTGCCGGTCATGGCCGGTTTTTTGAACTTGACCGTGATCTCGGCGGTGACGCACTTGAAACCACAAGCGGCGGCGGCCTTGATCATGGATTCGTCGAGCACCGTGGCCAGCAGGCCACCATGCACGGTGCTGCGCCAGCCCTGCAGTTGGACGGGGAAGGCCACCCGGGCCTCGGTTTCGCCGCTCCGGGGGTTTGGCGCGAATTCCAGTTGCAATCCGGCCGTATTCTTCTTGCCGCAAACGAAACAGTTTTGATCGTCGTTGAAATCATTCATGCTGCCTATATACACCAAAAGCGACGGAATGAAAAGCATGGAGCCGGGGCTGGCGCCTCCCCGGCTTGACAGGCCGGAATAAATCCGCTACCATCAGGGGCATGTTCGATTTCAGCCAGCATAAAAAAATCGGCATTCTTTTTTCGGGCGGGCCGGCGCCTTCCGCCAACGCCGTCATCTCGTCGGTGGCGCTGAATTTCATCAACGCCAAGGTGCCGATCATCGGGTTTTTCTTCGGCTTCGAATTTTTGGAAAACTTCGACAGTAAAAACCGCTATTGCCTGGCGCCCAACGTCCACTACCAGTTCCTGGATGCCAATATTTCCGCAATCCGCAACCGGCGCGGGGTCTTTTTAAAAACCTCGCGCGCCAATCCGGGAAAGCTCATCCAATCGCCCGCTGACCTGCAGGATCCCGAAAAAACCAGGAAGCTGCAAAACATTCTTCAGGCGCTCGACAGCCTGGATATCGGATGCCTGATCACCATTGGCGGCGACGACACGCTGAAAACCGCCAATTTCCTGGCCCGGCTCGGCCTGCCGGTGATCCATATCCCCAAGACCATCGACAACGATTATTTCGGAATCGCCTGGACCTTCGGCTACTGGAGCAGCGTCCAGGCCAGCCAGGAGGCCCTGCTGAACCTGAAGGCCGATGCCGAGAGCACCAGCTCCTATTTTATCGCGGAACTGATGGGGCGCAAGGCCGGTTGGCTGACCTACGCGGCCGGGATCGCCGGTGAAGCGGTGCAGATGATCTCCACCGAGGATATCGAAGAGGATGTGCTGGATATCGAAAAACTCGCCGCGCGCATCGTCGATACCATGCTCTTGCGCGAAAAGAACGACAAGTACTACGGGGTGATCTGCGTCGCCGAAGGACTGGCCGACAAACTGCCGGACAAATACCGGCCGACCGAGAAGGACCGCCACGGCAACGTCATCCTGGGCACGGCCGAGGTGGGCAGGGTCGTGCGCGACGTGGCCGAGGACGTCTATCATCACCGCACCGGACGCAAGAAGAAGATCATCTACAAGCAGATCGGCTACGAAACTCGCAACGCCCTGCCCATCAGTTTCGACGTGGTCCTGGCCAGCATGCTCGGCTTCGGCGCCTTCAAACTCTATAAGAACAGGCAATTCGATTCCATGGTCTCGGTCTCGGACAATTTTCAGATCGTGGGCGTGCCGTTTTCCGAACTGATCGATCCCCAGTCCCTGATGACGCGCCTGCGCAATGTGCCGCGCGGCAGCGATTTCTTTGAATTGAAGGAAGCCCTGTCCTACAAACTCAGCGAGTAGAGCCTCAACGTTCTTCAGTGACGAGTGACAAGTAACGAGTAACGAATCAAGCGCAAGCTAGAAGACCAAAAAATCGGCACCGAATAAGAATCCCGGCGCATCGCGATCGCAGCGAATTCCCCCTGATCCTGCCAGTGCGGCTTCGGGTCACTGGTCACTTGTTACTTGTCACTGAGGCTTGTTATTTGTAGCGGACCCAGCGCAGGATCTCTCCCAGGTTCGGTTTCTTTCCGTACATCAGCATGCCCACGCGGAAGATCTTGGCGCCGAGCCAGGCCAGTCCCCAGATGGTCAGGACGCAGAGGCCCATGGATGTCAGGATCTGCCACAGCGGCGGCAGGGCTGTGGTGATGCGCATGAACATCAGGATTGGGGTGAACAGGGGGAAGAGCGAGGCGACCGTGGTCAGGGTGGAGTTCGGGTTCTGGATGGCCGATATGCCGAGCAGGTAAGGGACGATGATGATCACCGACAGGACCGAGGCGAACTGCTGCGCCTCCTGGTCGGTGTTCACCGCGGCGCCGATGAATGCGTAGGGGATGGCGTAGGTGAAGAAGCCGAGGATGAAGAAGATCACGAAGTAGAGGGCGATCTCGATGGTCAGGAAGGAGAGGATGGCGGAGTCGATCAGCCCTGAGAAGCGGGACACCAGCACGGCCCCCAGTACGATCCACAGGGCGACTTGCGTCAGGCCGGCCAGGCCGATGCCCAGGATCTTGCCGTAGAAGATGGCGGTGGAGCGCGCCGACGAGATGAGGAGCTCGGAGATGCGGCTGGTTTTCTCCTCCAGCACCCCGCGCATGATCATCTGGCCGTAATTGATCAGGACCATGAAGAGGATGACGATCATGAACAGGGACATCATGTAGTCCATGCCCGAATCGGACTTGGTCGTCCCCTCCCTCTTGACCTTGAACGTCTCCATGTTGACTTCCCGGGTGGCCTCGTCGACCACCGCCGGGTCGATCTTCTTCTCCAGCAGCAGCTGCTTGGAAATGGCCGTGCGCAGGGTGGACTCGATGTAGCGCAAGGTGGTGAAGTCGGAGACCGAGGTGGAGTAATAGGAGACCTGTCGCTTTGACGTGACGTCTGCCGGGATGAGCAGCAGGCCGTCGATCTCCTTCTTCAGGACCTTCTGCTCGTATTCGCGGACCAGGGCGGCGGCGTCGCGGCCTGCCAGCGTCACTTCCTGGAAGGAAATGAGGCCGGATGACTCGATATCCGGCTGCCGGTTCACGGACTCCATGGTGCGCATGCCCTTATTTTTATCCTTGTTTTCCTGGGGCTTGGCGCTCAGCGCCTGGAAATAGGCGCCGGTATAGTCGGCGACGGCTATCTTCTTCTCGCTGCGGCCCACCTTCATCAGCAGCACGGGCACGAACATCATGCCGGCCATCAGCACCGGCGTGAGAATGGTCATGATGATGAATGATTTTTTATGGACGATGACCTTGTATTCCTTCTTGATGACGGCGAATAATTTCTTCATGCTCCGGCTCCTTCCTGGACCTTGCGGATGAAAATGTTCTGCAGCGACGGCTCGCTGAGCACAAAACCGTTAATCTCCACCTTGCCGATCAGGTCGCGCAGCAGCTGCTCGCGCTTGGACAGGTCGTCCAGTTCGACCTCCATCTCGCGGCCCGAGTCGCGGCAGGACTTGATATAGGGCAACCCGGCGACGAAGCGGGCGTCGCCCTCGTACTGGATCTTGACGAATTTCCGGCCGTATTCGGCCTTGACGACGGCCAGCGCGCCGTCAAGGACCTTGCGGCCGCGATCGATCATCACCAGCGAATCGACCGTTTTTTCGGCGTACTCCATGAGGTGGGTGGAATAGATGATGGTCTTGCCTTCGCGCTTGCGCTCCAGGATGATGTCTTTGACCAGTTCGATGTTCAGGGGATCAAGCCCGGAGAAGGGTTCGTCCAGGATGAGCAGTTCGGGGTCGTGCAGGATGGTGACGATGAACTGGAGCTTTTGCGCCATGCCCTTGGAAAGCTCCTCCACCTTTTTATCCTGGTAACCCTCGAGTTGGAACTGCTGCAGCAGCCGGCGGCCGCGCTCGCGGACGTTCGCGGCCTTCATGCCTTTCAGCTCGCCGAAAAAGAGCAGCGTGTCCATGACTTTCAACTTGCGGTAGAGACCGCGCTCCTCGGGGAGATAGCCGATGCGGTCCTTCACTTTTTCGCTGAATGGCTCGCCCAGGATTTCCACGCTGCCGGCGTCCGGGGCGATGATGTCCATGACCATGCGCATGGTCGTGGTCTTGCCGGCGCCGTTGGGGCCGAGCAAACCGAGGATCTCGCCTTTCTTGGCAGTAAAGGTGATGTTGTCGACCGCCCTTTTCCCGTCAAAATCCTTGACCAGGTCCTTCAAAGACAATGCCAGTTCGCTCATGACGACTCCTTAACTGATTTTTCCGTCCAAGCGGGGGATTCCCGCATCCCTATTATACGCCAGACGCCGGGGCATAGTTTCGGCGCTTACCCGGCCGTCAGGCGCAGAGAGCTCTTTTTGATCTTATGCAGCCCGGCTGCGGCGATCTTCTCCGCGGTCGTATGCAGTTCCAGCACGCCCCGGTAGGTCCCTCGCTGCGGCTGGCGCGAGGCCAGATAGATCCTTTTTATCTGCAGTTCGTCCTTGGCCCTGTTGTTGAGCTCGCGCATGGCGGCGGCCAGGGAGCGCAAGCGGGGATCGCGCAGCTCCAACTCGTATACGCTGGCGAACGGAGGCAGCATGAACCACTGGCGGTATTTAAGCTCGCGCTCGAAGAATTTTGTCTCGTCCAAGAGATACTGCAGCGCGTAGTGAAAGTGGAAGACCGAGAAGACATGCATTTCGCCGCCCTTGTCGAGCGCGGCGGCGATCTCGGCGCCGCTGGCGTGGATCATCTCGGCGGCATTGAAATCCTCCATATTGAAGAAGGATTCGGGCTTGACCCAGACGGCCGAATGGAACAAATCGGCGAAAAAAGGGCTGAGCGCGGCCATGGTGGCGATGACGACAGGGCTGGCCTGGACGGCCTCGACCGCCCGCTGCGGTTCCTTGAGATCGGCCGCGGTCAGGGAAAGCACCGATTTTTCTCCGCAGACGCGTTCCACGGCCCGGGCCAGGGAATCGATGCTGATGTCGCGCAGCAGGGTGAGGGGTTGGCCGCAGCGCGGGCAGTCTTTGAGTAGGTCTTTGCGGTAGGTGCAGCGCCGGCAGGACGACTGCCGCGTTTCCTCCACCTGCAGCGTGCCGGCACAGCGCGGGCAGGCGGCGATGCGGCGGCAATGGTCGCAGAACAGGTGCACGGCAGGCTGGACGCGGTTGACCAGGACCAGGGTCTTCTTTTTCGCCAGGTGATTCTGGCAGATCAGCTCCACGATCGCGGCCGGGATGCCGCGCTCCCTGCCTTTCAGCATGTGCACCTGGCAGGAGACCTCGTGTTCCCGCCGACTGTCGTCCTGGCCGGACCCCGGTTGTTGCGCGTAGGTGGCGCAGGAATGGGAGTGGGCGCCGCGCAGCAGGGGAATGCGCCCGCTGCGCGCCCGGATCTCGGCCAAGTGGTCGGTGCGGAACGGGGTGCCTACGCTGCGCCCATAGAGCGGTGAAGCGGCACGGTCGATGATGAGCAGCCCGGGGCGGGGGAGCGGCAGCATCAGCGTCGAGATGCCGCCGCAGACGATGCCGGACTTCCCCTGGCGGTATTGCTGCCAGATCTTTTCCTTGGCCGCGGCCTTGACCTCGGAATGGTACATGTCTACCCCGGGGATGGCCGACTGCCAATAACGGGCGGTGGCATTGTCGGGAACGATGAGCAAGACGCTCTGGCCGCGGGCCAGGACCTGGTCGCAGGCGTCGCGGTATTCCTGCTCGCGCCGCGGTCCCAGCAGCAGCCGCGGCGGGGTATCGCCGTCATTCCCGGTCTCGGCTGCCTGATGGATTTCCGCGCTGGCGGGCCTGAAATAGAAGCGCGGCGGTTCGCCGGCGGCCAGGCGCACCAGCTCCGCGGGAGTGAATTCCGCCAGCTTGCGCTCGCGGCCTTGGATCTCCAGGCGCAGCTTCTTGAGGTTCTTTTGGCTGGGCGGCAGACAGTGGTCGAGAACGCCTCCGGCGGAGGTGAAATAGGCGGCGGCGGTTTGCCGGGCCATTTCCATGATGGCGGCGTCGGGATAAAAAGGATCGTCGATGATGCCGATGATGCTTTTCAACCTGCCGCTATAGGGAGAATCCAGGCCGGTGACCCAACCGAGGGCCAGGCGATTCCCCAACGGAACCAGGACGCGCGCGCCGACCTGAAGCGCGGCGGCGTCGGCCCGGTAGGTCAGGGGCTCGAACAGATTGTAGGAGAGCGATACGCTGATCTTCAATGGCGCTTCCCGGAAACAAGCGCCAGCACCTTTTGCATGTCTTCCCAGACCTCCCATTTGGCCCGGGAGATCTCTTCCTTGTCCTTTTTGTGCAGGATGTAGGCCGGATGGTAGGTGGGCATGAGCGGGATGCCGCGGAAGTTCAGGAGCTGGCCGCGGATGCGGCCCATGCTGTGGCTGGTGCCCAGCAGGTTGTTCAGGGCCACCTTGCCCAGGCAAACGATGACCTTGGGCTGCAGGATTTCGACCTGCTTGAGCAGGAAGGGCATGCAGGCTTCCACTTCGTCCTTCAGCGGTTCGCGGTTATTGGGCGGCCGGCATTTGACGACGTTGCCGATGAACACGTCTTCGCGGCCCAGGCCCATTTTCTGGATGATCTTGTCCAGGAGCTGCCCGGCCTTGCCGATGAAGGGCCGGCCGAACTGGTCCTCGGTCTCGCCCGGGCCTTCGCCGATGAACAAAATGTCCGGGCGGTTGTTGCCTTCGCCCGGGACGTAGTGGGTCTTGCTCTCGTGCAGCCGGCAGCGGCTGCACTGCAGGATCTGGCGGTTCAATTCGGCCAGGTCGGCGCGCGGGTCGCTCCCGGGCAGGTGCAGGAAATCGGCGCCCATGTCCCCGAAAAATTTCAAAATCTCCCGGAGTTCGTTCATGGAATGCTGATCCTGATTTTCAGGCCCGGGCGGCCAGGCCGAGGATGTCGTCCCAGATCAGGGCGGCGATGCGGGCTTTGCTCTGTTTCTCCAGCCGGCGCACCCCGTCGGGACGCACCAGGTAGACCTGATTCTCCTCGCAGCCGAAGGCCGGGTTGGCTTCGGAAATTTCATTCAGCACCAGCAGGTCCAGGTTCTTGGCCTCCAGCTTTTTCTGGGCATTGGCGAAGATGTCCTCGGTCTCGGCGGCGAAACCGACCATGATCTGGTCCTTTCGCTTGTGGCGTCCGAGTTCCAGCAGGATGTCGGGGTTTTTCACCAGTTCCAGGGTGATGCGCTCGCTGCTTTTTTTCATTTTATCGGGATAATATTTCAGGCTGCGATAGTCGCCCACCGCGGCGGCCATGATGAGCACGTCGGATGTGCGGAAACGCTCGCCGATGGCGGCGCGCATTTCCTGGGCAGTCTCCACCTGGATGATCTCGACTTG
>Ga0209262_10000495_pt1 | contig 17638 bp, 17 predicted proteins | sample Lowcelwee11metaG_FD_187171 | JGI IMG/M metagenome (GOLD analysis project Ga0209262, IMG submission 187171) | Freshwater pond sediment microbial communities from the University of Edinburgh, under environmental carbon perturbations - Low... | ecosystem: Environmental > Aquatic > Freshwater >...
TAATGCTTGCGCCAAAAGCCGCTGCCCCGTTGGAAGAAGTCCCGACGCCGCGCTGAATCTGAATGTTATCAACCGAAGAAGCCAGGTCGGGCAGATCCACGAAGAATACATCATGCGACTCTGCATCATTCACCGGAACGCCGTTCATGGTTACGTTGATCCTTGTAATGTCTGTGCCTCGTATTCTGATTCCGGTATAACCCACTCCTGCTCCGGCATCAGAAGTAGTTACAACCGAAGGAGTGATCTGAAGGATGACAGGTAAATCCTGCCCTGTATTCTGTTTTCTGATGAGTTCATTTTTCATTTTCAGGATCCTATTGGCTTTTCTTTTTAAATATAGCCTGTAAAAGGCAAAAATTACCAGAATTATTACTAAGAAGAATAATGTGACAAGATAATTTCTGAGAGTTAATTCTTTCTCCAGAGCGAGTTTTTTAATTGCGATATCTTTTATCAGAATTTCGTTTTCTTTTTCTTTTTTCTCAGTTCCGTATTTTGTAAGCAGTTCGTTGATCTTTCTCGAGCTGTTCTCGTTATAAATGCTGTCGTTTATCTGCATGTAAAGTTTATGGTATTTATAGGCATCTTTATAATTTCCGAGGCTGTCATTTGCGGCGAAAAGCATTTTGTAAGCATCCTTCTGCAGTTCGAGAGCGTTGAGTTCTTTCGCTATCTCAAGACCGCGGAGGCCGTGAACTACCGCTTCTTGATTTTTACCGATCTCGATGTAAACCTCAGCCAGATTATTATTTATTATTGATAATCCTTTCTTGTCGTTTAATTCGTTGACGATTTTGAGAGCTTTAAAATAATTTTCCAGGGATTTGTCGTAATTTTTCGTATTTTTATAATTTACTCCCATATTTATATGGATGGTCGAAATACCGGATATGTCACCGTTTTCTTCAAAGATCTTTAAGGCTTTCAGGTAATAATCCTGAGATTTATTATATTCTTTCAATTCGCTGTACACATACCCGAAGTTTATGTATTTTGAGGCCATTAGAGCTTTGTCGCCAAGTTCTTCGGCCATTTTCAATGATTTATCTAAATATTCTATCGCCTTTGCGTAATTTTTCTGATACATATAAACTATACCGATGTTGTTATAACATCTTGTTACTCCCGACTTGTCGCCGAGCTCTTCGCTCAGCTTTAAGGAAATCATGTACCGTTCGATCGCATTACTGTAATCGCCTTTGAAAAGGTATAAATTGCCGATATTTTTCTGGCTGGTCGCTATATATTTTTTGGATCCGATCTGTTCTGATATTGTAAGCGCTTTTTTGAAAGCAGCTTCCGAGGACTCCGGAACGGATAGAGAGTAAAGTGTTCCGAGGTCATTATAAGCTTTTGCCGTGATAGTATCCTTTTCAGCTCTATTAATTAAATTCCGGAGGCTGTCAATGGCACGATCATTCTGAGCATTCAGGATTATAATAAAAAAACAAAAAAATATGATCAATGAATACCGCATTATAACTGAGCTCTGTGTTTAACTTATTAATAATCTACTTAAAAAATAATCTCAAGTCAACTTAAAAACATACATGTTTATTTAAGCAAAAAAAGTTTCTTTGTATCTTTAAATTCCGATGTGCTGAGCTGATAAAAGTAGAGTCCGCTTGAAATGTTATCGGGTTCCCACTTTATGGAATAATATCCGGGTGTTAGAACCCTGTCTTCCAAAATCCCGATCTTTTTGCCGAGGAGATTAAAAACTGTAAGTGAAACATTATCCTTTTTCATTATGGAAAAATCTATCATAGTAGCCGAATTGAACGGATTCGGATAGTTTTGCGATAATGAATATCTCTCAGGAAGAAGACCGTTATGCGGAGCAGATTCGATATCAATAAAATAACCGTTTGCCTCCGAGGGAAAATTACCTCCGTTATCCATCGCGAAAACATATAAATAACCGCTTTTTATCAATCTGACGGTGTATGAATAAGAACCTGAGTAAGGGTCCTGAGGCTGTACGGGACTTCGGTTCCAGTCAGTATCATCCGGCTTTTTATATGCTATATAATGAATTCCAGATTCGTCGGAAGCCAGGATAGTGACATCGGCATATCCTTCGCCGTTCGTCTGAGTCACCTGATATTCAGGGAGACTGATAACAGAAGTTCTGACAAGATGTGTATCCGGTTCAGGATAACCGCAGCTTTCTCCGGGAAAAGGTCCGGTTCCGCAGGGAGCGCCACGTTGAGCCCAGGGGGACATTTCTGTATCCGGAGCTCTTTCCGTTCCGGGCTTATAATTATGATTATCGGGATTTTTAAGTATGCTCCACAAGCTGTCGGGATATACCTTGTTCCTCCATATTCTGAACCCGTATTTTTCATAACAGTATTCCACCATGCCGTCACACCTTATACCGGATATATCGAATACGGTACCGTCAAAATCAGGACCGTAATATTCTATACAGATCGGTACTGTGCCGGAAGGGAAAAAGATAAAGGCATCAATTATATCCCGAGCCTCTTTTGCAATGTTCCTCCTGTCTTCAAAGGTCAGAATACGGTTATCAAGAGTATAAGATCCGTAATATCTTGTACCGTAATCCGTAAAAGACTCGCTGAATAAAACTTCGGCCGCAGGAGTATCCCAACCGAGAGCCACTCTGGCCATTCCTGTATTACTGCTGTCGAGACCTGAAAATATTCCGGCGTGATTGTAATTATATGTAGGCATATTCAGAACCCTGTAAACGGCGTCACCGTATTCCTGAGCCGTTGTATTACCGTAATTTTTCGGAGTAACTACCGTGCTCAAAGATGCAGGTACGATGACAGCATTAAACCGTGATAAAATATATTTTTTTTCATCAGAGAATTCAGGAATATCCTTTATTATATCAAGGATGTTTAATAATTCCTGTTTCTCAAGCGTCAGTTCATATCGTGAAAATTCATCTATTAGACGGGCAAGAGCCTTTTTGTTTAAAGGTGCTGGAGCGGAAAGTATAAGATCTTTGAGCTGAGGTATAAAAATTTCGCGCTGAACAGTAGTCCATAGATAATTTGTAGCTTCAATAGCTTCAGAGAGATATTTATCCTGAGGATTTTCCAGAATATCAATTATCACTGAATCCATTCCTGAAAGCGCATTTGCGCATGAACTTAAGTGTGGAAATCTGCCCGCATACCTTATAAGCAAAGCTGCGGATACAGGTTCTTTTATCTGTCCGAGAGCGTAAACGGCCGTACCGAAAATATCAGGATCGGTTGTAAGTTTCAGAACATTTTCTAAAACAGGCAGAGCAGACATTTTATCAGTACGGACCATTGAAAGACAGGCGGGTCTCGCTATTTCAGGCATATTTATCTCAGCGTTCTCTAAGCCGGCTGCCGCCAGAGTGAGTATAAAAAAATTGAGAAAAAGATATGTTACAGACAGCTTCAAGATACTTTCCTTGATTTCGGTGAAACTATTTATGAAGGTATTCAAATTTTATTTTTAGCCATTCATTATGGAGTTTTTCGCTGGAAAAAGCCTGTGAGGGATGATTTATGCACCAGACAGGGATGGAAGGATAAATTTCGTAGCAGAACAGTTTATAGGCAGGATTTAATACGGTGCGTTTTTCTCCGGGAAGCCAGTCTGAATACATTTCTCCTTTACCCCATGCAATAACAACATGAGGATCAAGAATTCCGATCAATTCAAAAAAAGCCGAGCGTGATAGTTCAATCAGCTTTTTACCGAGAAAGATTCTATTATCTGCCGAATCGCCTATAACGTTCTGAAAGAAATTGGAAAAAGCCATACTTTCCCATAAAAAGTCAGATTTATAATATCCGAAACCGGTGATCATAGCGGCCGTATTCCGAAAAAATCCCGACGAATAATCTTTTTCAAAAGTTTCTCTCGTCAGTTCTTTGTTTGAATTCAGGGACTTATCTCCGTAGTGAGATTCACCCAGTACAAGAATCCTTAATTCCGCATCGGGATATTTTTTGCCTATAAAGGGAATAAAATTGATGTATTTTGCTGCATTCAATTTATTTTCAAGCTCTTCAAATCTCATACATTATTCCAATTCCTTAAGATACATTAAAGTACATTGAAGAAAATAATAATTTCTATGCCGAAAGTCAAATAATACATATTTTTATACTTAAAAACGCATAAATACTGTACAGTAATTTCATTAACAAATGAGATTATTTCTTCTCTTCAACTTTATAATCTCCGGCGATCACACCGCTGACGGCCCAGTAATTGCCGTCTTCTTTTCCGATGTCTATCGCGATCTTCATCGTATGTTTTCCGGGCTTGATGTCTTTTAATGGGATAAAGAAAGGCGGTGTAACTGCTCCGGGACACCAGTTCGATCTGCTGAAATCGCTAGACGAGAGTCCGTTCGGAAAATTTCCTGACGCTGGATTAGACATTCTGTATGTTGCGCAGTCGGTTCTCCAGGGAACATGGCTGAATATCGTCTGCCCGTCAATTATAACCTGATTCATTTTTGGATTGAATTCATCTCCGCCGCCCCATCCGCCGTGGCCTGTGGTCGTGAAAAGCAGGTACGGTTTTTCAATATCTTCAGGCAAGTCGAACTCTACCGTCAGAGAATCCTGCTGGAACATTTTACTGTGGTTCCCGCTTCCATTGATGCAGTTGGCTGTGTTGAATAGCGGATAGATCCATCTGCTGCCTTCATAGAACTCTTCAGGCGGATAATAATTCAGTTCGAGGCTGGCTTTATGACCGCCCTTATCATAATTGCCGATGGACATCCCTATCCATATCTCTTCCTGATCTGCCGGGATCAGAGAACTCACATCCTGAACATAAACGACTGAGTCATTCCAGTTATAATTATTTATCTGAACCTTATCGTTGAAATGGCCGACGCCGAAGGAAGAAATGAACCGCATAAGCTCAACGGGCGGGATAAATTTTTCAGTGCGTACGACGCCTTTGATCTTTTCACCGCTCTTACACAGATATTCAGGCAGTCCTTCGGCTCCGTTCCTTAATGCGTTAAGGAGCGTTTTTTCATTTTCTTTCGGAAGCATGAAAACCGTGCCCGTCCTGTCATAGGCATCTCCGTTTGACCATGCGGTAACTTTGATGAAAACATTCCCGGCTATGCTGATTTTGGGAAATTTAACTTTCTTCAATATAACATTACCGCGGCCGAATCTGTAAACGCCTTCCGAAGTAAAATCATCCGGATTTACGATCGAATCCTGCCAGTTTATCTTCTGCCTGTCAAATACCTGAATTGAAGTGTATCTTGATTTTATAAGCATTTCCTCATATTCCGAAGCACTGACTTCTTTAGCGGCATCGATCGGATAATCGAACATCACGGCTTCTTTATTCTCTTTGATAGAAACTGCTTTGGTTCTAAGATTGCCGTTTACTACCAGTTTGAGCACGAGACTGTTTTCGGGAAAATAGCTGAGCGCCGGCGATCCCTTTGCTGTAGTTTCTTCAGTGTACCAGACTTCTATTTTATTCGAGAATGCGGAATAAGTCGCTTTCCTGCATTTGAATTTTAAAATTTTCTCGGTTTCTTTATCGAAAGAAACCGGAACAGGAAGTTTATCGAACGGTGTCAGCAGCTTGTATTTTTTAGATCCGGAGGTGAGTATTTCAACCGTGTTCTTCGTATTGAAATCAATGAAGTATTTTTCTTTACTTTCACCTGTTCGATGTATCCATGCGATGTTATTAATATAAGTAATAATTGTACTGTCATTTTCGACAGGTTTTTTATCTTCATATCTTTCGTAGATCACGGTATATGATTTCCCGGAGGTTTTAGCCTGAAGCGAAAATAATACAGGCATAATCAGGATTAACAGCGTGCAAATTGACAGTATTTTAAAATTCATGGAAACATCCTTCGTTTAATTTTATTGTAAAATAGCATATATTTAAAGAATAATAAAGACAAATTCTATTACGAAAGATTTCGTAAATAAAACTTGACATCGGATATTTTCGTTTGTAAATTACCTGTACGAACTTTTTCGTAATGGAAGAGTTTAATATTTGAAATAACTTGAAAGGAACAAAAATGAAACCAACGGCAAGCGAACTTGATATTCTTCAGATACTTTGGCAGAACGGAGAAATGACCGTTAAAGAGATAAATGAGGAAATTAATAAAGTAAAAGAAACGGGTTATACAACGACTTTGAAACTTATGCAGATCATGTATGAAAAAGGTCTTCTGACACGCGAGCAGAACGGAAGGAGCCATCTTTACAAAGCTTCGATAAAAGAAGAGGATACGAAGAGCAGTCTGTTGAAAAGTTTTATAGACTCAACTTATAACGGTTCTACTGCAAACCTCGTAATGCAGGCGTTGGGAAATCATAAAACGACAAAAGAAGAGCTTGAGATGATAAGAGAACTTCTAGACAGCATCGAAAAAGACAAAAAATAAACCGTGGAGGTATGAAATGCTCACAGACAGAATAATTACGGCTACGGTTTATATGCTTCTGCACTCACTGTGGCAGGCTTTTATAATTGCGATGCTGCTGGTAATTTTCACTAAAGCTTCAAAGAGAGTCAGCTCGAAGCTAAAGTATTCGGTCTCATATATTTCTCTTTTCGGGGTATCCGCTTCATCGTTTTTTACATTCTATTATTATTTTAAAGAGCTTTCTGTAAAGCTTGAACCTGCATCGTATAATATGTATAGCTCTACCGTTGTTCAGGCAGCAGAGAAATCAGGAACAATAAACTACTGGCAGGATTTGTTTGAAAATTATTCAGCTCTCATTTTTATGCTGTGGTTCGCGGGAGTGGCAATATTTTTCATTAAATTCTGCATAGACCTTTACTACACTAATTCAATAGGAAAGAAGGATTGTACTGATCTGCCTGAAGCATTAACATCCTCATTCATGAAGATCGGAGGCAGACTGGGCATAAAAAAAGCTGTAAGGTTCATAGAATCTCCGCTTGTAAAAGTGCCTGCCGTCATCGGGTATTTCAAACCGGCAGTGATCCTTCCGCTGGGGCTGATCTCGAAAATACCTACAGATCAGCTTGAAGCCGTTATCAGTCACGAGCTTGCGCATATAGCAAGAAATGATTTTTTACATAATTTAATTCAGTCGCTTGTCGAGATCGTATATTTTTTCAACCCGTCCGTGATAGTTATTTCAAGATTGATAAGATCGGAAAGAGAAAACTGCTGCGACGATCTCGCGGTAACTCAGTGCACAGATTCAGCGCTTCTGGCCAAAGGGCTGTATAATCTAGAACTGATCCATTCCGAACTGCCTAAGCCGATCATGGCGGCAGCCGGAAAAAGAAACAGCCTGCTTTGCAGGATCAAAAGATTAATCGGAAAGGAGAACGACATGACAAAAACATATTCGGGATTTTTAGCATCGCTGACGGTTCTGACGATCATCACGGTCGTAACCGGATGCACTTTATTTGCTGCAGGGGATAAGGAAGACGATAAGATCAGGGAGGAAAAATCAGAGAAAGTAATAATCATCAAAAAAACGGCAGAAGACGGCAAAGAAATAAAGATGGATGTGACTGTAAACGACGACTCAGATAATGATGATCTCAATAAACTGCTGAGGGGAATGGATTCAAAGCAGTTAAATCTCGATGAAGTTAAGAAACAGCTTGAATCAGCTCTGAAAGAGCTTGAAAATCTGAAAGGTGATCAAAAGATAAAGATCGAAGGGAAAATCAAAATCGCACTTGAGAAGCTGAAAGAAAATATCGGAAAACTAGATTCAGATCTGAAAAAGATCAGGATATTCAAAGGCGGAGATAGCGATATTATGATATTTACAGGCAAAGATTCATTGAGTGCTGACACAAAAGAATGCAAAGAAATAAGAATGATAATCAAAGACGATGACGATGATGATGATGTCAAAATTATTAAGAAGATCGAAAAAGACGAATCAACGATAGAGTTAGATGATCTGTGGAAAAATCTAATTGCCGACGGTCTTTTTAAGGAAAAATCGGATAACCTGAAGATCGAGATCGAAGATGACGAGATTGAGATCAACGGAGTTGAGGTCCCCGGTAAACTTTTAGAAAAATACAAAAAGCTGCTCGGAGTAAAATAGCAGATGTTACTTCAATTTAAGGCTCGTTAATCGGGCCTTTTTTATTTATAATGTTAAAACCTAAGCGAAAGGCAGCTTAATCCGCCGTCCAGCTTTCTGAATTCAGAAGTATCAACTTCGATCACTTTATAGCCGAGAGCTTCAACTTTCTTTTTCGTGCCAGGATAGCCTTTCGGGACAAGCACAGTTCCATTTATCCACAGCGAATTGGCTGAATATGCTTCATCAGGATCAATAACGATCCTGTTGAATTTTTCAAATTCGGGATAGTTTACAAACTCACCCGCGATGAGCAGATTGTTATTCTCAAGATATGAAAGCCCGGTCTTAAGATGAAGCATCTCTTTCATCTTTGCTTTCGAGCCTGTCATTTTATACTTTTCAAGTATCATAATAAATTGATCAGCACCTTCATGATTCGTTCTATCGGACAAGCCTATATAATAATGATCTCCAACCATCATAATATCGCCGCCGTCAAGTGTACCAGGCGATTCTATTCTTTCAAGGTTGTAGTAGTATCCGGAAAGTACATACTGTATCCCGTCAATCTCTCTGCTCCTTGAGGCAGCTCCGGGATTCGTAATTATCGCACAGTGCGGAGTGCACACAGATATATCTTCTATAAAAGTCGAATCGGGAAATCTGTTGTCAGCTTCAAGAACTCTTACTTTTAGCCCGCAGCTTTCAAGAGCCTGAATATAAAGATCGTGCTGCTTTAAAGCATTCTGATAGTCAGGTATTCCAAGGCCGGCCTTGGTTATTCCGTTCACCATCTCCGGGCAGGGTCTTTTCACGATAGCGTTTTTAAATTGTCTTGTCATAGTATTATCCATTATTTATTACAGATACTTTTGATTTCTTCTAGAAGTTTATTTTGCTTAACCGGTGTCAGCATCAAAAATCCCAGACTGTCAATATTGTCAAGTATCTGGCTGCACACTACAATATCCTTATCAAAAAGGATCTGAAGTTGCGCATTTGTGAGTGTCTGAAGTACAGTCACAGGATAGATTTTTTCGCTGTCAATTATATCTTTCAGACCTTTTCCTTCAGGGTAATCCCAGCCGAGAAGCCTAAGCCCGCTGCACCTGCTGTAATCAATTGAATCCTGCGTAAATCTTGTATTTGTGGCGACCATGCCCTGAAAAATATAGTCTTGGTATTCGGGGTTCTTTTCTCTGATCTTTATTATGTCGTTCACGCGGGAATGAACATATAAAGGCACCTGAACGCTGACGGATTTATCTGAGCTTTGGCCGTACTTGCATTCAACGATCAACTGGGTTTTATCTTTTGTGGCAATTACATCAACTTCATGAGTAACACAAAAACCCTGGACGATCTGCGCAACTTCCGTTTTATAGCCTTGTTTAGCCAGCACTTTACCGATAAAATGTTCAAAAGGATGTCCGGTAGGACCGAGTTCCATCATTGCCTGTTTTAATTTGTAACGCAGAGATGAGGAATTCTTTTTTCTGCGCAGGTATGAAAAGGCTGAGTCATAGATTTTCTTGGTCGTAACACCTTCATAAATCCATGAATTTATATCTTTAAGGATTTCAGCTGTCAATAAGCTGTCAGCACCGGAATTTCTCAGTGACCGTTCCAGCTTCTCTGTTGAAAACTCTTCTGTCTGGCCGTTCGATTTTTTTACATGGATCATGTTAATTGAACTCCGTGAAGTTAATTTTGTCCCCAACTACCTAAAGCAATACAGTACCATGAGATTACTACCCACCACATTGAGAAAAATATTGATGCTAAAATAAATCTACTTAATTTAATATAATTTTTTGAAGAAGGATCAGAATATAATTTTTCTGTAAGCATTTCTTTTATACTTGCTCCTTTTAATCTTGTAAAGTAGTGAATAATCATCAAAGCTATATAGTAGTTAAATAATAACGAGGGATATATCAGAAAACGGGTATAATACATAAAAAGAGATTCCGCTCCAAATACATTAGAATATAAATCATCGTTTATTTTAGTAGCATTCAAATATGCAAATAGAACGGTAAAGGAAGAAATTATAATATATTGCATATTCCATTTTAAATTATTTCCTTTATTTTTGTCGTACAAGACTAGACCAACCCAAATACTTTCGAAAGTTTTATAAATTATGTAAGGAATACAAATCAAGGGAGTGAGAAATATAAAAACAGTAAGTATTACAATAAAAATATCCATCCCGTCACTCCACCATATTTAAAAATTCATGATAATTATCCGTCGTAATCGTTTTAAACATATGAACAGGATACGCATCTGCGAAAGTTTTTGATAGATAGCCTGATTTCAACGGGCTCCATTTGAATTCATAAGCGCAATATTTATCATATTGCGTCTCAATATAGTCAATCTCCTGCTGCTGTGTGGTTCTCCAGAAAAATCTGTCCCTTTCGCCTGATTTGAAGCTCAAAAGTTTAAGCCTTTCGCTGATCAGATAATTTTCCCATAATGCGCCTTTGTCCGTTCTTTTTGCAAGCGGTCTGTAATCTGATATAACCGCATTTCTGATACCGTTATCATAAAAATATATTTTCTTGCCTTTCTTAATCTCATTTCTGACATTTTTATTTAGCGCAGGCAGCCTGAATATGATGTATGTTTTTTCAAGCAGATCAATATATTTCTCAACCGTTTTCTTGTCAGATTCAACTAAACCGGCAAGTTCAGAATAGGACACTTCGCTTCCGACTGAAGAGCCAGAGCTTTCAATATCTTTTCCAAAAGTACGGGCTTCTTTATTTGTTCAAGCATAAGAAGGTCTTTATATAAATAGCTTCCTGCAAGGAGCTTAAGATGTTCTTCCGCTTCTTCAGGATTTGAAACAATGTCAGGATATGACCCGAATATAAGCCGGTTCTCAAGATTTCTTTTTTCTTCCACCTTCCCGGAATTATTGACTAACTCACCGTAAGAAAGAGGGTAGAGGTGAAATTCGTATTTCCTGCCCGTCAGAGGCTCGTTTAAATTATTCATAAGCTCGAAAGAAGATGATCCAGAAGCGATGACCTGAACTTCCTTAAAATTATCGACAATGAGCTTTAAAACAGTTCCTATGTTGTGTATCTTTTGAGCCTCGTCGAAGAATACGATCCTGTGATCGCGGATTATACCTTTCAGCTTTGTTATGGTCAACTGATCAAGAATATCATTAGTGTCGGCTTCATCACCGTTGAAAAATAAGATCTTTTCTTTTCTTGAATCCAATATGTTTTTTATCAAAGTCGTCTTACCTGTCTGTCGCGCACCTATAAGTATGATAGCTTTATTTTTAAAGAATTTCTTTTCTAACTTTACATGCAATTCTCTGCTGATCATTGACCTCTCCTCATTACAAATGACAATTTACAATCAATATAACTCAAGAATAAGAAAAACGCAACACAAAATATAATAAAAAGGGATTCAAATACCCGAAAAAACATAATAAAAAGGGATTACAATCCCCGAATATTATGATTAAAAGGGGATTTGAGCATAAAATAATTAAGGTTGACTGAGACCACCAATGCTCATAATAGTAACAACAATAAACATCCACAACATAAGTATTATTGATAGAAATAAAAGATAAATGCTTAATTGCCTCCATTTTAGTATTGATGATTCTAAAGTCATTTTGCCAATGTTATCTTTTTGTGATTCATAATCAACGGGATTTGTTTTATAAAAAAATAATCTAACAGCTTGAAAGATTAAAATCAGGATAGAATAAAAAAGAAAAGTTAATGGACATATAACAGGATATAATAGATCATTGTAAGTATTTCCTGTATATGTGTTCCATTCAAAGAGAACTGAATTAACTAGAATTGGATAGATAATTGTGAAGAATATTGAAATAAAAAACACAATTACTACCTGTAAATCCCAAAATAAATATTCGATACTATATTTTTTATGAAAAATAATTCTTTTTATACCTAATGTTGTTCTTGTTATTATGAAAGGAAAACATAGTACAGGAATAATGATAATAAATATAGATAATATGCTCATCTTTTACTCCACTAAATCCTTAACTTCAGCCTTGGTGAGAAAGCGGTATTCGCCTTCTTTGAGATTGCCGATCGTGAGGTTGTTTATGCGGACGCGTCTCAGATACGACACGGTGTTGCCGACCTTCTGAAGCATTTTTCTGATCTGCCTGTTCCTGCCTTCTTTAAGTATGATGCTGATCTTGGTCAGCTCGATCCTTTTGACTATTGAAGGCTGGGTTTTCACACCCTCGATCATGATGCCTTTCTGGAATCTCTCGATCATTGTTCTTGTGACGGTTTCCATAGTGGTCACAATATATTCTTTTTCCTTCTCGAATGAAGGATGCATGAGCTTATAGGCAAAATCGCCGTCATTTGTGAGCAGCAGCAGTCCCGATGAATCTTTATCCAGCCTACCGACAGGATAAACCCTTTCCTTGATATTCTTTAACAGATCATTCACGAGCGGGGAAGAGGAGTCGGTCTGTTTTAGCGAAGTGATATATCCTACAGGCTTGTTGAGCATTATATAGATATAATCAGATTTGATCGCTTTTATTTCTCTCTCGTTCACTTCGACTACATCTTTATCCGGATCAACTTTGGTTCCGAGCTGCGTGACGGTTTCGCCGTTAACTTTAACGAGCCCGTCAGTTATGAACTCCTCGCACTTTCTGCGTGAAGCTATGCCTTTATCGGCGAGATATTTTTGAAGCCTTATAAGTTCTGCCATTTATTCCTTTTTATTTTCGAGAAAATATTTTTCAATCAGTTTTTCTAACACAGGTAATGCGTAGAATGGTATATTCATAAGCTTAAAATTAGTTCCTTTCGGAGTATTCGCCGTTTCTATCCTGAATTTTCCCGAATATACTCTGACCGCATCGGTGATTCCCGTTTCGTCAACGAACTGCATCAGAGATCTCAATGTTCCGGTAGTGCCTGATTTTACTTCGACAGGATAAAACCTGCCGTTGTACTGATACAGGTAATCAAGCTCAGCACTCGACTGTTTTTTCTCTCTTACCCAGAAAGAAATTGAGTTTAGAGGCGAATATGATTTAGAAATAAGTTCCTGTCCGACAATATGTTCGTATATTTTTCCTAATACGCCGTCTGTAACATTTCGGGATAAGAACATTTCTTTCTGGATTCCTGAGAAATAATTCAACAGGCCGGTGTCAACCACATGCAGCCTGGGTGATTTCCTTAAATTCGGCATGAATGGATGGCTGTTCTCTGTCGTAGGGTATGAAAGGCTTAAGATAATGGCTTTCTCAAGAGTCCTCAAAGCCTCGGCGATGTCTCTGGATTTATAACCCGCATTTCCGAATCCTTCAAATTTAATCCTGTCTCCGGCAAGCATGAAGGATGATTTCATTGAGTGTCCAAGTACTTTTGACATGCCTGTAGTCTTAGCATATTTTTCAATATCGTCCATATAAGAGATCAGAAGGCTTTCATATATTTTATTTACTTTGATCATGTCTTTAGTTTCCGCATAAACCATGACGGCTTCCGGCATTCCTCCGGTTAGCGTGTAATCACAGAAAAGACCGGAAAGTTTATCGTGTGCAAATTCAGGAAAGCTGCATTTATCTATAAATTCCGCGCTTTGAGTTTCTTTCAGGGCTATGAGAAATTCTCTGAATGACATAGGGTGCATTTTTAAGTATTCACATCTGCCGACAGGAAAACTGATCTTAAAATCAACTGAAGATTCAAGTAGTGACCCGGCTGAAATAACATAAAGTTCGGGTGTTTTTTCAAAGAAATATCTTAAATAGGCAACGGCTTTAGGAGAGTTTTGGATCTCATCAATAAAAAGAAGAGTGTTTTTCAGATCTTTTTTTATGCCTTTAATATAAAATAGAGAGTCAAGAAGCAGATCAAAATCATCTGTATTAAAGAGAGCCAGATCTGATTCAATGTCGAGATTGAGATGTATAAAATGGTGAAATTTTTTTGAAAACATTTCAACAGCGGTAGTTTTACCCACTTGTCTTGCACCACGCAGAATAAGCGGTTTTCTGTATCTGCTGTTTTTCCATGTCTCGAGTTCGGTTAAAATACTTCTTTGGAACAAATCATCCTCCATTTGCTAACACAAGTAAAATAGCTATAATAAAACACAAAGTCAACCCAAATAATCGAAATATTTGACATAAAGTCAGGGCAATATTTTGGGAAATAATACATAAAGTCAGGGCAATTTCGCAATTTTATACTTGATAGTTTACCGACTATTATTTAAATATACATTAATCATTAAAAGCATTAAAAGGCGAAAAATGCGTATTTGGGACATCAACCCGGGATATTTGAACAGAAACAGTCTGCTTGGAGAGCACAGAGAGCTTCATGCGATAGTTTCGATAATTCTTAATAACAAAAAAGGATATTCCAAACATCCCGAAACTCTGCGCTGGTCAGAATTCGGATGGGCGTTAAAGAAACGGCACGATCTGCTTTCTTCCGAAATGGCTCTCAGAGGATATAACGACAGAACACCGGTAACACTTAGTACGAATGAAGGTAAATGGCCGGATATTTATATTGACAGCTCTTATGAACAGTTTAATATTCTTAAAAAGAAATATATTGATAAGGAACCGGGCAGGATACCTTTCCCGAAAAGCGCGCAGGAATTATGGAGCCATCATAAATATTCCGTTATGGCGCGGGACTATAATCTGTACAAACAAATCGGAAAAGATATTTCATCTTCAGAAAACGATCAGGAATTTAACGCATATGCGGAATTATTCGTAAACATCTTAAGACAGGTTCCGGGAGATAAAAGCATGAGGAACACTATACAGCACATGTGGGGTTATGTATCTAAATTCGGAAAAATTACCGGAAAAGAACTGTATAACATGAATCAGCTGACAATGCTTAATAAGATACAGGTACGCGCTGTTGAGAATAAAGTAGAATTTCTGATGAATTCGACAGCTCTAAGCGAATTAAAAATATGGCTGTGAGTTTAATTGAAAGTTCTTGAAGAATAAAAAGGAAAAAGTATATTATGGGATTTGCAGATTCATACTTGGGAAAGCTTCGGAAAAAGATCGGGCATGATAAAATTATCGTTGCAGGCGCCAGAGCTATCATCCGAAATAAAAAAGGCGAAGTTCTGCTTATAAGAAGAAAAGATACGGGAAGATGGGGAATGCCTGCCGGTTCTTTAGAGCTTGGAGACAGCGTAACTGATGCTGTAAAAAGAGAAGTACAAGAAGAAACAGGACTGAAAGTAGTATCATGCAGACCTATGGCTATTTATTCCGATCCTAAATATTCTGTAACTTATCAAAATGGCGATCAGGTTCAGATATTTGCGATGGTGTTCATTGTTGATGAATGGGAAGGAGAATTGATTTCCGAGACTGATGAAACGAGCGATATAGGTTTTTTCCCTTTAGACAAGCTACCTGATACGCATGAAATGTATTTAGAAACTCTTGAAGATCTAAAGATATTTGACGGGGAATTTATAGTCAAGTGATTAATAATAAGTTATTGAATGTAAAATTTATTAACCCAATGCTTGACCAAATCCATTAATTAACCATCCAAACCAAATGAATATGATATAAAGAATTGAAAATAATAATGTAGTGAATAAAAAGTTTTTGAAGTTTTTGAATTTAGGAATAAATCTTTCTTTAATTTCAGTATTAAGATCAGATTTTGTTTTATAGATTTTATTGTAGTACCATAAATAAGTTAAAAAAAGATAAATAAATATGATAAACGGATAAATAGAAGAATAAACTATAAATTTATTCAAATTAAAATTTTCTGGTGAAATATCAACATTATCAAGTAAATAAATTACAAAAATGCAAAATATAATTGTCATAGCTGAAATCACTACTATTTGAATGTCCCAAATATACAGGCTTTTATCTTTACTGATGAATATACGATGAAAACTTTTGGAAGTTTCCAGCACAACATATCCCGGAATAATCAGTAAACTAGCTACAATCAAACCAGAAAATATTAATGAGACATAAAACATCTCTACAATCCCAGCTGGTTAAATGATCCGTTCGTCATGATCAGGACTTCTTAGTTATTAGTTTTTCTAAATCAGAAATTGTGACTATCTTTGTGCCTTCAAATTCTTCGATAACCAACAGGTCTTTATCTCCGGTAATAAGATAATCAGCAAATCCATCTAAGGCTAGTGATAAGAGAAAATCATCTTTTTCATCACGGCATACTTTGGTCTCAGATTTGACATTAACGAATTCTGAAAAGCTACTTATGATTTCCAATAATTGATTAACATCATCCTGTTTGAAAAATTGCTTAAGTTTAGGCCGTTTTATAACATTTATGAATTCTTCTAAAAGTTCCTGACTGAATAGTAGCTGTATTTTATTACTTTCAAGTAAATTATCTAAAAAATTAAATTTGCTGGTAAGCAAGAAACTTATCCAAAGATTCGTATCTATTATAATTCTAATCTTCTTTGCCATATCTCAACTTTCTTTCTTCGCGAACTTCCAAAGCGATTTCATCAACAGACGGTGTTTCATACTCATTACTTCTCAATTTGGAAAGAATCTCTTTTAAAGAAATTTGTTTTTCGATTGATATAAGCTTCATGTCGGCCAAATCATTCAGTAATTTTTTAGCTTTAGGATTCAATATTTCAATTTTTAATGTTTCCATAGTTATACCTCATTTTCTATCACAACAATTTACTACATTAAATTTCGAATGTCAAAGTTATAAATTATTATTACAATCGCAGCTTAGTGAAAAGTCCGTAGAATAATCTGGACAGCGTGGTTTTAAAATGATGTCAAGGAAAAAATAAAATCACTGCCTTTACCCGGTTCACTTTCAACATGGATAGTACCGCCGTGTTTTTCTACAAATTCCTTGCAAAGCGCTAAACCGAGGCCTGTCCCGGATTCATTTTCAGTACCTTCAGTTGTATAAGGTTTGGCAAAATTCCAAAGTTTATTTATAACATCAGCGCTTATTCCGATACCGTTATCTGAAACAGTCACGATAGTTATATTCTGCTGATATTCAGCTATAATACTTACAGATCCGTTCCTGTTCGTAAATTTAATCGCGTTTGACAATAAATTTCTCAAAATAGTTTTCAACATATTTTTATCTGCGAAAACTATAATCGTATCGGAGATATTTACGCTCAATTTAATATTTTTAGATAATGTCATGTTCTGCATTTCATAAATTATCTCGCTGCAGATATCTTTCAGGTATAACTTCGCCGGTTCGAAAGGTAATTTTCCGGCTTGAGATTTTGACCACAGCAGCAGGTCTTCTAGAAGGTTATATGTATTCTTTGTAGTCTGATTTATAAAAAACAACTGCTTTTCAATTTTTTCAACATCATAATTCCGGATATTTTTTTGAAGCAGGTCGGAATATGCCATTAAAGTAGTGAACGGATTACGCAGATCGTGAGCAAGTATCTGCATGAACCTGTCCTTGTCGGCATTCAGGCTGATAAGCTGGCGTTCCATCATTTTTCTTTCGGTAATATCCCTGAAGACACCGATTATTCCC
>Ga0209262_10000496_pt1 | contig 17634 bp, 21 predicted proteins | sample Lowcelwee11metaG_FD_187171 | JGI IMG/M metagenome (GOLD analysis project Ga0209262, IMG submission 187171) | Freshwater pond sediment microbial communities from the University of Edinburgh, under environmental carbon perturbations - Low... | ecosystem: Environmental > Aquatic > Freshwater >...
TTACGAGAAGGTCTAATTGATCAATGAGATCAGGGATAATTCTTGGGTCTTCTAGAACTTCAATATCGTCTTCCATCACCCAGATCGTTTCATATCCGGAATCCCAAGCATCTTGTAAAACAGAGAGATGACTTAATACAATACCGATAACGCCTCGAGAAGCGCTGTGACAAAAATAAGTTGTCCCGGGAGTTCCTATAATTTCATGAACGGGTTGAAGATCCCCATTCAAAGGGTAAGTAGTAGCCCAAAACCCATTGTCCATGTCGTTTGTAAATTGAACGCCTACATCATTGATGGCTTGTAAACTTAATTCCCATCCATTGACAGCAGAAAAGCGGTAGGGGTAGATGCCAAATGGATGTAATTGATCGGTGCATTTTTTAAATTTTTCTGGTCTTTGGTCAAGATTAATCATGTAGATGAAATCAATGTTGCGTATTTTGTTTTCATCTGTCTTACATGGAGCTTTTTTAAAATGATCTTCGAGATTTGCGTAAATAAGATTGGGTGATAATATTATTGAAATAAAAATGAAATAGGCTCGGATGGTTATCATTTTAAATCCTTTTTATAGTTGGGGTCTGCATTATCGGTTAAGGCGCATGGTTGACTGGAGATAATTGCATTCCTTGTGGTAAATAATTTGATCCCTTCAGGTAAGTAGAAATCCATATCAAAGGGAAGAAAAATATTATATTTTTTCCAGAAATTTAGGATTTTTTCCATGCCGCGTCTTCGAATAATCATTGAATAGGCTCCAAAGCGAGCCCCAGTTGCGATGAATTGGTCGTTTAATTCGCTTTTAATGAAATAAAAAAATCGATCTTTTTTCGATGGGGTAAAATTAGGGCGTTTTGCAAACCCAGAGCAGGGGACAAAATTGCCTTGCTTATCTCGGGTTTCTAAGTCCGTAAATAAAATATCCCAATTTTTATCAACCAACAGATCCAACTGATTAATGAGGTCCGGGATTTTTCTCGGATCATCCATCACCTCAATGTCATCTTCCATGACCCAAATAGTCTCATAGCCTGAATCCCAAGCGTCTTGCAATACAGAAAGGTGGCTTAGGACAATTCCGATTGAACCTCTTGTTGTCCCATGGCAAAAGTATGTTTTTCCAGGAATTTCTAACATTTCATGAACAGGTTGAAAATCTCCATCAATAGGATAGGTAGTTGCGGGGAATCCTCCTTGCATGTCAGATGTAAATTGGACTCCAACATCATTGATTGCTTCTAGACTTAATTCCCATCCATTAACGGCGGAAAATCGATATGGATAAATCTCAAAGGGATGTAATTGCTCGATGCATTTTTTGAATTTTTCAGGTCTCTGGTCGAGATTGATCATGTAGATAAAATCGATATTTTGTATCTGATGTATCGATGTTTTGTTCGGCGCTTTTTTTAAGTGATCTTCGATTTTTGCATCAAGACAAGAAATCTGGAGGAAATAGATATACCCGAACAACTTTAAAAATCGGTTTTTTAGATAGAGAATCTTCATGATAATGATTTTTTTGGGATGCTCATCGTAGCAATGGAAGCAATAAAATGGTATCAGGAAGTGTAAATATGGCGGAGGGTTTCGTTTTTTCTGGGACCTACGATACGCCAGAGGAATTGAATGTGAGGATCCTTGAGTTCAATCCGACCAAAATAGCAGTCGTGATTGCATAGATGTGAATCAATGGATTGTAGAGTATTAGGGCCTGTTGGAGAGAGATGGAAAAGAAAAACGGGGCGTGTGGGGCCGTAACGTAAGTGTTCAAGTGCAATCATTCCCGTTGATGAGTCAAGAGTCCATCGTAAGACATTACTAAACTCAAGTTCTTGTGGTGTTGCATGTTTCCAGTGTCCTTTTTCTGTGAAAACAATTGTGTTATGATTTTCTTGTGAAACACAGACATCTCCAAAAGCATGTCCATAAGATTGCGTTTGAATAGAGACATTTTTTATTTGCGTAAGGCGCTGCCAAAAAGAATGTAAGCATAGGGCTGTTTTTTTGCGTTGGGAAAGTTGATGTTTTAAGGGAATCTTCCATTCTGCTTTACGAGAAAAAAGTTTTCTTTTTTCTTCGCAAGGGAGATGGATAAATGCTTTTTTTAGCAGAGCTTTTAGTTCCTCCAAGAGAGGGTAATTAAGATTGAATCGATAAAGTTTTGTTTTTCCTTGGATTTCAAATATGAGAATTCCTGCTTTTTCTAGTCTGTGCAATGCATTTTGCAGGGGGGAAATTGCAGTTCCTTGCATTCTGTGGATTTCATTGGCATAGCAATATTCATTGACGAAGAGGAAGAGAAGAATTCTTTCGGCGCTTTTGCTGCCTAAAAGGTCGGATAGCAATTTATTTACCTGGTTTTTAGGTTGAAAAACACTAAAAATAAAGAGTATATCGAGGAGATGTGAATTTTTCTACCTAAATTTTAGGTTGTTGATGTCCATTCAAAGATTGAAAACAATTATTTTTGAATGAGAACATGAGGGGCAAAAAGGAGTTATATGGATAAGGCTATTATACCGAACGTGATTCAAGAATCGGTTTTGAGCGCGTCAAAGCCTCGGGGTTCATTGATCGCAAGTGACCTAGTATTAGAAATACAAGGTCACTTGCGGTCGATGAACCGCGAGAGCTTTCACGCAGCTCAAAACCGATTCTTGAATCACGTTCGGTATATATTTGTAGAGTCTTTTCGAGAAGCGGCAACATGGTATCTGCATGTTTTTCTGGGGGGGTGTTTGATAGTGTTTGCTAGTTTGATAAAAATTCCTTTAGAACCCGTGGCCTTTACCCTGCAGACATTGGCGATTTTTATTTTAGGATTGACTCAGTCTCCAAAACAGGCTTTTGCGTCTGTCCTTTGCTATCTTTGTTTTGCGACATGTGGTTTACCTGTGTTGAGCGGATCTGCGAATTCTTTATGGATGTTAGGAAAAAGTGGGGGCTATTTAATCTCTTTTCCCATTGCGGCCTATTTGATTGCTTGGATGCGTTCCAAAGGATTTTTACTTTCTGCTCTTTTGTGTGGACAGGCTGTTATTTTTGTATTTGGATGGATAGGTCTAGTTCCTTTTATAGGGATGTGGAGTGGATTTGTAAAGGGTGTTTTGGTGTTTATTCCTTCTGTCTGGTGTAAGATTGTTGCAGCTCTTGTATTTGTTAAAGAGAGGGAGTTATGAATCCCACAAGCAATCGAGGGACGTCTTTGATCCGTCATGTGATTGTTTATAGAGGGCATGAGCATCCTTTGAGAGGCCCGTATTCTGAAAATGTCACAAAGCAAATAGAAATGTTTAAATTATTGAACTGGTATCGGGCAGAATCGAGAAAGCCGAGTTGGGAAGTTTCATCGATAGAGGGGGAGCGATTAGTTTCTGCATTAGATGCTTCTAGACCAGAGGAGACTTTATTGGTGATTCCTGCGGGACAAAGTACTCATTTGGATACTGTTTTTTCTAATGAACAAAATGGGAGAATTCAATCCTTCTTGGAGGAAGGCGGACGGGGTTACTTTACTTGTGGTTCTTCATATTGGGTAGCTCAACAAAGGATTTACAATGATGTGTGTATGGAGCAACCGGAAACGAGCAATGTGATCATTAAGGAAAGTCGGATTCCTCTTTTTAAAGGGACGGCTAAGGGTCCTTTGTGTCCATTTCCAGGGAGAAAGTATCGGGTTGGTTTTTTTTCTGATGCGGTTCGTGTGTCCGATGGGGAAAAAGAGTGTTCTATGTATTTAGGTGGTGGTGGATCTTTCTGTTGGGAACCGAGTATACAAAAAATAAAGACCTTAATTCGGTATCTGCCGGGAGAATTACGACGTCTTGGAAAGGAGAAGCTGGAAGGAGAAATGTTGGACAACGCTGTTGTTCTTGCCTCTGTAGGAAAGGGGGTTGTCTTGTTATCAATGTTGCATCCTTATTATGGAGAAGACGATATTGATGTTGATGTATATACAAAGGCATTTCCTGATTGCGGAACTGACTGGCAAAGAGTGAAAAATTCTTTGGGTTCATTAGATCAGCGCATGAGATTCGTATTAAATTCCATGTTGTCTCCTTTGGAAGATGAAGATAGGGATTGCCTCCGTTCATTGGAGTAGAGAAACCATCTCATCTAAGCCGGACATGATTTGCTCTGGGATATTCAATTCTATGAATGTTGTTGTGGGGAGATAGATCATAAAATGATCGATGGCTTTGGATTGAAACGTCTGGGGGGAAATGTTTGTGCAGTAGGGAGAGTGAATTGAAAAGGGGGATGTTCCATAGGAAGTGCTTTTTGCAAGAGCTTCATCCATTTCTAATTCATTAAAATTCATATCGCCCATTGCTATTGTTATCATTGATGGGTCTAGAGTGTCAGAAAGGTAGCGACAGAATTCAAAACGGGCGAGGTGTTGAGGGTCCCCAGGAAGGTGTACATTGATGAGTTTTATCCTTGTTCCTGTATCAATTCGTTGGAGAATGACTTCTTGAAAAGGTCTTTTTGGTGTATCTGTAAATATTCCAGTCACACGTTTGGTTTTTTCGATCAGGAAGAGATCTGTATTAACAAGAAGGCATTCTCCATGATTGGAAATGATATTCATGTGATGGGGTAGTTTTTTTCGTAGCGCATTTATGAATGGTTTATTGCATTCTTGTAAGGAAATTAAACTGCGTGGATGTGTTGGGTGATGAATCATTTCAAGAATGGATTGGATGACATGGCACTCTCGCATTGTAAGATTTGACCCTTTGAGATAGATGTGTTCGTCAGCAATGAGAGATCGACTTAGACCTTGCGAATTTTTTTCTATGATCCATTCCATATAGTTTGCATCGAGTACATTCCACGAAGCGATATTTATATCGTCAAATGTTATCGCAATAGGGAGGTGGTCAGAAGGAAATCTCCAGCGTTCTTGAATTTCTCCTACATAGGTCCCCATGGGAGTTCCTATTGATGCGAAAACCGAATTTATAACGAGAAGCGCAGATATTTTAAGAGGGTACATTTTTCCTGTTTTTTATTTTCATTGATAAAAACCATGTTTTTTCAAAGATCCGACAGAGAGCTCCGTTAGCTATTACATTGGTGCATGTAATCAATGGATCTAAAATAACATTGAAAGCAAGGATAGTGGCGATCATTTCCGGGGTGAATCCTAAATAAGATTCATAGATTGGGAGCATTATGAAAATGGCCCCGCCAAGTATGGCTGCAGTTGTAAATCTCGCGAGGACAAAAACAGTACTAAAAGCAGCCCAGGTAGATAGATCGGGGCTGTATCCATTGAAATGATAGTACATAAGAAAGCACAAAAAGGTATTTGCGATGCAGTCCCCAATTTGTTGGGTGTTGGTTGTTGCCGGAATGATGGCTTTGGCAAGGTCGGGGTGTTCTAAATTTTTGGATGTGCCATCGATTGTCCATGGCATCGTAGAAATGCTGCATCCAGAGCTAAAAGCAATGCTTGCTGCGGGAAAAAGATTTTTAATTCTTTGTAAAAAAGAAGGAGATTGGTCTCCTTTTCCTAAGACAAAAAGAAATCCGATGTAAACAGAGAGGAAGAGAGTAAGCCACAAAAAAAGGAGAGAGTAATGGGAAAAAATTTGGCTCAATAGTTCTGTTTTATACATGCGGGCAACAAATCCTAAAATGAATATAGGGATAAGTCGAGAAAAAAAACGGGAGAGGATTGTTTCTACAATTTTTTTTCCTTGGGCCAGGAATGGAAGCGGTTTCAAGATGGAAAAAAGACCGAGAAGAATGCCAAGACAAGTTCCTTTGTCTGCAGACCACCAGGAAGGTTTTGGAAAGGGAAGACGAAAAAGGGGTTGGAAAATTTCTTGAATTGGGTGAGGTTCTGCAGGAGAAAGATAACTTGTGACAAGATGGCCGCAGCCGAAGGAAAACCAGACACTGCTTGTATTAGAAATGAATTCAAAGAGAAAAAGAATGAGGATAAAGAGGGGGGCGTTTTTCTGAAATGAAGAGATCGCATGGGCAATAAAAAAACAAACAGTAAAGGGAAGCATCCATAGGAGAAGGTCTTTGATTAGAAAGCTGATGGTGTAGAAAATTTGGTGGATTGTATTAGGAAGGTGAGAAGCGCAAGCAAGATATATTGTAATCAGTATGAGGATTTGGGCGCTGCGATGCTGCGTTATTTTAGTCCACGCTCCAGTCAATTGCTTCTCCTTGTTCAAAATCTTGTAAGATGAGTTCTTTGAGTCTTTCGGGGGGATGTTCATCGATATTTAGCCAGCGAAATAGGGGTTCTTTCCGAAACCAGGTAAACTGTCTCTTTGCAAAATGACGCGTCGCTTTTTTGAATGTAGAGAGAAATATTTCCATATCGGCATCTGTTTGGGGCGAGTCAAGAAATTCGAGAGCCTGACGGTATCCTATGGCTTGGGATGCGGAGGGGTTGTTGCGAATCCCTTGTTTGTCTAAAGCGCGCACCTCATCGAGAAACCCATTTCGAATCATCTCATCGCAGCGCATCTCGATGCGGGGATATAGCTTTTCTCGAGGATAGTAGAGAAACCAACAACGAAAATCATAGTTTTGTTCTTTAAGGCTTTTCGCTTTTGGGAAGTCGCTTACTCTTTTTTCGGAAAGGGCCATGATTTCAAAAGCGCGTACGATTTTATGGCGATCTTTTTCCGAGATTGTTGCGGCATATTCAGGATCGCACATTTGGAGGCGTTCATAGAGGACTTCTGGACCTAAATGATCCATTTGCCGTTCAATTTGTTGTCGGACAGCTTTGATTGAAGGAGGACCTGAAGGGGGGCCGTAAATCATGGAATGTATATAAAATCCAGAACCTCCAACAATGATGGGGATATTTTCTCGAGCAAAAATATCAAGGAAGGCACTTTGCGCATATTCGTAAAATTCTGCGACATTTAAAGGGTCTTGAATGTTTTGGATGTCGATTAAATGGTGCGTGATGAGAGTTCTTTCTTCGGGCGATGCTTTAGCAGTCCCGATATCCATGCCCCGATAGACTTGGCAAGAGTCAGCGGAAAGGATTTCTCCTCCAATTGACTGCGCAAGAGAAAGGGAAATTTGTGTTTTCCCGGCAGCAGTGGGTCCCGCGATCACAATGACCCTTTTTTTGGGTTTATTGAGGGGGATTTTTTTTTTGAGTGGCAAGGGAGCGAGGCCCACAGAGGAATGGTCTTGCACACTACGATTCATATTTGAATTGCCTCTTGATCTGCGGATCTGTATTACTGAACGATTTCTAGGTGGATTCTTCGGCCTAATCGGGCTCCGATAGACATAGAAAGTGTGCGCAAGGAACGGATTGTATTTCCTTTGCGACCGACGACTTTACCCACATCTTCAGGGGCCACGCGGATTTCTACAAGGAGGTTATTTTGGTCCTCTTTTGTACGGATGTCTACTTTTTCTGGCGCATCGACCATGTTTTTAATTAAGTATGCAATAAATTCTTCCATGAAGGTCTCCTAAAATAGTCCTTCAGCATATTGAAGCTATCTATTAGAAGTCAATGCGTGCATTGGGAGTTGGAAAACTGAATACAAGCCCATTTAATACCGGTTCCATTCCAATGGCACCTTAGAAAACCGATTTCGGGCTGTCAAATATTTTATTTAAATGATGCGAGGGAGTTTTAATACATGAGTTTGGATTTGTAATGCAAATATTTTATGCATGTAAGAAGAGATGGTCCTTGTGAGAAAATCGTATTTTTTGTATTCTCTCTGGATACTTTGACATATTTCTTACTTAGGCAGACACTTATGAATTCTTCTTCTGATGAAGTCCACGTACAACAAGAATTAACTCCAGTAACTCCAGTAAATCCTGAGGCCGCTGAAAAAGAGGAAAGGGTGGAAAGATCGGAAGATGCGCCTAAGTGGAGTGCTTCTTTTCTCGAATTCATGAATAAACTCAATGGATTACAGACTCCTGAAGAAAAAATTGCTTTAGGTCTTCAGTTTATGCGTGGATCGATTTCTCAGGAAGGCAGCCCCCGTTTCCGGGAATTTTGGGAATCCCGCCGCCTCGTTCTTCCTCTTTTTAGAGAAAACGTCAACTCTTCTGTCCGTTCAAAGCTCTGGGATGAATATATTGAGTTGACTGTCGAAGCGCGCCGTTTGAAAGAAATTTTGGAGGAGCAAAGCGTTTTTGCGATGGAGCAAATTGATCTTGCTATCCAAGCGATAGGACAAGATCTTGCAAATTTTGAAACAATACTTGAATCTTCTGGGGAAATTGATTTTTCGAACGCTCCTTGTGCCGTACGAGATAAGCAATCCGTTTATAGTCGGATGCAAAAAGAACTGAACTTGTTAAATACTTTAGCTAGCCGATTAAATGGGCTTCGTAAAGAGATCATGAAAACGGATATGCGCATTCGTTTTAAAACGAAATTCTTTAAACGTCTTTCAGAGTTTGGAGAAAAGATTTTCCCAAAGCGGAAAGAACTTATTGAAAAAGTAAGTGGAGAGTTTCAGAAGGACGTAGATCATTTCGTTTCAGAGCATTTCAAGGGGAATGAAGTGGTTGGAGCTCCTTATTATGCACTAAGAGAAGAGATTAAGGCTTTTCAATGGATCGCTAAAGTTCTTACTTTAAGTAGTTCTGTATTTAGTCGTACACGTGTTCAAATGAGTCAGTGCTGGGATCAAGTGAAAGTGCTTGAGAAAGAGCATAAAAGGGTTGTTCTTGAAAAGAAACAAGCTTCTTCTGGTGTACGTCAATTAATTCAATCTAAAATCGATGATCTGCAAGCAAGTTTTGAAACAATGTCTCTGCAAGAACTCGATCATGAGATTGAAGAGATTATCAACGAAATGCATGCTATTTATTTAGATCGAGATGATATCCGCTCTCTTCGCGATGCTCTTTCTAGACTGCGACTCCCTTATATCGCAGCGCAAGAGAAGAAAGCGAGAGATCTTGAGGAAGTAGAAAAAGAAAAAATCCGTCATAAGAAAGAAAAATTGGTCCAAATTAAGGTCTCAATTGTAGAACTATCGCAAAAAGCATCTCAAATGGATCTTGATACTTTTATTGCGGAATTTAAACAATTAGAGACGGAAATTGGAGCTCTTGAGATTGCAAAAATTGAAAAACAGCAGTTTGAAAGACAGCTTCGTCCTTTAAAAGATCTTATTGCAGAGAAAAAAGAGCAATCTTTAATTAATTTAAGCGATGATGATCGAAAAACACTTGAGAACCTACGTCAGGTTTTTCGGCAGAAGAAAGAGCGTAGACAAGAAATTAAAGAGACAATGGATGCATATCGAAAAACCCTTGGTTCTTCCAATCTTGATTTTGAAAAGGCGTTTCAATTACGTGAACTTTTAGATCAGGAAAAAGAGCGCCTTGATAAGGCAAATGTGAGCATTGAGGAGATCGAGCAGAAAATTGCTGAGCTTGAAAGTTAGTACATTAACGCACTCAAATTGAGCGTTGTGCTATAGAGTTTCTCCTGAAAGAAATGCCCAGAGGATTTATTTTCCCCTGGGCATTTCCTTTTTTTGACCTATATTAGGCTTGCATGGTAATACCAAGAGAATAGAGATTCTTTAGGGGGGGGCTTTGCCTGGTCATTTGTCTTTTTTTTCTTCGAGAGTCTTCCATAAAAGACTTATGGAAAAAGTGCTGCCTAAGCGAGCGTTTTCGAATCTACAGGCTGCCATCGACGGAAAAGAAAAATTAGAGTCCCAAACTACAGATGCAATTGCTGAAGCCTTAAAGAGTTGGGCAATTGAAAATGGAGCGACGCATTACGCTCACTGGTTTCAACCTCTGAATGATGCTTTTGCAGAAAAGCAGGATTCTTTTCTTTCTTTGGATTCTCGGGGGGCTCCCATCGAACAATTTCATGGGAAGGATTTACTGCGAGGAGAACCCGATGCTTCCTCATTTCCATCCGGAAGTCTTCGTTCGACACATGCTGCAAGAGGTTATACAGTTTGGGATACCTCTTCGTCTCCATTTCTATGGGATGAGGGTGTTGGAGTCACGACGCTTTGTATCCCAGCTCTTTTTTTTTCTTGGGAAGGAGATGCTCTCGATTATAAAATCCCGCTTTTGCGTTCCGAGGAAAAAATTCAAGAGGTAGGATGTCGCTTATTGAATCTTTATGGGATTCCTACTGAAAAAGTATTTTCTACTTTAGGACCTCATCAAGAATATTTCGTTATTGAGAGAAGTCTATTTTTTAAAAGACCGGACTTAGTTTTGTCAGGGAGAACTGTTTGCGGAGCGAAACCTCCTAAGAGCCAAGAGCTTGAAGACCATTATTTTGGACGGTTTCCTGATCAGATGCTTTCCTTTATGCGCGATTTCGAGGATGCAGCGGAGCTTCTTGGAATCCCGGTAAAAACACGTCATAAAGAAGTCGCTCCTAGGCAATATGAAGTGGTTCCTCTTTTTGAAAAATCATCAATTGCAATCGATCACAATTTTCTTCTTATGGAATTGATGAAGAAGTTTGCGAGAAAACATAAGCTTGTGTGTCTTTTTCATGAAAAACCATTTGCGGGGATAAATGGATCAGGCAAACATTGCAATTGGTCTTTAGCAACGGATTCAGGCTTAAATTTATTAGATCCTGAAGGAAATCCTCTCGTATTTTTGACGCTTATAACCGCAGTAATTCATGCAGTTTATGAAAATGCCAGTCTTTTAAGGGCATCAATTGCCTCTCCGGGGAATCAATATAGGTTGGGAGGGGATGAAGCTCCTCCTGCTATTGTTTCTGTCTATTTAGGTGATTGGTTGGAAGGTGTCATAGAAAAGATTATTTTGGGAAAATCCATGGAAATGCCTCTTCCTCGAGGGATCGATCTTGGTATTTCTCATATTCCTCTTTATCAGGCAGATGCATCTGATCGCAACCGAACCTCATTTTTTGCATTCACGGGTAATACATTTGAGTTTCGTGCTGTAGGAGCTTCTGCCCATTGTGGATTTCCTATTTGTGTCCTTAATTCAATGATTGCAGACAGTTTGCATTTGATTCTGGATGAAATCAAAGATGTAATTGGGGATCAAAAGAACCTATCGTTAGAGGAATTGCATCCTTTGGTTTTGCTTGTCTTACGTAAACACCTCAGTGAGACAAGTGCTGTGATTTTTGGAGGGAATGCTTACTCTGATGAATGGGAAAGAGAAGCAAAGATTAGAGGGCTTCCCCATATTCGCTGCGGAATTGCTTCCTTAGAATCTCTCTTAGATAATAAAGCCAAGCGCTGCTTTCTGAGCGTTTTGAGTGAAAGAGAGCTGCATAGTCGCTATGAGACCTTAGTGGAGCGGTATGTGAAATCGATGCATATAGAGGCTCGTATCTTGCTTAACTTGTTCCATACAAAAATTTTACCGGCAGCTTTACACGATCAGAAAAGACGAGCTAAATCCCTGATAGCTATACAGGATCTAGGTCTAAAGGAAAATCTTTGTCAGACAGATTTTCTAGAGACGATCTCTTCTTTAATCAGTCAAACAGTGGACGCTGCACATCAGCTTGAGAAAATGTTGAAACAAATTGAAGATTTCGGTTGGGAAGCCAAAGCGAAAGTTTTTTCTGAAATAGGCTCTACTAAGATGGCGCAGGTTCGCGCTTGTATCGATCGAATGGAAGAAATATTGGATCATTCCCTTTGGCCGATGCCTAAATACCAAGAACTTTTATATGGAGTACAATGATGAAGGAAAATTCTCTGGTCCTTCTTAATGCGATGGCTCAAATAATTTATGATAAAAAAGGGCTTAATATTTTAGCAGTGAATGTTCATGGCCTTTCATCGATGACGGATTATCTTTTGATTGCGGAAGGGAATGTCGATCGACACGTGTCTGCAATGGCTCATGCGATTGTCGCTATTTTGGGAGAAAGAGGAATGTACCCTATTCAAAGTGAGGGGATCAAGACAGGTGATTGGGTTGTTCTAGATTACGGCGAAGTCATGGTGCATCTTTTTATGCCGGGTTTAAGAGAAAAATATTCTTTGGAACGCCTTTGGTCTGATAGTAAAATCGTTGATCTTGAAATTGATGCTTCCCAGGCGTGGCAAGCAGACAATCCTATTCATAATCCTATGCTGCAGTATTGTGATAGAGAGGGGCGAGTTTTCTTTTTTAAAGATAAATAAAAAACTCGTGAGTTTCTCATTGCAAAAATTCGTAGATATCTACGAACTTTTTCTTGGATTGTGATACTGACAATGCATTACAATTGCATTTTCAAAAAACAATGGTTATTTATGAAAAATTTACCCAAATGTATTAAGTGCGGTTCTTCATATGCCTACGAGGATAGCTCCCTTTATATTTGTCCAGAGTGTGGTCATGAGTGGGCCGTTTATGTCGAAGAGCAGAACGAGACGATAGATTCCTCTGTAAAGGATGCTCATGGAAATATTCTTCAAGACGGTGATAGCGTGACAATCATCAAAGATATCAAAGTTAAAGGAGCGTCATCGGCTTTGAAAGCGGGTCTAAAAGTGAAAAATATTCGCCTAGTGGACGAGGTCAATGGCCACAACATCGAAGCGAAAGTTCCGGGTTTTGGCACGATGATGCTCAAATCAGAGATTGTGAAAAAAAGTACATAGTGCTCTGGCAGGATTGAAATCGTGGGTGGGGTTGCTTCAATAGAGAACTTATTTATAAAAAACACATACTATCTTTTTCGTTGTTTGTATTTTTTATTTTAAAAATACAAAAAATAAAAATTGTAATGTATACTGTATATATTAACAAAGGTAGTGTATGCCAATTCATATAACAACTATGACATTATCAAGAACACTCAGAGAAGAGCAGGTGCAGCGCCTTTCCAAGCGACAAGACAGCGAAATCATCCCGTCAGATATATCTGTAAAAGAGTTATCTGATTTTTTCAAACAGAAGAGCAAACCAGACATAACCCTAGAATTTCCTGCAAGTGCAGCTGTATTTAGGAAATTTAAAGCGTGCTTTTCTTCTTAGGCGTCTTTCGACGCGAAATCAGAGGAAAATGGTGTGGGTTTTTTAAAATAGGAATATCGAGATCTACATCTAAATCAGGCCAATACAAATGAGTTTTGTGATGTAGTTCCACCTTGTATATATCATTTAGTCTAGCTTCTCTAAAGTAAGGATGGTCTTGATAAGTTAAAAAAAATTCTTCATCGTGAAGATGTAGCCACAGTCCAAATTGTGTGATCGTAATTTCAACAGGAGAAATGGTCTTCCCAGGCGCTGATGATTTCATGTTTACGGTTCTCCACAAGTGATTGTAACTTTTTAAGTTGTTGTTTTGATAAACCATGATAAGTTGCTAAGGAAATAATAGGTTCTATCCAGAATTTAGCCTCTCCTTCTGTGCATGCAATATGTACATGTTTTCTGGACTCCTCACGAGAGAAAAAGAAGAAACGATAGGGGCCTTCCTTAAAAACTGTCGGGCACATGGAATTCCTTTGATGATATTTTTATATACTAAATGAATTTAAGGGTCTAGCTCTAATTTCAATCTACTAAGGGTAACAGCGATTGCGGGTGAACGATAACTAGGGGGAGAAGTAGGGATTAAAAACAAAAAAATTTATTTACTGTTAAACTCCTAGGTGAATAGAAAAACGATTCTTGCATTTGTAAGAAGAGCATGCCATTATTTCTTACATGAAGAGAAACCAAAAGAACCCAAATAGTATTGATCATCAAATACTTAATGCTATAAACAGTCTTGGGCATGGTGCTGTATTCGTTCCAACAGATTTTTTAGGCTTTGGTAGTCGACAAGCGGTCGACATCGTTCTCCACCGACTGGTTCGGAAAGGAACCATCCGCCGCCTTGTAAGGGGAATATATGATTTTCCTAAAGAACACCCTAAACTTGGAAAACATCTACCATCTCCAGAAAAAATCGCAGAGGCGTTGGTTGGCCGAGATTGCACACGCATTCAACTAACTGGCGCTTACGCAGCCAATATCCTAGGACTATCCGAACAGGTCCCTGCCACAGTTGTATTCTTGACAGATGGACCAAGTCGAATAGTAAAAATCGGAACGACAACCATTCAGCTACGGAGAACAACTCCCAAAAATATGGCGATGGCAGGACGATTCAGTGGCCTTCTAGTTCAAGATCTCCGTGAATTAGGCAAAGAACATATTACTTCAGAACGAATTGAACATTTAAAACGGACTATTCCACTGAATGCAAGACAAGAACTGCTCAAGGATATTCGATTTGCACCAGAATGGATGCATTCCATTTTCAGAAAACTGGCTCGGGAGGATTAAATGAAAATCGACTTTTTAAAATTACCTTCCAATGAACGACGCCTCTACATTGAACAAGCGGCTATTCAGAGGAATATCTCCCAAGGAGAAGGCAAGATTCGAGTTTTTAAAAGACTCCCAAACTAATACCAATCGCAATAAATAAATTCATAATTGGCCGCGTCAAAGCGTCGAATTTCTACGATCGTAAGTGACCTTCCTACACGCAGAGTGCCATCGACCTCTCGATAAGCCGATGCGAGATAGATTCTCTCGTCACTATGCCGATACCGCGGCACTGGCAAATCATTCAGAGGCAATCAAAGCTATTAATCATCATGCCCTCCGAGACAGGGTTGTTTCATGGAAAAATCTATTTTTTCGGGAATCGTCGGCAAACTATGCCCAAGCCAAACCTGGCACATTTCACCTTGTTCCTAGAGCTGAACGACTGTCTGAATTGCGACGTGATTACCAATTGATGCGCGACATGTATCTTAACGAGCCTCTCGGTTTTGATGATATCTTGAGTATCTTAACCAATCTAGAGCGTCGTATTAATCACTATGAGTAGATAGTCATTGAAAGTGTGGCCGGAACTGGAATTGAACCAGCGACACAAGGATTTTCAGTCCTCTGCTCTACCAACTGAGCTATCCGGCCGAGTGGAATAGGAAAAGCTCATAGCATATCGAGGGCCGCACTTTTTGAGCAATGACTATTTTGAGTCTTGCTTGATTTAAGATTTTTGTATATCACTGATACCATCTTTTTAGGGTGGAGTGAATGATGGGTCGATATGTCTGCTTGGGTTTCTTGTTGTGCGCTCATGCGCTTTTAGGGGCCTCTCTTTGCGAGGGAGACCCTCGGCCACGGAGTTCGTGTGCCGGTTGGGAATCTCTGCAGCAACTTCGTTCTTTAATCCCTGAGCGAATTTGGGAACAGGAATTTTCTGTTCGGATCAATCGAAAGGCATTTCAGAGATCGATTGCTAAATGGCAGATGCGTCAAAAAAGAGATGAATGGGGCAATTCTTGCGTAGCTGTGGCTCATACAAGAAATTATTTTCTTCGGTCTACTTTTTCTGGAGAAAATGTTCGCCTTTTGGATCGATATCAGGAGTTTGAGTGTAGCCCTTTTTGGAATAATCCTCCCATGATGGATGATTTATCGCGTCTAGAGAAACGAATTCTGAAGGGAGGGCCCTCATTATGAAAATTGGTTTAACTGTTGCTTGTTTGAGTGTTTTTTGTGCGCTCTGTGCTGATGAATCTGTTTCTGTCAATCGGGAGACAAAAGCGCATAATGAAATCGATATTCCTTGTATACAAAGGATTGTGTTTTGTGGAGATTGGGATCAAGTACAAAGATCTCCTTCAGACGCTATGTTGGGTGTGCAGTCAAAGGGTGTTGTATTGCTGGAGAGAAACCGGGAATTTCTTAATCTATTAGAAAAAAATTATGTCGGTTTGCCGATGACGCGGCAGATCATTTCTTCATTGAAGCAGGAAATTATTGATTTCTATGAAAAACAAAATCAACCTTTTGCGTCCGTGAGTATCCCAAAGCAGAATTTTTCTAACGGAGTTTTACAGGTTATTGTCGAAGAGGCCAAGCTTGGAGAGATCCGTGTTGAAGGAAATCGATATTTTACAGGTAAAGATCTCTCTAGCTACATTCAAACAAAGCCCGGATCTGCGATTGTGACAAAAGATGTGGTTCAAGATGTGGCCTGGATGAACCAAAATCCATTCCGAAAAACCGATGTGTTGTTTGTTCCGGGAAGACAGCCGGGGACTGCAGATCTTGAACTAGCTACAGTAGATCGATGGCCCTATCGAGTCTATGTTGGAAGTGATAATACCGGTACAATTTCTACAGCAAGAGATCGTCTATTCTTCGGTTTTGATTTCGGTAAAACAGTATTAAAAGATTCTCAGGTTGCTTACCAGTTCTCTTTTTCTCCAAATTGGAATCGCTTTTATGCGCATACAGTTTCTGCTCGTGTTCCTTGTCCTTGGCGGCATGTGGCTATTTTTTATGGGGGTTATTCTCAAGTGGAGCCTTCTTTGGATGTAGATGGGGAAAAAGAAAAGGGAACCGCTTGGCAAGTAGATGGACGCTATAGGATCCCTTTTATGAGAGATTGTTCTGCGATGCAGGAGTTCATTTTTGGATATGACTTTAAAGAAACGGATAATCGGGTTCGAGATCACGGCCATACGACTTTTCGAGAGACAGTAGATATTAATCAATTTATGCTTGGGTATGAATTGGGGTATAGCACGAAGCATTCGAAACTCACATTTGTCATTGAGGGTTTTGGAAATCCAGGGGGGATAACAACAAAAAATCATACAAGTGATTATGAGAAATTCCGCTCAGGCGCAAAGGCGCAATATGCGTATTTAAAAATGGTTCATTCCTTTGCGAAGAAGACAAGTGGCGGGTGGTGGCTGAGTTATGATTTTTCAGCTCAGCTGTCTAGTACTAATCTTCTCCCAAGCGAGCAGTTTACACTGACAGGATATAATGCTGTCAGGGGCTTTGAAGAAAGAATTTTAAATGTCGATAATGCAGCTTTAATTAATTTGTCTGTTGAATGTCCTCACTGGAGTCCGGCAAAGACTTTCGGGTGGACAAAGAAAATAGAAGACGACTTTTATCTACTCGCCTTCTTTGATGGTGGTTTTGGATGCAGTCACACGGGGAATTCGGATGGAAAGAAGTGGAAAAGTTTAGGTTCTATAGGACCCGGCATGCGATATCAATTCAGTCGCTATGTGACAGGACGTCTTGATTATGGTTTTCAGCTTTGGCATGCTGGCTTTAAAAACTTTACTAATTCTCGGTATAACTTCGGTTTGATTGTGAGTTATTAATGAAAATTGAATTGCTGGCGCGACATCCTATTTGGGGGTATAAAATACCTTCTGGTACAGAGGCTGAAGTGGCTCGTGAACTTCTACGCAATGAAGATTCCTATAAAAAACATGGGTATGCTGATAAATTGCAAAGGATGAAGGAAGAAGCATCCCGTAGAAAAGTGAGTGTGGAAGAATTTTTGAAGGCGGACACGATCACAGTAGGACCGAATCATGAATTTGGAGCTTAATAATCACAGTTTTGTTTTTTGAAGGACGCAAGGTCCGAAAGAAAAAGAGTGCGCAGCTTTCTAAAGAGATCTTGTTTATCCCATGTGCGATGAGTTTCGTTCTTTAAAGAAGTCGCTGCTTGATCAATGAGAGAGAGATCTTTCTCTTCCATATTCACATTTAATCCAACCCCTAAAATAATCTCGATAAAGTCGGGATGGAAAATGGTTTCGCAGAGGACTCCTGCTACCTTTTTTCCATGGAGTAATACATCATTTGGCCATTTCAT
>Ga0209262_10000497_pt1 | contig 17629 bp, 12 predicted proteins | sample Lowcelwee11metaG_FD_187171 | JGI IMG/M metagenome (GOLD analysis project Ga0209262, IMG submission 187171) | Freshwater pond sediment microbial communities from the University of Edinburgh, under environmental carbon perturbations - Low... | ecosystem: Environmental > Aquatic > Freshwater >...
TTCCTGACCTTCATGGGGGCGAGCGTGATGTTGCGCATCACGGTCAGGTGGGGATACAGCTCGAAGCGCTGGAAGACCATCCCGATCTTTTCCCGCAGCTTGTAGAGGTTGGTCTTGGGGTCGCTCAGCGAGACCCCATCGACGAGGATCTCCCCCTTCTGGTAGGGTTCCAATCCGTTGATGCAACGCAAGAGCGTGCTTTTGCCGGAGCCGCTCGGGCCGCAGATGACGACCTTCTGACCGCGCTGGACCACCTCGTCGACGTCGGCCAGAACCTGGAAATCGCCGAACCACTTGCTGACATTCTTGATCTCAATCATAGCATCACAAGACCTTGGCTTTGCGGCTCTTCTCCTCGTAGTGCAAGCTGATCCGAGAACCGATGAAGCAGATAACGAAAAAGAGAATCGCCACAAAACTGTAAAGTTGTATCGATCGCACCTCGATGCTGTCCACGATGGTGGTGCGGCGCACCATCTCCTGCAGCCCGATCACGTAGGCGAGGCTTGTGTCCTGAAACGTGATGATGCTCTGGGTGATCAGGCTGGGCAGCATGCGGCGGAAAGCGATCGGCACCAGGATGTAAGTGGCTGTCTGGCGATAGGTGAGACCGGTGGAATAGGCGGCGCTCACGAGATCCCGGCTGATGGTTTGAAATCCGGCCCGGAAGATTTCCCCGAAATAGGTGGCCTCGAACACGACAAACGAAACTGCCGCGGATATGAACGGATCCATCGACCGGCCGGTGAAAATGGGCATGACGAAATAGACCCAGAAGATCACCAGGATCAGAGGGATGTTGCGGAGGAAGTTCACATACACGGTGACCGGGTGGTAGACCCAGGGCCGTTTGGATATGCGTCCGAGCCCCACCAGCGCCCCCAGGAAGAGCCCCCCCGCCAGCGCGAAAGCGGCCAGCTGGACGTTGATGAGAAACCCGCCGAGCAGATAGGGCAGGTTAGTGAAAACGGCGTCAAACATGGCTAGCGGGTCACCAACCCGGGGATACGGAACTTGGCCTCGATGAGGTTCATTATCTTGACCACGGTCATGCCGAGCACGAGGTAGATCGCCATGGCGCCGGTGGTCGCCTCCAGCCCGTGGAAGGTCTGCTCGTCGATCTTGTAGCTCATGAAGGTCGTCTCGGCCACGCCGATGGTCATGGCGACCGCCGAATTCTTGAAGATGGTCAGAAACTCGGTGGTGAGGGGCGGGATGATGAGCCGCAAGGCGTGGGGGACGATGACATACCAGTACATCTGAAGGTGGGTCATGCCGGTGGACAGAACGGCGTCATACTGGCCGTGGCCGATGGAAGCGAAACCGGCGCGAACGTGCTCGGCCACCCGCGAGGCCGTGTAGAGCCCCAGCGCGACGACGGCGACATGGTAATTGAGGCCCGAAATAGAGTTGATCTTGAACTGCAGGGTCTTTCCGAACAGCATGGGACCCGCGTAAAACCAGAAGAAAAGCTGGACCAGAAAAGGGATGTTGCGGAAGACCTCCACGTACAAGGCGCCGATGAACCGCAGAGGCCACCAGGTGGACGCCCGCAGGGTCCCGAAAAGGAGGCCCAGGATGAAGGCGATGACCCATGCCAGGGCCCCCACCTGGATTGTCATCCAGAGGCCCTGGAGCAGCCATTCCCCGTAAGGTTGGCGCCACAACACGCCCCAATCGAATTTGTATGCCAGCATGCCATCCCGTCTGTTGAGGCTCAAAAACCCGTAACTACTCAGGTCCCGGGGTTCGAGAGTTCAGGGTTCAGGAAATCCAGTAGGGCTGGTGCCATGGTTTTCGCTATCCTCCCCTATGGACGATGGGGGCCGGCGGCGGTCGGATTCGGGCATGTGCAAACGACAGGGCTTCTGATAAACGACCCAACCTTCCAACCGTCTATCTGTCTCCTGCTCTCTCTCCCAAACCCTGAACCCTGAACTCTCTCTACCTGAGTAGCAACCCTATTTCTTCTTCAGCCACCCCTCGTCCATCGGGTAGACGATCAGCTGGAGGTAATCTTTGTAAGCCTGGGACATGGGGATCGGCACCAGCCCCTTAGACCCCATCCACTTGTCGTAGAGCTCGTAGAACTTGCCGGTCTTGATGGTCCACAGGATGGTGTTGTTGACGAAATCCCGGAAGTCGGAGTCGTTTTCACGCATCAGGTAGCCGTAGGGTTCGTAGGCGATGGCAAAATCCACGGTCCGCCAGGCATCCGGTTTTTCGTCCTTCATGCGCAGGCCTTCCAGCAGGCTGCGGTCCGTCGCATAGGCGTCGATCTTTCCGGTCTTGAGCGCCAGGAATCCCTGGGCGTGGCCTTCGGTGGTGACGATCTCCTTGGGCTTGTATTCGCCGGCGGCCGCCTGGTCCTCGATGGCCTTCAGGTTGGTGGTGCCCCGGGCCCCGCCAAGGCGCTGGCCGGTCAGGTCTTTCTTGGTCTTGATGGGGCTGTCCTTGGGCACCAGGAAGCTCGTCTCGGAAAAGAAGAATATCAGACTGAAATCCACCACGTCCTCGCGTTCCTGGGTGTAGGTGGTGGACCCCATCTCCACATCCGTCGTCCCATTGAGAATCATCGGGATGCGCGTCTTGGTGGTGATGGTGACGGACTCCACCTCGATCTTCTTGCCGAAGTATTTGGAGAGGTTCTCCGCCAGAATGTTCGTCATATCCACCGAGAAACCCACCTGCTTGCCCACCTTCGGGTCGATGAAGGCAAAGGGGATCGAGTCCTCCCGGAAACCGACTTTGATTTTTCCGGTTTTCTCGATCTTGTCCATGGTTTCCCCGGCAAGCACCGGAGCCGCGGCCATGGTCAGCAAGCAGACCCCCAGGATGAAGAACCCACACATGCGACGTTTCATCATACGCTCCTTCCTTCCGGTTCATGGTTGTTCGGGATGATGCGTCTTCAGTGAAACAGCCTAAGACACGTGCTTTGGATTTGAGACGACTTTGGAACGGTTTGAATCGCTTGAAGAGTATTCAATAGAATGTCTGCGGTTTCGAGTCAAGATTGAACTCACGGGCGGCCGTCTTTCCTGCACCCCTTCGCGGAACAATAATTCCTTGTAAACGTTTGGGGTTTGATAGTAAGAGATTAATCTATTACTCCGACAAATAAACAGGTGCAACTTAAACCGATGCCAGGCGGAGCGGGGTTCCCGCCGCGGCGAGCCGCAACCAATGCTTCAGGCGACGCTGCCACGCCCCCCAGCCGTCTCACGGATACCGCAGAGAGGCAGCGACGGCCGGCGGCTCCGTGAAAGACGGTCCTCTGGGGCTGTCCGGGTTGGTATGGAGCTATCTGGCTGCCGTGCGCTGGTTCGTTGAATGGATGGTTGCGGCGCGCCGCGGCGGGCACCCCGCTCCGCCTCTGCGTGAGATGCTGGAATTAGACATATTTACTTGCTGGAGTAATAAACTAAAAATCTCCCTGCCGGCGGGAGGTTGTTCAAGGAGCATAGCATGGCCAGGGCCAAACAGCCGATCGTCAAGCGGTCGCTGTTTTCATGGGTATTCGACGGCAACCTCAAATGGCAGCTCCTCCTGCTCGCCATCATCGGCGTCTTTGTGTTCGCGCGCGTCTTGCCCCTTGAGATGCAGAAGCGCATCGTCAACCAGGCCATCAGCCTGCGCAAGGTGGACCTGCTCCTTACCTACTGCGGCTACTACCTGGCCGCCGTGCTGCTCTCCAGCGCCTGCAAGTACCTGATCAGCGTCCTGGAAACCCTCATCTCCCAGCAAGCGCTGGCCCGGATGCGGACGGCGCTGTTTGAGCACATCATCTCCCTGCCGTTGAGTTTTTTCCGCAACACGCAGCCCGGGACCGTGGTCAACACCATCGTCAACGAACTGGCCGTGCCGTCCAACTTCGTGGGATCGGCCGTGTCGACACCGGTTTCGAATATCCTGACCCTGCTCGCCTTCGCCGGCTACCTCCTCTGGCTGAACCCGCTGCTGGCGGTCGTCTCTCTCAGCGCCTACCCGGCCGCCATGGTCCTGCTGCCGCTGCTCCAACGGCGCGCCAACGCCGCCAACAAGCAGCGCGTCGACCTGTCGCGCACCTTTTCCGGCCGCATTGCCGAGTCCATCGACGGGATCCACGAGATCCACGGCAACGGGGCGTACCGGATCGAGGCGAACAAATTCAACCGGCTGGTGGAAGAGCTGCGCAAGGTCCGCGTCGTCTGGAGCCTGTACCGCTTTGCCGTGAAGTCTACCAACAATTTCTTCACCAGTCTCGGTCCCTTCCTGGTGTTCCTCCTCGGCGGCTACCTGACCATCAAGGGCCAGCTGGAGCTGGGCTCGCTGGTGGCCTTCCTGTCCGCCCAGGAGAAGCTCTACGACCCTTGGAGGGACCTGATCGAGTTCTACCAGGTTTTCCAGGACGGGAAGATCACCTACGAGCGCACGATGGAGTTCTTTGACGTCGAGCCGGAGGTCGCGCTCCTGCCGGAAGGCCGTGGGCCGCTCGAGCTCGAGGCCAGCCTGGAGGTGAAAAATCTCAGCTTCATCACCGACAGCGGCATCCGGCTGTTGGACGATGTCAACCTGTCCCTCCATGCCGGCGAGCATCTGGCGCTGGTGGGGTTTTCCGGCAGCGGCAAAAGCACGCTGGCGCTCTGCATCGGCCAGCTCAACAAGTACAGCGAGGGCCACGTGTTGATCGGCAATCAGGAGGTCTCTCAGCTGACGCGACAAGACATGGTCGCCAACGTCGGGATGGTGGCCCAAAGCCCGTTCATCTTCGAAGGGTCCATCGCCGAAAACCTCCTCTACGCGTGCGAAGCCGTGGCCGATGAGACTCGCAGCGGAAAAGGCCTGCCGAGCCTGGATGACATCATCGCCGTACTGCATCACACCGGTATTTTTGCGGATGTGCTGCGGTTCGGCTTGAACACGCTGCTCACCCCCGACCGCCATCAGGAACTGGTCAAGGCGATCATCCGGGTGCGGCGCAAGTTCCAGGAAAAATACGGCGAACGGCTCTCGGACTACGTGGAGTTCTTCGACGAAAACGCCTACCTGTCCTGCTCGAGCGTCGCCGAGAACCTGACCTTCGGGACCGCCGACCGCCCGGGGTTCGCCAACCGCAACTTGACCCGCAACGATTATTTCATGAAGTTTCTGGGCGATGAGGACCTGCTGCGCCTGCTCATCAACATCGGTGTCAAGCTCGCGCGGCAGACCGTCGACATCCTGGGCAACCTGCCGCCGGACAACGTCTTTTTCGAAAAGAGCCCGATGTCGGCCGAGGAACTCCCGGCCTACCGGCTGGTGCTGGAGCAGCTGCGCCGCCGCAAGCCCCAGGAGCTGGCCCCGGACGACTACCTCCGATTGCTCGACCTGGCGCTGCGGTTCACCCCTGGGGTTCACAAAATGGTGGGGTTGGGCGAAGACCTCCAAAAACTGCTGCTCGAAAAGCGCGCCCGGTTCCACGCCGACATCTCCCGGGACCTGCCGGACGCCTTCACCTTCTACAGCAAACATGAGTACATCCATTCCCAGACCATTTTGAACAACATCTTTTTCGGAAAAACCAAAACCGCCACCCCCCAGGCCCAGGAGCTCATCACGCAGAGCATCATTCAACTCCTGATCGAAAGGGATCTTCTCGAAACCATCGTTGAAATCGGCATGCACTACAACGTCGGCAGCAAGGGCGACAAACTCTCGGGCGGCCAGCGCCAGAAACTCGCCATCGCCCGGGTGTTCCTGAAGGAGCCACGGCTGCTGATCATGGACGAGGCCACCTCGGCCTTGGACAACAAGTCCCAGACGCGCATCCAGAACCTGCTCGAAACCCGCTGGAAGCGCAAGAGCACGCTGGTCGCGGTGGTGCACCGCCTGGACACCATCCGGAATTTCGACCGCGTGGCGGTCATGAAAGCCGGAAAAATAATTGAAATGGGCGGCTACGATGAGCTGATTGCCCGGAAAGGAGCCTTGTATGAGCTCGTTGGACGAAAATAGCCTGAACCCGTCAAGCGAATATCAGGAAAACCTGGACATCCTGCGCCAGACCTATTTTTTTTCAGGGCTTCCCCTTGAATCACTCAAGGTTTTCGCTTATCTTTGCACGCGTGAGAAGTTCAAAAACGGGGATGCCTTGTTCCGCCAGGGCGAAGACGACGGCGACGCATTCTGCCTGATATCCGGCAAGACCCAGCTGGAGCGAACCGTCGATTCGAAGACTTTTCTGGTGCGCGGGTTCGGGCCGGGGGAATTCATCGGCGGCCTCAGCCTGCTCGGGGAAACACGGCGCCTTTACTCGCTGCTCGCGCTGGAGGAAACGATCTGTCTCGTGCTCAGCCGCGAGAAATTCTCGAAGACCCTCCATCAGTTCCCGGGGCAGATGCCGCGGATCTTCAAGGCCGTGGTGAGCGCCATCAACCGCTGGGAGGAGCTCTTCCTGGAAGAGATGTCGGGCGATTGCGGCGGATGCCTGCCGCGGTTGGGAGTGAGCCTGCTGTGACCATCAACCGAGATGATCCGACGAAGGTGCGAGGGTCATGACGCTCCAGACCTGCGTGTCGTTCGAGCTCAAGAACAGCCTGGGCGAGCTCTCGACCCTGTGCGAGAAGTTGGAACGCATCGGGGAGGTGCTGGGGATTCCCAGGCGGTTGTTGTTTGAAATCAACCTCGCCCTGGATGAACTCTTCACCAACATTATTTCCTACGGCTTTGCTGATACGTCCGAGCACATCATCCGGGTGCGCATTTCCGCGGAAAACGATCTGCTGACGGTGGTGCTGGAGGACGACGGCATCCCCTTCAACCCGGTGGAGCGCCTGTCCCCCGAACTTCCCTGCACCCTCGAAGAATGCAAGGTGGGCGGGCTGGGCATTCATCTGGTTAAAAACCTCATGGATGAGGTTGTCTATTCCCGTTGCGGGAACAAGAACGTGTTGACGCTCAAGAAAACGATTGAAAAGAACTGAACCGGCCCGTCGGCGGCTGCTCGCGGAGGAGGATTTCATGGAGATCATTGAGGAAAAGCGCGGTGAACTCAGCACCTTCAAACTTCAGGGCCGCCTGGATTCCAACACGTCGCAAGTTTTTGAAAAGCGCATTTTCGACGCCATGGCCGACGGCACGAAAAACGTGGTCATCGATTTCAAGAATCTCGACTATATCTCCAGCGCAGGCCTGCGCGTCATACTGAAAGCCACCAAGGCCCTGAAACGGGAAAACGGCAAGATCCTGCTCTGCGCCATGCAGGATTACGTGAAAGAGGTCTTCGAAATCGCCGGCTTTGATTCGTTCCTGCCCATCGTTCCCACCCTGGATGATGCACTGAAAAGCATGTGACCCTCCTGCTTCCGGGCAACGGGCCGACCCGGTTCAGCGCAAGCCGATCAGGCCGCGCCGGCCCAACTCCCGAACAAACTGCGTGACGGCGACCTCCGCCTCCCGTGTCTCCAGGCGGTGCGCTCCGGCAAACGACGCCGCGATCGCCCGAATCGACGCTCGTCCGTCGATCATCGCCCAGACCGATGAACCCAGACCATCGAGTTGTAGCTTGCCGGTGCGCGGCGGGGCTGCGGCGGCCCCCAGCCATGTGGAGACCTTCACGATCCAGGGCCGCGCCGTCACAGGATAAAGGATCACCAGCTCCCCGCTCTCCAGGCGCTGCTCCCGCACATGGTGGTTCTTGACCGGGATGCTGCCGAGGGCCTCGGATCGAGTTATCGTCGGTTTACCTTTCTGTCTCGTCATCCATCCCATATGCACGGCACAGCTCGCTCAACTCGGCCGCCGTCACAGGCTGCGGCGCTTCCAACCGAAGACCGAGAATCCGGTTGCGGCGCTCCACGCACCAAACTCGGACCCCGCGGAACCGGGGCCTTCGCAACACCGCCATCAGACGACCCGCCAGGTCGACCGGATGCGGATCAACGCCCTCCACCCCGATCCGACCGGCACCGGTCAGGGGTCGGAAGTCCACCCCCACCCCCCCCGCGGAGGCCGCGGCAAAGGCCTCCATGTCCCGATCCTTGAGCAGTACGCCGGCCGGCGCCCAGCGGTAAAGCGTTAGCCCGCGCCGGTCGCCGCGAAACTCCAACACAAAGCGGCCGGCCTCAAACCGCTGGCCAACCAACCGAAAGTGCACCGGCAAAACGGCGCGGATGTCGTAAAGCGCCCACGCGCACCGGCCGTCGCTGCGGTGGTCTTGGAAGGAGCCGATCACCCGCGAGGCCTGCCGATCGCTCTCGGCGCCGGGACCCCGGCGAAAGAACTGAATCAGGCTGACGGTGCGGCAGACGGGGCAAAATAAAAGGGCGCCGACCGCGCCCCCGTCCTTGCCCTTCCATTCGAACCCCAGACCCTCGACCGGCTCCGGGGCGTTGCCTCCATCGGCGGGCAGGGCCCGTTCCTGGAATACCGCCCCTGCGCGTCCGACCTCACGCGCCAGCCGTCGCAGGTGGCGGCGGCTTGAAAAGCGTCTTCCGGCCGGCCCCCACTTGATCTCCATGGCGGGTCCGGTGTCGCACTCGAGCAGGAGATGCCGCGGTCCGATGCGACCCGGTTCCCATTCCCGCGGAACCGCGAATTGCACGCCGCCCCAGGCGATGGATTTCCAGCCGGCTGCCCTCACCGTTGATTACTCCGGCAATTAAACCATCCCGCAACTTGCTGCGGGATGGTTTAATTTGGGATGAACCGCCCCCACGAGGGCTCCCCCGAAGACGACGGCGGGAGCCGTCGTTGCCGCAGCTCCGCGCGCCGATTCGACTTCTGCTGTCCATAACATTGTTCATCCTCTTCCAGCCGGCTGTGCAAGGTGAGTTTGACGGCGTTTCCGATCTTCTCATCCTCATCCTTTAAGTTGTGCTGCAAGACCAGGCTGACACGGTTTTGGCTCTGGTCCTTGAAAGACCACTTCCAGCTGATGAACACGCGGAACGGATCCCCCTGGTATTCATCCGGTTCGCCGAACGTCTGCTTGAACCGTGTGAGCAGCTCCTCGTAAAACTTCAAGCTGCCGTCGGCGTATTTGAGCTTGATGCGGACAATGGTGCTGGGCGTGCGGCAGGTGCCGAAGGCGATGAGCCCGGCCTTGAAACCCTCGAGCGGCACGATCTCGACTTCATGGAGGTTCTCCATGTAGCGCACCGGCAGGGCGGTTTCCATGATGACTTTTTCAGAGACCGCTTCGATGGGACGCCCCAACGTAAAGCCCGCGATGGACAGCGGGATCTCCCCGGCCAGACCGTGAGCACCCGCCGCCGTCATGATTCCTGCAGCCATCGCTACCAGGACACACTTTCGCATCTCAACCGCCTGTCATGGATGAATGGAATGTTCGAAACGGGACGCCTGAAAGTAAGGCGGGAAAAAAGAAATGCAACCGATCTGAACCGGCCGGTCGGCCGGTTCAGTAGGGCAGCCGGGCGAGGGATTTGAGGATCAGGGTGAGCCCCATGGCGAACATGCCCATCAGGCCCATGCCGCAGGAGAATCCCGCCAGCAGCACCGGTGCGTACTGCCGCCACATGGCGCCGTACCGCCGCAGGAAGAAAAAACGGCCGAGCAGAGCGCCGATCACCTCGAGGATGAGGCCGTGGGGGGTGCTCTGGCCGAGCCCGCGCACCAGGCCGTAGACCAGCATGACCGGAAGGCCGAACAGGGTGAGAACGAGGTAGATGACCACACCCAGCAGCGTGCCGGATCCTACATAAATCCAGTTCAGCGCCTGGAAGAAAAGGGAGTTCCCCTCCAGGGTGGCGGTCTGCATGAGCAGCGAGTTCAGGGCCTGCAGGTGCCAGAGCTCCTGGGCGAACGGGTAGGCGCTCGAAGGGATCGGGGCCAGCCGCCAGATGAACTGCGAGAAGAGCAGGCTGGCGATCATCACGACCGGGAAGACCACGATCTCCGACTTGATGATCCCCCGGATGCTGGTTCCGGTCAGCTCGATTTCCCGGAAACCGACGGTGGCGCTGCCGTAGTTGTGGATCGGGATGGGCGCGTACCAGATCTCGATGCCCTGGTAGCCGAAGTACTTCGCGCCGGCGATGAAGCTCGCCTCCCGCACGAGCGGCAGGCTTACGAACTGGCCGGCGATCCCCTCCATCCGCGCCGTGATGTAGGAGATGAGCGGCGTGTAAAGAAACCCGTAGATGATGAAGAACACCACCGGGAAGTTGGGGACCAGCCAGACGCAGAGAAGGACGTAGGAGGCGGTGGAGAAGAAATAGATGCCGATCGACAGCCAGAAGTTGATGTCGCCCCTTCCCGGCGGCGGCCGGAACAGGTCGCGCAGGCTGCCGCGTTCGCCCGGCCCCTGGCGGCCGAAGGACCGGATCACGTGCCAGACGCCGATCAGGCCGATGGCCAGCCCCAACCCGATGCCGAAGCTCAGGTAGAAGTCGAAGTTGTTGGCGAAGATCGTCTCCACGGTCCGCATGCCGGGGTGCCAGCGGTTGAGGATGCCGTGTTGGTAGAGGATGGGGTTGGCGACGATCGTGATGATGAGCCCCCCCAGGCCGCCCATCACCGCCCAGAACGGCAGCACCATGCCGATGAACACCAGGCCCAGGTCGAGCTGGATGCCGGTGGCCACCGCCGGGAGCCAGTCTTCGGTGTGCAGGGTGAGCTCGATCCATGGGATCGGGATCAGCCGGACGGGTTCGATCAGGACCAGGCTGGAGAGCGCCGGCAGCAGCACGTAGACCGCGCCGAACAGCAATCCGAGCATGCCGCCGATGGAGAACACCCGCCACTTCCAGCTTTTTTCCCGCTCCTCGACGGATTCGGCCAGGGCCATCGTCCCCAGCGCCGCCACCGGCGCCATGGGGAATGGCAGCTTCTCCACATCGGAGGTGATCCGATAAAGGGCATAGCCCAGGCCGAACTGATCGACCCGGGTGATGATCTGGGTCCCGATCAGCAGCAGGATCGGGATCAGCCAGTCGCGGTGGAAGAAGCTGCGCTCGACGAGCGCGGAGGACTCCAGCGGAGGGGCCACCCACGCCGGGATGAACTCCGCCACGCCCAGCATGCGGGCGGCGTCGGACTGCACCAGATACTGGCTCCACAGCAGACCCTGAAAAGGGGTGTGCAATGCCGCGCCGGCCATGTAGTAGAGCAGGAAGATCTCCTGCTGCTTCAGGTCGCTGTAAGAGCGCTTGGCGAGTTCGGCAAACAGGATGATGGTCACCCAGCGCGCCGCCGGCCCGATGCCGGTGCCGATGACCAGCTGCAGGTACATGCTGCCCGGCATCATCAAAAACCCGATGAAGATCGCCCCGACGACCGTCTTCCAGTCGAAGCCCTCCTCGAAGTGCGTCGGAGTCTTCAGCAGGTCCCGGTATTCCTGGAGTTCCTTGTCTTCTTTCATTATAGGCCGAGAAAGTCGTGAGTGTTCCGGTAATGGTCGCCGCCTCGAGCCGTCATGGCCCCTGCGACGCGATCCTCGATGCTCGATGCCGGATGCTCGATCGCGGGGAAAACGGATGCCGGGGGCCTGCCTGGGTTATCGAGCATCGAGTATCCAGAATCCAGAATCGAGTTCTAATCGGGCAGCACCAGGTAGCTTGCATAGCTGAACAGCCCGTAGATCGCCCAACTGCCCGCCATGAAGAAATCGCCGATGATCAGCCCGATGAAAAACATCCGCAGGTTCTTGAACAACGCCGTCCCGCCGTAGCGCATGCACAGGGCATTGCAGAGCCAGCCCAGAAAAAAGCTGAACCACAGCGTCCACATGGCGGAGCTGTAGGCCGTGAGGTAGCCGATCGGGTGGATCGGCCACCAGTAGAAGCGGTGGTAGCAGACCACCAGTATCAACATGACGGCCGCGCCGGCAGCGATGAAGATCAGCACCCAGCGACTGGGTTCGACCGGTGTTTCCACCAGACTGAAGATGTCCTCGTACATGGAGACGACGGTGCTGGTCGCCCAATCCATCTGCAGCTCGCGCATGCCGAACTTGTAGGCGACGGCCAGCATTGCAGCGAAGGAGACCGCCACGCCGGCCACCAGGGTGAGCGCGATGGCAGCGGCCACCATGCGGTTGTTGCGCACGCCGTCGGTCACCTTGCGGGTGTGCAGCAGCGCGGGCATCAGGGATTCGCGCAGGTCCAGGAAGAGCACCTTCTGGGTAACGGCGGCGACCACCAGACCGGCCTGGGTCAGGAAGCGCGAACCGAAAAAGGCCGTGAGGGCGTCCAGGGGGGCTGCGGCCAGCGTGAAATAGGTGATGCCGCCCTGGCAGATGACGCGCACCGCCACCAGGGTGAACATGAAAAAGGCGCCCAGCACCAGCATGGCGGCGCCGATCGACAGCCCGTAGTGGTGACACCAGGCGATGAGCCCGATGCTGCCGGCGACGAACCCCCAGAACGCCGGCCGGGTCGCAACCCACTCCGCCTGCGGGGTCGGGTCCTCGCGTCGGCCGAAGGCTTTCAGAAGGATGTCGAGAAAGTGAAACCGGGCCAGCCACGCGAGAAACAAAAAGAACACCAGGTAGGCGCCGATCGCCTGGGTTTCTTCGGGCCGGGACAAGGTCGGGCCGAAGGTCGTTCGGAGCGCCGCCGCCGGGATGTTGATGCCCAGCACGTTCAGCAGGCCGACCAGCAGCGCGCCGGCGAGGAAAAAGACCCAGAACGAAAAGGACACCTGCTTGGCGGTCAGGAACGCAAACCCGATGAAGGCCGGGTAGATATAGATCTTGAGTTTGTAGAAACCGGAGAACAGGCCGGCTTTGGGAAAGAACTTGCCCGCCAGCACCAGGGTCGGGATCGAGGGGATCGTCGGGTTGTAGAAACTGAGCCCGTTGATCAGATGCAGGCAGACCGGAATCATCAGGCCCACGAGCAGGTATCGGTGGGTCAAGACCGACGAAAGCCGGTCCTCGTCGATCGCCTCCTGCAGCAGAATCGGCACCCGCAGCAGGGGAAAGTTCATGCGCTCGTTGTAGAGCGGCTGGCGGCTCAACAAGCTGACGATGCAGATCATGAGGAAATAGCACAACAGGATGAAGCCGGACCACTCCATCAGCGGGCCCGCCCATGCCCCCCAGGGAATCTGCCGGACCACCCCCAGCCACCCCATCTGCCGGGCGCCGGCGATCCCGTTGTAAAAGTCGTCGATGGCCTGCCCGCGGTCGGGGTACCACCCTTCCGGCAGCAACGGCTGGAGCACCTCCTCCCAGCGGTTTTCCATGGTGGCGAAGTGGTAAGGGGCGGTCAGGTTGATGAAAAACGTACGCGCCAGCCCCGTCCACGCAATCCCGGAGAGCAGCATCATCAGGGCCCACATGACGAGCAGCTCCCGGCCGGTCAAAAAACGGCGGCCCTTGAACACCGACCGCAGCAGCCCCGTCAGAATCACCATCCACACCAGGATGTAAAACGGCGCCAGCGGAAACTGTCCCCCCCCGAGGGGAGTCCCCTGGAGATGCGCGTTGTTAAACGGAGTGATCAGGCAGATGATGAGCGCTAAAAGCGCGCCGATGAGCACCGCCCGCAGCCGAATCCGCTCGCCGCGCTGAGGCGCCAGGCCCCCGGGTGTGGCGGCCGGGTGATCCGTGCTGCGGGGGTCTTCGGTCATCGTGTTCACCTTCCCTGTCGTTTTCGTGTTTCCGTCATCGGGGCTCAGCCGGCCGCCGCCGGCATCGCGCCGTCCACGGCGCCCCCCTCCAGACGCGCGCGTGCGGCCGTCAGCCTTTGTTCGTAATGCACCTTGGCCGGTTCGTCGAGGGAGCGCCAGATCAGGAGCTGGCGTCGAATGTCGTGGAGAAAACCCTTGTTGATCCGCCGCCAGGCGTTGGATTCCCCCGACTCCCGCGTCAGCCGGACATGGATTTCGACAAAGCCCGGCTCCTCCCGCGCCGGGGTGAAGCGCAGCTCGACCCGCTGCATGATGCCGAAGTCGAAGGGGGCCAGCCAGACCTCGCACCGGAGGCGGAGACACTCGGGCAGCTCGCAGGCCTCCTGCGGGCAGGTGTCTGTGTCGGAGGCGACGCTCGGCGCGGTCTCGCAGGCAAAGGCCAGGTTGATGCGGGAGGTCGAAAACCTCCCGTGCGATACGTCGAAATGCCCCTCGAAGTAATCGTAAAGAAACCCGCCGACGCTCGCGTGCTCCTTGAACGTCATCAGAAAGGGGAAGGTCATTTCGAGGGTATTGCCGCGCGCGGCCGGAAGCGTCCAGGAGCGGTTCACATCGGGGATGGCGATTTCCGCAGCCACCTTCGAGGGGTAGATCACCGACAGCAGCACCACGGCAATGACCAGCACCATGGCGGCCACGCCGGCGAGCGAGGAGTAGTTCACGGTGATCCCCGCCCAGAGGCCGGTCTCGGCAAACAGCTTGGCGGTGGTCTGCGCCAGAAGGTAGCCGAACACCACGCTCAGCACGGCAAAGGCCAGCGCCTCGGCGATGAACAGAAAAGAGACGTGGGACGGGGCCAGCCCCACCGAGGTGTAGACGGCGATCTCGCGCTTGCGCTCGTAGACGGCGCCGATCATGGTGTTGAGCACGATGAAGACCGAAATCGCCAGCGGGATGAGGATGTTCGGCACCCCGCTGTAGCTCATGGTGTCGCTTGCGTGATAGAGAAACGTCCCCTCCGGCTCGCCGCTGAAAAGCGACAGCCCGAAGCGGTCGATCAGGTCCTGGGCGGACGCTTGCGCCGCTTGCCGGGAATCGTCGCGAACGGCCACCGCTTTGAGGCTGCCGCCGGCCGCCATCAGGGTCGGGTAGGGAACGATGAGGGTGAGATCGCCCGGGATGTGCTGGTAGCGGCTTTGGAATTCGCGCACGTCCTCGCCGGATTCGAGCGCGTCCACATCTTCTTCGGTCATCTCCGCGGACACCTCCCGCGGGAAGGTGACCGGTGTCAAGGGCTCGCCGTCGAGGTCCGGCCGCTCCTGCAGCTGTTTGCCGGAAAACACCCCGACCACCGCGACGTCCATTCCCCACAGCGAAACCACATGACCTTGCGGATGCCGCGGGTCGATCCCCAGACCGGCCGCCATCCGCTCGGACATCATCACCACCTGCCGCTCGTGCTCGGCAAACCAGCGCCCGCCGACCAGGATCGCGTCCAGACCCGAGACCTGGGGCTCCGCGTGCGACAATCCCATCAGCCCCTGACCCTCGACGCTGCGGCCGTTGGCCCGCACCGGCACGACGCTCGGGCGCGTCACGTCGTCTTCCTCGCGCCACGCGCGCGGCACGGCCAACCCGCGGCCGGAGAAGTCCCCGGCGATCGCCCCGAAGGCCTCGGGCGGGAGCGCCGTCCAGTTCACGTTCTTGAGCAGAAACCCCTGATAGGTCGCCTCGGGGCCGTAGAAGATGCGGGCATGCCGCCGCATGGACTTGGCCGAGGTGAAGCTCATGATGGTGAAGGTGAGCAGCACCAGGGTGGTGCAGGTCAGCGCCGTGCGGACGCGCCGCCGGCGCAGGTTGCTCACCCCCAGCAGGAACGCGGCGACGAAGGCTTTCCAGCGGCTGATCTCGCCGACCTGGACCATGCGCGCCCGGGTCTGCAGCCCCGCCATCTCCTGCTCGAAGCGGAAGAAGATGATCAGCGTCACGATGAGGGACAACCCCATGATAAAAAAGGCAAGGATCACCACCATCGGGCTGTAGGCCAGCTGGAACGCCGGGTGCACGTTGTAGATGAGGACGATCAGCGCAATCAGGATGGCGCCGAAGGCGACGATGCGTCGGTAGATGTTCGCATAGGAGAACAGCAGGCGTTCCAGACAAAAGGAGAACGGCACGAAGAGGGCAATGTAGAAAAGCACGCCGTAGAGCACATCTTTTTGAGTCTTCTCCACATCGTCGTAAACCCGGATGGCCAGGGCCCAGGACCGGGCGCTGGCCTCCGCGAACCGGTCGTAGGTCTCCGCCGCGAGCGCCGCATCCGCCGTCTTCAGGGCCGCCCGCCCGTCCTCTTCGAGCCGGCGGATGCGCTCGTTGAAGATGCCGCTCTCCTCCAGATTGGCGATGCGCGGCGTCAGCAGCGCCCACATGTCCCGCGCCACCCGGTAGGTGGTGCGGTGCAGCCGGGGGAAATCCTCCACCCGGTAACCGATACCGACCGGCCACTCCTCGCTCGCATTGATCAAGACGAGTTTGCGCCGGAGCACCGTGTCGGACAAGCTCATCTTGAGCGGGGTGCCGGGTTCCAGAAAAACGGTGGTGATGATCGAGGACCAGGTGTCGAGCCGGCTCATGAACCAGTGCAGCGGCTCCGCTTCGCGGCGGCCGTCCAGAACGTCCGCCTTGGTCAGATGCCGAAAGGTGCGGGGCTCGAGCAGATTGAACAGCGTGATCCCGTCCCCGGCGAACATGACGAGATCGGTCTCCATGAAGCGCCGGTTCATCTTCACGCGGTAGGCGTCCTTGCCGGTAAGCTTCTTGTCGATGGTCCAGAGGGGCTGACCGGTGCGCTCGTCGAAGCGATAGCCCTCGATCACCACCTTGTGAAAGCTGTGGGTCTTGTCCGCCACGCCCTTGAGGCTGAAACGCCCCTGGGTGTCCACCATGGTGTGGAAGCGCGAAAGCCCCTGGTAGCAGAGCAGGACCGTCCCCGGCGCCGGCTTGTCGGCAAACAGCTCGCCGTGGCGCAGAAATTTCGCCCGGCCGCTGACCGTCGAAAACCCGTTGCGCGGGGCATCTTCCTCGCGCAGCTTCGGCGCCCGCGACAGGTGGCCGATCAGCCCGCAGACACCGGCGCTCTGCTTCGTCGCATAGCCGATGTCCACCCGTTCCGGGACGTCCTCCGGGGTCCCCCACGCCGCGCGGGCGTCGCCGGTGGTGGCGAGGGTGATGCCGTGGTAGCCCGCCAGCGCGGCGACCTCTCCGCCCAGGGCCGGCTGATCGACAAAGTAGCTCTGCCAGGATCTCAGCCGGCTCGGACGCAGGGTGTCCTTGAAAAGCCCGGTCAGGCCGGAGGCCTGCGCAACGACCGGCGCCCCCTCCCGCAGGGCCTGCTCGAGCGCGGCATAGGCGGGGACCCGGTTGATCCTGGGCCGCAGCGGATAGAGCCAGCCGAAGTTGAACGCGCCGAAGCCGTCTCCGTGGCTGGACAGGTGCAGGGACACGGACGCGGCAACCTCAAAATCCTGCAGGGCGCTGCGCAGCGCACCGGCGCTGTCCACCAGACGCAGCTGGGACCGCGCATCGGCGAGAACGGATTCCTGGTCCTTGCGGGCCTGGACCGCCGCCTTCAGCAGGAGGCGCCGCTCCTCGGAGGAGAGCCCTTCGTAGGTGGCGCGCCACGTCAGGCGCCGCAGCACCTGTCGCTCGGAGGTGAGCGCCTGGATGCGCGCGACATCGCGATCACGCTCGGCCAGGCGCAGCTGCATGAGCCGACGGGACACCCCATCGGCGTCGGTCTTGAGACGATCCTCCAGGGCCGCTTTGAGCAGGGCGGCGGGGTCGTCGCCGCCGCCCGGCTCCCCGGCCGCGTCCTCGGCCGCATCGGCGTCGGCCACCGGTGCCTGGCTTGTGGGGCCGGCCTCATCCAGACGGAACTCCTTGAGCTCCCGGACCGTCAACCGGGTTTTCTTCACCAGTCGCCGCAGCTCGTTTTTCGCGTCGCGCAAATCCTTGGAACGCGTGGAAAGGCTCCACACGAACTCCCGCAAGCCGGCCTGCGACTGAGCGTGGC
>Ga0209262_10000502_pt1 | contig 17520 bp, 16 predicted proteins | sample Lowcelwee11metaG_FD_187171 | JGI IMG/M metagenome (GOLD analysis project Ga0209262, IMG submission 187171) | Freshwater pond sediment microbial communities from the University of Edinburgh, under environmental carbon perturbations - Low... | ecosystem: Environmental > Aquatic > Freshwater >...
CACCCCCGCCGCGCTGCGCGCGACCCCTGAAGGGGGCGGCACTGGCCGTCCGGCAAAGCCGGCCCGGCGGTGCCCTGGATGGCGCTTCTTCTTTCGTTGCGTTGTGTCTTTCTCGATACGCGCTGGAGCCACTGACATGATTTCTACTCTCAATATGCGCCGCAGCGCCCTGGCCCTGGCGGTCCTGACGCTGTCCGGCTGCTCCTTCATCCCCACCTACGAGCGTCCGGCCGCGCCGGTTGCCGCAGAGTGGTCCGGCGTGACGCCGGTGGCCGCGGCGACGCCGGCTGCCGACATTGCGTGGGCGGACTTCGTGAGCGATGCGCGCCTGCGCGAACTCATCGGGCTGGCGATCAAGAACAACCGCGACCTGCGCGTGGCCACGCTGAACATCGAGCAGGTGCGGGCGCAGTACCAGATCCGCCGCGCTGACCAGTTCCCCACGCTGAACCTCGCTGCCACGGGCAGCCGCCAGAGCAGCACCGATGACAGCATTACCAGCCTGTACACGGCGGGGTTGGCCATGAGTGGCTGGGAGATCGACTTTTTCGGTCGCATTGCCAGCCTGAAGGAAGTGGCCCTGGCCCAATACCTGGCCAGCGAAGAGGCGCGCAATGCCGCCCAGACCAGCCTGGTGGCCTCGGTGGCCAGCACCTGGCTGAGCCTGCAGGCCAGCGACGAACTGCTGGCGCTGACGCAGCGAACGCTCGCCACGCGCCAGGATTCGCTGCGCCTGACCAAGCTGCGCTTTGACAACGGCGCCACCTCGGCGCTGGACCTGCGCCAGGCCGAGTCGCTGACCGCGGCGGCCGAGGCCGCCCTCGCGCAGCAGCAGCGCCAGCGCGCACTGGACCTCAACGCCCTCACGCTGCTGGTGGGGCAGCCGTTGCCCGCCACGCTCGCCGATCCCGCCAGGGAGGCGACGAGCACGCAGCCGCTGTTCCGCGACCTGCCCGCCGGCCTGCCATCAGACTTGCTCACCCGCCGGGCGGACATCCGCCAGGCCGAGCAGGCGCTGATCGCGGCGAACGCCAACATCGGTGCGGCGCGCGCGGCGTTCTTCCCGCGCATCTCGCTCACCGCCAGCGTGGGCTCGGCCAGCAGCGAACTCTCGGGCCTCTTCAAGGACGGCTCCTGGGGCTTCACATTGGCGCCGCAGGCCTTGTTGCCGATCTTCGATCTGGGGCGCAACCGGTCCGGTCTGGCCTCGGCCCAGGTGGGGCGGGACATGGCGGTGGCGCAGTACGAAAAAGCCATCCAGACGGCGTTCCGCGAAGTGGCCGATGCACTCGCCGGCCGTGCCACGCTGGGTGAGCAACTGCGTGCCCAGCAGGCCCAGGCCACGGCCGAGGCCGAGCGCTTCCGCCTGGCCGAACTGCGTTACCGCAACGGTGTGGCCAGCTTCCTCGACGTGCTGGACGCACAGCGTTCGCTCTTCGCGACCCAGCAGGCGCTGACGCAGACCCGGTTGATTCAGCAGCAGAACCAGGTGGCGTTCTACAAAGCTCTCGGCGGCGGCTACTGACCCCCCCCTGCGCCGCTGCGCGTCTTCCCCCCCGGGGGGGACCACACCTGTGGCCCGGCAAAGCCGGTTCCACGGTGTGTGCTGGACGGTCCACCGATGCTTCTGAGCGCTTGGGCCGTCCGCGTTTTCAGACTCGCGGTAAATCGTAAAAACGCATGATGTAGTCCCAGGCCGCCTGGGGTTCGTCCACGTACTCGAACAGCTTCAGGTCTTCGGGCGAAATCATGCCTTCTTCGACCAGCACGTCGAAGTTGATCAGGCGTTTCCAGTAGTCGCTGCCGAACAGCACGATCGGCACCGGCTTGGCCTTCTTGCACTGCACCAGCGTGATCACCTCGAACAACTCGTCGAGCGTGCCAAAGCCGCCCGGGAACGCCACCAGCGCTTTGGCGCGCATCATGAAATGCATCTTGCGCAGCGCGAAGTAGTGGAACTTGAAGCTGAGCTCGGGCGTGATGTAGGGGTTGCCCGACTGCTCGTGCGGCAGCGAGATGTTCAGACCCACATTGAGCGTGGCTTCGTCGTGTGCGCCGCGGTTGGCCGCTTCCATGATGCCGGGGCCGCCGCCGGTGCAGATGAAGAGCTGGTCTTCCCGCGGACAGGCTTTGCTGTAGCGCGCCACGATGCGGGCGAATTCGCGGGCCTGTTCGTAGTGGCGCGCGTTGCGCAACAGCGCGCGCGCCTTGCCAATCGCCTGCGGGTTGCCGCTGGCTTCGGCCGCGGCCAGGTGCTCCTGCGCAATGCCGGGCTCGCGCACGCGTGCGCTGCCAAAGACCACGATGGTGTTTTCAATGCCCAGGTCGCGCTGTGCGAGATCGGGCTTGAGCATTTCCAGCTGGAAGCGGATGCCGCGCGTTTCGCGGCGCAGCAGGAACTCGGGGTCGGCGAAGGCCAGGCGGTAGGCGTCGGCGTGCAGCGGGTGGCCTTCATTGGAGAGCGACTGCAGTTCGGCCCAGGCATCGGCGAGGCGGCGTTCGTTCAGGTCTTGGGTGGCTTCCATGGGGTGCTCCTTCTGATGTGTTCGTGATTGAGAGGGTGTTTTGGCTGTCAGACCGCTCAGAGGCCCAGCGCCAGCGCCAGCGGCACAAAGACCACGGCCAGCGCATTGCCCAGCATGATCATGGCCGCCACCTTGTCGGGTTCCTGGTGGTAACGGTCGGCCAGCATGAACTGCATCACGGCCGGTGGCAAGGCCGCGAACAACAACAGCTGGCCGCGCGCGGCACCTTCGATGCCCAACACCCAGGCCAGCGGTATGGCGATGAGCAGGCCGATGAGCGGGCGGGCCAGCGCACCAAGCAAACCGAGTGCCAGACCCGCGCGGGTGAGCGAGGTCAGGCGCACGCCGAGCGCGAACAGCATCATCGGCAGCAGGGCGTCCCCGAGCAGCTTGAGACCCGAGAGCAACACGTCGGGCGGGCGCACATCGGTCAGCGCACTCAGAAAGCCCAGCGCGGTGCCGATCATCAGCGGGCTGGTGAGCAGGTCACGTGTGCGGGCCTGGCGGCTGGTGATGCGCGCACCGAGGGAGAAGTGAAACAGGTTGCTGACCGAGAACAACGCCACCGCGGCGCCGAAGTTCGCCGGACCAAATGCCAGCAGGGCCAGCGGCAGGCCCATGTTGCCGCAGTTGTTGAACATCACCACCGGCACCAGGGTGCGCGGCTGGGCGCCCAACGCGCGCGCCAGCGGCCAGGCCAGCAGCCCGCCACCGAGGATCAGCGCTGTGCCACCGATCAGCAGCGGCACATGGTCGGCGAGGCGGAAGTCCTTGGCGGCGAGGGCCGAATACACCAGCACAGGCGCCAGCACGTCGAGCGCAATGCGGTTGAACACCGTCAGGTCCGGCGGCTGACGGCGCGCGTAACCGTAACCAATGGCCACGATCAGGAACACCGGGATGATGACGTCGGCGATGCGGGTGATGAGGTCCATGGACAGGCCGGGATGAATGCGAAAAGGCTCCCGCAGGAGCCTTTTCAACGGATCGTCAGATCGTTACCGGATCAGACACGCTTGCGGTATTCGCCGGTGCGGGTGTCGATTTCGATCTTGTCGTCCTGGGCCACGAACAGCGGCACGGACACCTCAAAGCCGGTGGCGATCTTGGCGGGCTTGAGCACCTTGCCGGACGTGTCGCCCTTGACAGCGGGTTCGGTCCAGGTGATCACGCGCTCGACGCTGGTGGGCAGTTCGACCGAGATCGCCTTGCCGTCGTAGAACACCACTTCGACGGTCATGCCGTCTTCGAGGTAGTTCAGGGCGTCGCCCATGTTTTCGGCTTCGACTTCGTACTGGTTGTATTCGCTGTCCATGCAGACGTACATCGGGTCGGCGAAGTAGGAGTAGGTGCACTCCTTCTTGTCCAGAATGATTTGGTCCATCTTGTCGTCGGCGCGGCAGACCACTTCGGTGGCCATGTTGTTCAGCAGGGCCTTGAGCTTCAGGCGCACGGTGGCTGCACCGCGGCCGCCACGGGCGTATTCGGTTTTCAGGACGATCATCGGGTCCTTGCCGTGCATGATCACATTGCCGGCGCGGAGTTCTTGAGCGATTTTCATAGGGGTTCCAACGGTTGGGCCGCGGGTTCCTGGCGGGGCTGGAAGACCCGGGAACGGTGCTGATGGCAACGATCTGTGCGGCGAGGCAGAAGGCTGGGAGGAAATGGCCGTGCGGGTGAACCCGGACCAGTTTTCCGCAAAGCCTTGCATTTTATCGCTTTTCAGCGACGAATTCGAGCAGCTGGGTGACCAGATCGGGTTGTTCCAACAAGCGCTGGCGGGCGGCCTGCACGCAGTCGCGCCAGCTGTTCACCACCGACCAGCCCGGCCAGACAGCGCCGACCGGGGCATCCACGCCATTCCAGAGCCGGTGAAAGGCGCGCAGCGAGTCCGGCGCCTGCAGCCAGTTCAGGAAGGCTTCGAGCTTGGCATGGTGGGCATCGTCGTGCTGCGGGTAGATGTGCCAGACGAAGGGCTGGCCGGCCCAGAGCGCGCGCACCAGGGAGTCTTCACCGCGCACGAAATTCAGATCGCAACTCCAGAGCAGGTGGTCGTAGTCGCGCTGGGTCAGGCGCGGCAGGCGGTGTAGGGCGGCTCGACCCGTGTCCAGCCCGGGCTTCTGGGCTGCGGTCACGGCATCGCTGGCGCGGCCGGCGGTCACCAGCCAGTCGCTGGGTAAGTCGCCGCCGGCCTGTCGCAGCAGCGCGGGCAGGGCGGTCGGCTCATAGCAGAAGAGGCTGGCGCGAGGCGCGGCGGCGTGCGGCAGGCTTTGCGCTGCCAGCCAGGCGCTGGCGTCGAAGGCCGCCTGCCGCGCCGCCAGGTCGGCTTCGCGCAGCAGACCGCCCGTGGCGGTGGTGAAGCCCGGGTAAAAAAACCATTTGCCCACACCGCGCAGCGGCCCGCTGGACACCAGCGACGGCAGGCCGTGCGAGCGCTCCACATAGGGTTCTGCGCTCAGGTATTCGAGGTTGATCCAGACCGGCGCCTGGTCGCCTGCTGCGATGGTGGTGGCCCGGTGTTCCAGCGCTTCGGGCGGCGGGTGGCAACCGAAAGTCTCGATCCAGACATCGGCCGGCGGCAGGCCGACCAACAGGTCCGACGCCAGCGGCTCGGTCCAGTGCAGCACGCGGACGCCGTCGACGCGGTCTTCGAGCGCACCGGGCACCATCCAGCGCAGGTCGTCTGGTTCGTCGATCCACAGCCGCACGGTCTGCCCGCGCGCGGCCAGGTCGGCGCAAAAGCGCCAGCAGACACCGATGTCGCCGAGGTTGTCGACGACGTGGCAGAACACGTCCCAGGTCAGGGGGCGCGCACGGTGCGGGGCGGTGGCGACGGGCATGGCGTTGCGGGGCAGGAGGGATGCCGTTAATATAACAACCGTTAAAACATCGGGGTTTCACCATGACCACACTCAAACTCACCCAGATCGGCAATTCCGTGGGCCTGATCCTGCCCAAGGAGTTGTTGGCGCGGCTCAAGCTGGAAAAGGGCGACACGGTGTTTGTGACCGAGGCGGCCAATGGCGTCAACCTCTCTCCCTACGATCCCTCGCTGGACGAAGAACTGGCTCTGGGGCACGAGTTCATGCACGAGTACCGGGATACCTTCCATCAGTTGGCGAAATGACCGGGAACTGGCGTTTCATCAGCCGCAAGGCGCTGGAGCTGTTGCACGACGAGAGCCTGGCCGAACACGGTGGCCGGCCCGGTTTGCGTGACGAGGGCTTGCTGGAGTCAGCGTTGGCCCGCCCCCACCAGTTGCTCGCCTATGGCGAACCCGATCTGGCGGCGTTGGCCGCAGCCTATGCTTTTGGTCTTGTTCGCAACCACGCCTTCGTGGATGGCAACAAACGGGCTGCATTCCTGGCCACGGGTCTGTTCCTGGCGCTCAACGGGCAGCGACTCGTGACCACGCAGGCAGATGCCACGCTGGCCATGCTCGCCCTGGCCTCTGGCGACATGCCCGAAGAGGCCTTTGCCCAGTGGCTGCGTGAACACCTGCAGCCGCGCCAGCGCTGAGCCCATGACCGAACCGCCATCGCCAGCGCCGCCCGACGCGGGACCTGAAACCGCCCGATCGCCCCACAGTGATGCCCTGTTGGTCGAGGTGGCTGCGCTGCCCGTGCTGCCGGGCGTCTACCGCTATTTCGACGCCCAGGGCCAGCTGCTCTACGTGGGCAAAGCGCGCAACCTGAAGAAGCGCGTCAGCAGCTATTTCCAGAAGAACCACGACGGCACGCGCATCGGCCACATGGTGAGCAAGATCGTGCGCATGGAGACCACGGTGGTGCGCTCCGAGGCCGAGGCGCTGCTCCTGGAAAACAACCTGATCAAGACGTTGAACCCCAAGTTCAACATCCTGTTCCGCGACGACAAGAGCTACCCGTATCTCAAAATCACCGGCACCCGCGAGACCTACCGCACCGCCGCTGCAAAGCCGATTCCGATGATCGCGTTCCCGCGCATGGCGTACTACCGCGGGGTGGTGGACAAGCGCCACAGTTACTACGGGCCATACCCCAGCGCCTGGGCGGTGAAGGAGTCCATCACGCTGCTGCAGAAGGTGTTTCGCCTGCGCACCTGCGAAGACACGGTGTTCGCCAACCGCACGCGGCCCTGCCTGCTGTACCAGATCAAGCGCTGCAGCGGGCCCTGCGTGGAGCTGGTGGACAGCGAGGTTTATGGCCGCGACGTGGCCGCCGCCGAGCGCTTTCTGCGCGGCGAAACCCAGGCCGTGCTGGACGAACTGGAGGCGCGCATGATGGCGCACGCCGACAAGCTCGAATTCGAGCAGGCGGCCGAGATCCGCAACCAGATGAGTGCGCTCTCCCGCGTGCTGCACCAGCAGGCGATGGACAACGTGTCCGACAAGGACGTGGACGTGCTGGCGGTCAAGGTGCAGGGCGGTCGTGCCTGCGTGAACCTGGCCATGATCCGCGGCGGTCGGCACCTGGGTGACCGGCCTTATTTCCCGGCCCATGTGGAAGATGCCACCCAGATTCAGAGTCTGCTGTCAGAGGACGATACGGTGGGAGGTGACCCGGTCGAGCGCGTGGCGGTGCAGGTGCTCGAAGCCTTCATCGCCCAGCACTACCTGGGCACTGCCATGCCGCACACCCTGGTGACCAGCCACCCGGTGGGCAAGCCGCTGCTGGACGCGCTGACCGAACAGACCGGCGCCAAGGTGAATGCCGTGCACCAGCCGCGCGAACACCGCCGCATCTGGCTGGAGATGGCGCAGAAAAACGCCGACATCGCGCTCGCGCGACTGCTGGCCGAAGAGGGCTCGCAGCAGGCCCGCACGCGCGCGCTGGCCGATGCGCTGAACCTGCCGGACGACCAGCTCGATGCGATGCGCATCGAGTGTTTCGACATCTCGCACACGGCAGGCGAATCGACCCAGGCGTCCTGCGTGGTGTTCGAAGGCCACAAGATGCAGAACGCGCAGTACCGCCGCTACAACATCGACGGCATCACGCCGGGCGACGACTACGCCGCGATGCGCCAGGTGCTGCTGCGCCGCTACGGCAAGATCGCCGAGGCCTTACGCGCGGAAGCCGAGGAAAGCACCGCGCCCGCGGAACCAGCCGACGCATCAGAGCCAATCGCCGAAGGCGCCACCGACGCCACCTCGGGCCTGCCCACCGGGCCGCGCATGCCCGATCTGGTGCTGATCGACGGCGGCAAGGGGCAGGTCAGCATGGCGCGCGAGGTGTTCCAGCAGCTCGGGCTGGACCTGTCGCTGATCGTCGGCGTGGAAAAGGGAGAGGGCCGCAAGGTGGGGCTCGAAGAGCTGGTGTTTGCCGACGGCCGCGAAAAGGTCTACCTGGGCCACGACTCGGCGGCGCTGATGCTGGTGGCCCAGATCCGCGACGAGGCGCACCGCTTCGCCATCACCGGCATGCGTGCGCAACGCGCCAAGGTGCGCACCGGTGGCAGCCGGCTCGAAGACATTCCGGGTGTGGGCCCGAAGAAGCGCGCGCGTCTGCTGCAACGTTTTGGCGGTGTGCGCGGTGTGGCCTCGGCCAGCGTGGACGACCTTTGCACGGTCGAAGGCATTTCCACCGAGCTGGCCGACGCGATCTACCGCGCGCTGCACTGAGGTCGGTGCAGGCCTTTATTTGCTGCCTGGCAGGTGGCTACCATCCCAGTCGGGCGGCGGTGGACTTTGCATGAACTGCTGGCAGCGTGCCAGCAGGGTTGCGGACGGCGGATCGGGCTCGGTGCGGGCCAGGTTGGCCTGCAGCAAGTCGGCCGCCGCCACAAAGTCGCGTTGCCGGTACAGCGCGAATGCCGCTTCGTAGGCCCTGGCCGCCGCAAGGCGTTCCGCGGGCACCTCTCCATGGCGCCCCAGCAGTTCGTACACCTCGATCGGCACGGTCTTGCCGTAGACGACGAGGCGGTCCACCAGGCGGGTCGCAAACACGTCACCAACTTGCGCCTGCGTGTGTTGCGACAGCAGGATGGTGGTGCCGTAGAGCTTGTTAGCGGCCTCCAGCCGGCTGACCAGATTGACCTGGTCGCCGATCACTGTGTAGCCCATGCGGTCTTCGGAACCGATGTTGCCGACGATGGCCAGCCCGGTGTTGATGCCGATGCGGGTGCGGAACCGGACCGCGTCGCCCTGCTGTGCCCAGCGCTGGTTGAGGGCGTCGATGCTGGCCTGGCAGTCCAGGGCCGCCTGGCAGGCGCGCTCGGCGTGCAGCGGGTTCGGCTCGGGTGCGTTCCAGAAGGCGAGCACCGCGTCACCGATGTAGTGGTCCACCGTGGCACCCTGCTCCAGCAGTTGCCCACTGACCGCCGTGAAGTATTCGGCCAGATGCCGCACGAGGTCTGGCGGGGCGAGCTGCTCGCACAGGCTGGTGAAACCCTCCACGTCCGACATGAAAAAGCTCATCTCCTGTTGTGCGCCGCCCAGCTCGGCGTCAACACCGCGCGCCATGAGCCGGCGCACCAGATCGGCGGGCACGTATTTCTGGAACGAGCGCAGACCCGACTTCATGAGCTCCAGCTGCTGCGCCATGCGGTTGATCTCGATGATGCGCGAGTGGATGCCCGGCCGGCTCTCCAGGTTGAACTGGCGCACCTGCATCATGTCGGCCTCCAGTGCCGACAGGGGGCGCCGGATGCGGTGCGCCAGCCAGTAGGCCAGCGGCATGAACAGCAACGTCAGCAAGGCACACGCACTCCAGACCACGATCTGGTAGCGGCGCTCGTGCGCGAGGATGCGGTCGGCCGAGATGTCCATGCCCAGCACCGCCTCGACCTGGCCGTCCGGCCGGTAGATCGGTGCGTACGCCGACATCCAGGTGCCCCAGGCGTCGGTGTGAAAGTCGCGGTCCACCAGCGACGCGGTTCCACCCCGCGGCAGGTCGAACGCACGGTGCATTTCGGGCGTGGTGTCGGCGTAGATGTCGCCGAGCGCGCTGCGTTCGGCCGGGTCTTCTTCGGCATCCACCACGAAGGCGAGGCGGCCACCGTCCTGGCGGCGCAGGGTGTAGACAAAGCGGATGCCCGAGCCGCGGTCGCGCAGGGTGCGCAGTTGCTCGCGGATGGTCAGGTAGTCCGTACCCTGCTCGTCTTCGGGCTTGTGCAGCCGCTGGTGGCGGGTGGCATCGACCTGGCTGGCGCCCATGGCCGCCAGGTCCGCGAGCCGCAAGCGGAATTCGTCGCGCACGAAGTCGCCCACGATGCGCGTGGTGGCCAGGCCGATGACCAGGCTCACCGCGATCGTGATGCCGGCAAAGGCGGCCAGCAGCGTGAAGCGCAGCGTGAAGCGGCCCGGGGTCGGAGCCGGAGGCGGCGGTGGTGCCTTGTGGTTCATGAAACGGAAGGAATGGCGGGAGGCGAAGCGTAGGCGATCCTGGGCCAGGGTGGTCCCGGCAAGTGTACGAAAGTAGTCAGGGGTGACACATCGGTCACGGGCAGCGATCCGGCAACAACAGTGCAGGCGGCTCCGTTGGCGCCTCCCCCCATAATCACGCCATGTTCTTCAACCTTCCCACCCTGCTGACCTGGGCGCGCATCGTCGCCATCCCGCTGATCATCGGCGTGTTCTACCTGGAAGGCATGAGTGCGAAAGAGCAGAACCTGATTGCGACGGTGATGTTCGTGGTGTTCGCCGCCACCGACTGGGCCGACGGCTACCTGGCTCGCCGGTTGAACCAGACCTCGGCCTTTGGTGCCTTCCTGGACCCGGTGGCCGACAAGTTTCTGGTCTGCGCCAGCCTCTTGGTGCTGGTGCATCTGGAGCGGGCCGACGTGTTTGTGGCGCTCATCATCATCGGCCGCGAAATCGCCATCTCGTCGCTGCGCGAATGGATGGCCATCATCGGCGCCACCAAGAGCGTGGCGGTGCACATGGTGGGCAAACTCAAGACGGCGGTGCAGATGACCGCGATTCCCTTCCTGCTGTTCGACGGCACATTGCTCGGCTTGATCGACACGCACTTGTGGGGCACCTGGCTGATCTGGGCTTCGGCGGTGTTGACCATCTGGTCCATGGTCTATTACCTGCAGAAGGCACTGCCCGAGATACGGGCCCGCTCACGCTGATGACGCCAGCGATCCGAGACAACGCGTGGCTGCGCGCCATGCCCTGGGTGTTCGTGCTGATCTGGAGCACCGGCTTCATCGTCGCTCGCTACGGCATGCCGCACGCGCCACCCATGAGCTTCCTCGCGGTGCGCTACGCGCTGTCCATCCTCTGTTTCCTGCCCTGGATCGTGCTCGCTGGCGTGAAGTGGCCCAGCAACCGGCGCCAGGCACTGCACCTCGCGGTCACGGGTGTGCTGATGCACGCGGGCTACCTAGGTGGCGTGTGGGCTGCGGTGAAGGCGGGCATGGGCTCGGGCCTGTCGTCGTTGATTGTCGGCATCCAGCCCGTGCTCACCGCGATCTGGCTCACCAGCGTGGGTGGGCAGCACGTCTCGCGCCGCCAGTGGGTCGGCCTGCTGCTGGGCTTTGCCGGTCTGGTGCTGGTGGTTTCGCGCAAGTTCGGCGCGGGCGGGCCGGGCGACCAGGCCACCTGGCTCAACCTCTCGTTCGCCGTGATGGCGCTGTTCGCCATCACCGCCGGCACGCTGTACCAGAAGCGCTTCGTGTTGCCCTGCGACGTGCGCAGTGCCAACACGGTGCAGTTGTTGGCGGCGCTGCTGGTGACGCTGCCGCTGGCCCTGATGGAGAGCGAGACCATGCACTGGAACGCCGAACTGATGGGCGCCATGGCCTGGTCGGTGCTGGGGCTGACACTGGGCGGCAGCTCGCTGCTGTACATGCTGATCCAGCGCGGCGCGGCGGCGTCCGTCACCAGCCTGATGTACCTCGTGCCCCCGTGCACGGCGTTGATCGCCTGGCTGCTCTTTGCCGAGCCGATCACCGCCGTGACGCTGGCCGGCACCGCGCTCACCGCTTTCGGCGTGAGCCTGGTGGTGCGGCCGGCGCGCTGACCCGACCCGGATCCCGGTTTCGCCAGGGTTCGTCGCGAAAGCGTTCGGCCAGGAAGTCCACCAGCAAACGGATGCGCCGCGGCACCTGAGCGCGGTAGGGTGCGAGCCAGTGGATGTCGGCATCGGGCATCGCGTAGTCGCGCAGCACCCGCACCAGCGCGCCGCTTTCCAGTTGCGGCGCGATGTCCCACAGGCTGCGCAGCATGATGCCGTGGCCGGCCAGGCACCAGTCGCGCACCATCTCGCCCGAGTTGCTGGAGAGCGGCCCGCGCACCGGCGTGTGTTGCACCTCGGCTTCCCCCTCGCGTTGCAACCGCCAGTGGTCAAAACGTTGTCCCGGTCCACCATCGTTTTCGCGCACCACCAGGCAAGCGTGGGCCGCCAGATCGGGCAGCGAACGCGGTTCCCCGTGGGCTTGCAGGTACGCGGGTGCGGCCACCAGCACCCGCTGGTTGGCGGCGAGCCGGCGCGACACCCATTCGGCCGCGCGGTGCCCCGGGGCGTTCCACAACCAGATGGCGCCATCAAAACCGTCCACCGCCAGATCGGGCAGCTGTTCGGTCAGCTGCAGCTGGACCGCCACCGCCGGGTGCCGTGACTGGAAGTCAGCCAGCGCCGGGCCCAGCCACAGGCGTCCAAAACCGAAGGTGGACGCAAGCCGGATCGGCCCGGCCGGTTCGGTCTGGCGCTCGCGCAGTTCGGCTTCCAGCGCGTCAAAGCCGCGCAGCAGCTCGCTGGCGCGTTCGCACAGTGTCTCGCCTTCGGCCGTGGGGCTGACACGGCGGGTCGTGCGCTGGAACAGGCGCAGGCCGAGCCGGGCCTCCAACGCGGCGAGGCGTTTGGTCACGGCCGAGGGCGCCACCCGCAGCGCTCGAGCTGCCATCACCAAGCTGCCGTGCTGGCGCACGGCGAGCACCAGTTCGAGATCGGGGCGGTCCAATTGTTTCCTTTTGAGAATGAATCAATTGCCGGATTATTGCCGCAATGCGGATTAAGCTTGCGGCCATGTTCACAGGCTTTCAAACCCGCACCGTGTTTCGCGATGGCGTGCACCTGCACACCCGTGTGGCCGGCGAGGGACCACCCCTGTTGCTGTTGCACGGCCATCCGCAGACCCAGGCCATGTGGCACCGGGTGGCGCCCGCGCTGGCTCAGCGCTTCACCGTGGTGTTGATGGATCTGCGCGGTTATGGCGACTCTTCACGCCCTGAACCCGACGCCGGGCACGTCGCGCACAGCAAGCGCGAGATGGCGCTCGATGCGCTGGCCGTGATGGCGCAGCACGGCTTCGAGCGTTTCGACGTGCTGGCGCACGACCGCGGTGCCCGCGTGGCGCATCGGCTGGCGGGCGACCAACCGCAGGCGGTGCAGCGGCTGCTGCTGCTCGATATCGCACCCACGCTGGCCATGTACGCGCAGACCTCGGAAGCTTTCGCGCACGCCTATTGGCACTGGTTCTTCCTGATCCAGCCGCCGCCGCTGCCCGAAGCCTTGATTGCCTCCGACCCGGCGCGCTATGTGCGCAGCGTGATGGGCAGCCGCCACGCCGGCCTGGCGCCGTTCGATCCCGAAGCGCTGGCCGAATATCAGCGCTGCGCCGCGCTGCCCGGCACCGCCACGTCGATCTGCGAGGACTACCGCGCCAGCGCGGGCATCGACCTGGAACACGATCGCGCGGACGTGGCCGCGGGCCGTCGCCTGGCGCAGCCGCTGCGCGTGTTCTGGGGCGAACACGGCACCGTCGGGCGCTGCTTCGACGTGCTGTCGCTCTGGCGCGAACGCGCCGACCTGGTGTCGGGCCAGGCCTTGCCGTGTGGCCATTACATCGCCGAGGAACTGCCCGATCGGGTGGTCGCCGAGGCCCTTGCATTTTTTATCCCTTGAACCTCAGGAGACCCCCATGAGCAACACCCACCGCATCGCGGTCATCGCCGGCGACGGCATCGGCACCGAAGTCATGCCCGAAGGCATCCGCGTGCTCGAAGCCGCAGCCTCGAAGTTCAACATCCCCCTGCAGTTTGATCACTTCGATTTTTCGAGCTGCGACTACTACGAGAAGCACGGGAAGATGCTGCCCGACGACTGGAAGGCACAGATCGGTGGCCACGACGCGATCTACTTCGGCGCCGTGGGCTGGCCCGACAAGGTGCCCGACCACGTTTCGCTCTGGGGCTCGCTGCTGATGTTTCGTCGCGAGTTCGACCAGTACGTCAACATCCGGCCCGCCAAGCTCATGCCAGGCGTGATCGCGCCGGTGGTGCGGCGTGACGGCAGCCCGCGTCAGCCGGGCGAGATCGACATGGTGATCGTGCGCGAGAACACCGAAGGCGAGTACTCCAGCATCGGCGGGCGCATGTACGCGGGCACCGAGCGCGAGATCGTGGTGCAGGAAACGGTGATGTCGCGCATCGGGGTGGACCGCGTGCTGCGTCACGCTTTCGAGGTGGCGCGTTCGCGACCCAAGAAGCACCTGACCAGCGCCACCAAGTCCAACGGCATCGCGATCACCATGCCCTACTGGGACGAGCGCGTAGAGGCGATGGCCAAAGAGTACCCGGACGTGAAGGTCGACAAGTTCCACATCGACATTCTCACCGCGCACTTCGTGCAGCGCCCCGACTTCTTCGATGTGGTCGTGGGCAGCAACCTGTTCGGCGACATCCTCTCCGATCTCGGCCCGGCCTGCACCGGCACCATCGGCATCGCACCCAGCGCCAACCTGAACCCGACGCGCCAGTACCCTTCGCTGTTTGAGCCGGTGCACGGCTCGGCGCCCGACATCGCCGGCAAGGCAATAGCCAACCCGATCGGCCAGATCTGGTGCGGCGCGATGATGCTCGACCACCTGGGCTACCGCGCTGCGCACGATGCGGTGATGCAGGCCATCGAAGTGGTGCTGCAACCCGGCAGCGGTGGGCCACGCACACCCGATCTGGGGGGCTCCGCGAACACCACCGATGTGGGTCGCGCGATCGCAAACGCGCTCATCAGTTGAAACGGTGTGTGACCGTCAAGGCAGGCGTGCCAAATTTCACGAACGCACCGATCGCCCTCTGGCAAAGCGCATAGAATCTGCGCTTTCGCTCCGCGGGCAGCCGCGCATGTAGGCTGAAGTGTTGACAGGCAACTTGACCCATGGGTCTAATCACCGGGCACCAGCCGGGCCTCGTTGCCCGGCCAATGCGAACATGAGCGATACGGTCAGTGCGTCGGCAGACAGGCTTCTGAACAGGGCGGCTGAACGGTCCAAAAGAAATTTCAATCACTTCAAGAGGGGCTATTTGTGAACAAAACAGAACTGGTCGAACACATCGCCAAGCACGCCGACATTTCCAAGGCGGCCGCCACGCGCGCACTGGACTCCACCATCACCGCCATCCGCACCACCCTGAAAAAGGGCGGCACCGTTTCGTTGGTGGGTTTCGGTTCGTTTGCCGTGACCAAGCGTCCCGCACGCAAGGGCCGCAACCCGCGCACCGGCGAAGAGATTAAAATCAAGTCCGCCAAGGTGCCGAAGTTCCGTCCGGGCAAGGCATTGAAGGATGCGCTGAACTGAAGCGCCATCCCGGTTTTCCGGTGGGGTGCTTAGCTCAGTTGGCAGAGCGGCGCCTTTACACGGCGTAGGTCGGCGGTTCGACCCCGTCAGCACCCACCACCATCGAAAAGGCGAACCCGGGTTCGCCTTTTTTGTTGCCGGCGCAGGCAGAAAACATACTGTCGCCGTTTGTTGTTTCAGGAATTCAAGGCATGTTCGAATCCATCCGCAATCACAAGAAGTACCTCATGGGCTTTTTGCTGATCCTGATCGTTCCCGGGTTCGTCCTGTTCGGTGTCCAGGGCTTTTCCGATCCCAACCCGGGCGGCGAGGCGGTGGCGTCGGTTGACGGCAAGGACATCACCCAGGCCGAATGGGACCAGGCCCATCGCGTGGAGTCGCAGCGCCTGCGCGATGCCAATCCGACCCTCGACGTCAAGCTGCTCGACAGCGACGAGTTTCGCTACGCCGCACTGGAGCGTCTGGTGCGTGACCGGCTGCTGGTGACGGCGGCCGAGAAATTCAAGCTCTACACCAGCGACCAGCATCTGGCGCGCGCGCTGCAGCAAGATCCGACCATTGCCGCCCTGCGCCGCGCAGACGGCACGCTCGATGTCGAGGCCTACAAACAGCTGGTGGGCCGCCAGGGCATGACGCCCGAGATGTATGAGGCCGGCGTGCGGGCCGACCTGTCGAAACAGCAGGTGGGGCAGGGCGTGACAGGTTCCGGTTTCGTACCGGCCGACCTGGCCCAGCTGACACTCAATGCCTTCTTCGAACGCCGCGAAGTGCGCGTGCAGCGCTTTGCCGCAGCCGATCAGGCCAGCCGCGTGCAGCCCGCCGATGCCGACATCGAGCGCTTCTATCAGGAGAATGCCGCCTCGTTTCAGGCGCCCGAGCAAGTGGACGTTGAGTATCTGGTGCTTGATGCTGCCGCCTTGCAGAAATCGGTGACCCTCAACGAAGCCGATGTGCGCTCGTACTACGAACAGAACGTGTCTCGCCTGTCGGGCAACGAAGAGCGCCGTGCCAGCCACATCCTTCTGAGCGTTCCCGCGGGTGCGCCAGCGCAAGAGAAAGATGCCATGCGCCAGCGCGCGCAGGCGCTGCTCGAACAAGTTCGCAAGGCCCCGCAAACTTTCGCGGCTGTGGCCAAGGCCGAGTCAAAAGACCCGGGCTCGGCGGCCAATGGAGGCGACCTGGACTATTTCGGTCGCGGTGCCATGGTCAAACCCTTTGAAGAGGCGGTGTTTGCACTGAAGAAGGGCGCGATCTCCGACGTGGTTGAGAGCGACTTCGGTTTCCACATCATCCAGCTGACCGACATCAAGGCGCCCAAACCGCGCAGTTTTGACGAGATGCGGGCGCAGATCGAAACCGACCTGAAGCAGCAACAGGCACAAAAATTGTTCGCCGAAACCGCCGACACCTTCGGCAACCTGGTTTACGAGCAGGCCGACAGCCTGCAGCCTGCGGCCGAGCGCTTGAAGCTTGAGGTGAAGACCTTCAAAGGGCTGACGCGCCAGCCCGGTGCAGACGCCGGCGTGCTGGCCAATCCGCGCCTGCTCGATGCCATCTTTGCGTCCGAGGCGGTGCAGAGCAAGCGCAATACCGAAGCCGTCGAAACGGGCTCTGGCCAGTTGGCCGCGGCACGCGTGGTGAACCACACCCCCGCCCGCACCAAGCCCTTGGCCGAAGTGCGCGACAGCGTGCGCGCGCGGCTGGTGGCGCAACGCGCGGCCGAACTCGCCAGCGAAGAAGGCGCCAAGCAACTGGCCGCCTGGAAAGCGGGCGCGGACGCCTCAGGCATGCCGGCTTCGGTGATCATTTCACGCGAAGACCCCAAAGGGTTGCCGGCGGCGCTGCTGAAGGTGGCACTGAGCACCAACCCGGCGCAGTTGCCGGCCTGGGCTGGTCTGAACCTGGGTGATCAGGGTTACGCGGTGGTGAAGGTCGAAAAAGTCCTGCCGCGGGCCAAACGCGATGCGGCGGTGCCCAACCAGGAGGTGGCGCAATACACCCAGTGGTGGACCGCTGCCGAGGGTCAGGCTTACTACGAGATGCTCAAGGAACAGTTTCGCGTCAAGCTCATGGTGCCCGAGCCGAAGCGCTGAAGCTGCTATGCAGTCGTGTAAACAGCTCAGGAACGCGCTATAATGCAAGGCTTGCGGTGGCTGTAGCTCAGTTGGTAGAGTCCAGGATTGTGATTCCTGTTGTCGTGGGTTCGAGCCCCATCAGCCACCCCACCCCATAAAAGAAGCCCGCTGGTTGCAAGACCAGCGGGCTTTTTCAATTCCCAAAGCGTTCAGTTCACCAGCACCAGCTTGCCCTTCACCGAGCGTGAACCCATGATGGCGTAGGCCTTGGGCAGTTCGCTCATGGGCAAGGTCTGGTCGATCATGGGTTTGACCTGGCCTTTGGCGTACATGCCCGCCAGCGTCTGCATCATCTGCGCATTGGCTTGCGGCTCGCGGCGCGCGAAGTCGCCCCAGAACACACCAACGATGCTGGC